>Ga0101943_1000315_pt1 | contig 95095 bp, 80 predicted proteins | sample DewCreD2012metaG_5_FD_75244 | JGI IMG/M metagenome (GOLD analysis project Ga0101943, IMG submission 75244) | Hot spring sediment bacterial and archeal communities from British Columbia, Canada, to study Microbial Dark Matter (Phase II) - Dewar... ... | reverse complement strand
CTGCGCTCGAGGCGCGCGTGCAAGCCTGCCGCCCGGCGCCGGCGGCGGCGTTGCCGCCCTTCTGGGGGGGGTGGGTGGGCTACTTCGGCTACGACGTCGTGCGCACCCTCGAACGCTTGCCCCACGCGCCGCCCGACCCGTTGGGCCTGCCGGATGCGGTTTGGATGGAGACCGGGCCGCTGGTCGTCTTTGACAACGACCGCCAGCGGGCCTGGCTGGTCCACGCCGTCGACACCACCGACGCCGACGAGCCCGAGCTGCGCCGCCGCTGGGAGGCGGCCTGCGCCGATCTTGCCGAGCTGCGCCATAGGCTCGAGACGACGCCTCCGCCGCCGCCGCTTCCCCCTTTGCCTTCGCGCGTGCCGCCGCTCACCGTTCGCACCCTGTTTCCGCGCGCCGCCTTCGAGGCGGCCGTGGAACGCGCGCTCGACTACATCCGCGCCGGCGACATTTTTCAGGTGGTTCTCTCGCGCCGCTACGAGCTGCCCGATCCGCCGCCGGCCCTCACCCTCTACCGCTATCTTCGGGTGCTCAACCCATCGCCCTATTTGTTCCTCCTCCGCTTGGGCGAGCTCGACCTTGTCGGCTCCTCGCCCGAGGTGCTCGTGCGCGTGGAGGACGGCACCGTCCTGGTGCGCCCCATCGCCGGTACCCGGCCCCGGGGACGCACGCCCGCGGAGGACGAGGCGCTCCGGGCCGCCCTGAAGGCCGATCCCAAGGAACAAGCCGAACATCTCATGCTCCTGGACCTTGGGCGCAACGACGTCGGTCGGGTGGCGCGCTACGGCACCGTTCGCGTCCGGGACTACGCCGTCGTCGAGCGCTACTCCCATGTGCAGCACCTGGTGTCCACCGTGGAAGGCCAGCTTCGCCTGGGCCTCGGGGCACTCGACGCCTTCCGCGCCTGCTTTCCCGCCGGGACCGTCACCGGTGCACCCAAGGTCCGGGCCATGGAAATCATCGACGAACTCGAACCGGTCCGCCGTGGCCCGTACGCCGGCGCCGTGGGCGTCGTCGGCTGGGGCGGCCGTCGCATGGACCTGGCCATCGTCCTGCGCACCGTGGTGCGCACGCGGGACCGCGCCCTCGTACAGGCCGGCGCCGGTGTGGTGGCCGATTCCCGATCCGCGGCCGAGTTCGAGGAGACGCGGGCCAAGGCGCGGGCCGCGTTGCGGGCCTTGGCGGCGGCCCGGTCCGCCGCCTGTCCGAATCCGCCTCGATCGATCGTTCTATAGGCGGAGGTAGGCAACCGCTCCCGGAGGGGCCGGGAGCGGCCTTGGTTCGCTTCAACCGATGGGAGGACGTGGCATGCGTTTGCGTCGAGCGTGGGCTCTCCTGCTCGCCATCGCCGCCGTCCCCGTCCTCGCCTGGGCCCAGCAGCCGGCCACCATCAGCGGCCGGGTGACGGACCAGGCGGGCAACCCCGTACCGGCCGCGCAGGTGTTCATCGCCGAGCTCAACGTCGGCACGGTCACGGGGCAGGACGGCACCTACCGCCTGACGGTGCCCGCCGCGCGCATCCGCGCCGGCGCCGTCACGCTGACCGTCAGCCGCACGGGCTACCAGCAGCAAAGCGTGACCCTCACGCTCCAGCCCGGTGCGAGCCTGACGCGGAACTTCACCCTCGCGACCGCGGTCGTCCAACTGGGCGAGCTGGTGGCCGTCGGCCCGGCGGCCATCCAGACGACGCGGGAGCGGCTCGCCAGCACGGTGAACACGGTGCGCTCGGAGGAGATCGAGCGCAGCAAGGAAACGAACGTCATTTCCGCGCTGGCGGGCAAGGCGCCCAACGTCTTCGTTCAAACCTCCGCCGGTGATCCGGGTTCGGGCGCCTACATCCAGATCCGCGGCGCCGCGTCGGTCTTCGGTGGGACGCAGCCGCTGATCGTCGTCGACGGCACGCCGATCGACAACTCCACCGTGCGCACCGAGGCCAACACGGCCGGCACCGTGGCCACGAACCGCGCCTTCGACATCAACCCCGCCGACATCGAACGAATCGACATCCTCAAGGGCGCGGCGGCGACGGCCATCTACGGGGCGCGCGGCGCCAACGGCGTGGTGATCATCACCACCAAGAGCGGACGGGCCGGTGCCACCCGGGCGACGCTGAGCACGAACTACTCCATCGACGACGTGAACAAGGTGGTGCCGTTGCAGCGCAGCTATGGCCAGGGATCGTTGGGGCGACCGAGCGGCACCTCCTCCTTCTCTTGGGGCCCCAAGCTCGATCCGAACACCACCCCCATTTACGACCACGCCCGGGAGATCTACCGCACCGGTCACCGCTGGGAGACCAACCTGACCCTTTCCGGCGGGAGCGAGAAGACCACCTACTACCTCTCGCTCGGCCGGCTTGACCACCAGGGCGTTATCGTGGGTCCGCAGGGTTACACCCGGACCACGGTGCGGCTCAAAGGCTCCCAGTTCTTCACCGACAAGCTCCAGATCGGCGGCAACATCGCCTACACCCAGGGCAAGGGGGACTTCGTTCAACAGGGCTCGAACATCAGCGGTATCCAGCTGGCGGCGCTTCGCACTCCGCCGGACTTCAACAACCTGCCCTACAAGGATCCGGCCACGGGTCTGCACCGAAGCTATCGCTGCAACGAGATCGGCCGGGTCTGCCCGGGCGGCGGCAGCTTCTTCTCGGTGACGTCGCGCCGTGGTTACGACAACCCCTTCTGGGTAGCGTACGAGATTCGCAACCTGACCGATGTGGGTCGCGCGTTCGGCAACGTTAGCGTTGACTACACGCCGCTGTCGTGGCTGAAGGTGAGCTACGTGCTCGGTGCGGACTATTGGAGCGACGAGCGCCTCAACCTTTTCCCCAAGAGCTCGTCGGACTTCCCCGACGGTCGCTTGATCCGCGCCAACTTCGTCAAGTGGTTGCTCGACAGCAATCTCCTGCTGACGGCCACGGGCGACCTCCTGCGCGGCGTCAGCGGCACGCTGACCCTCGGGCAGAACCTCAATCAGGAGGTCTATCGGGGGAACCAAGTCAACGGCACCACGTTGATCTTGGGTACCGAGGAGACGGACTTCGCGGTCACGCTCGTGGGTGACGAGTACAAGTATCGGATCCGCAACGACGGGTACTTCGCCACGGGCGAGTTGAACCTCGGTGACCTCCTTACGCTGAACGCCACGGCGCGGTACGACGGCTCGTCGACCTTTGGCGGCAACAAACGCTTCTTCTACCCGGGACTGGGCGCCAAGCTGACTCTGAGCAACCTCCCAGCGTTGCGGAACCTGGGCTGGCTCAGCTACGGAGCGTTGCGCGCTTCCTACGGTGTGAGCGGGCTGCAACCGCCCGCGTTCTCCAATGTGAACGCGTTCGTCACCGGCTATTTCGGGGACGGATGGCTCAACACGGGCCTCTACAGCATCTACCGGGGCCAAGAGGGCGTTTTCCCGGACAACACTCGGGGCAACCCGAACATCAAGCCGGAAAAGCGCAGCGAAACCGAAGTGGGCCTCGATCTCGGCCTGTTCGATCAACGCGTGGCGCTCGGCGTGACGTACTACAAGCGGCGTACGCGGGACGCGATCCTCACCGTCAACCTGCCGCCCAGCACGGGGTTCTTCAACGAATTCCGCAACGCGGCGCGGTTCGAGAACCACGGCTGGGAGATGACGCTCGACCTCGTGCCGGTGCGCACGCAGCGCTTTAGCTGGACGCTCAACGCCCAGTGGGCGCGCAACCGCAGCTGCGTCGAGGACATCGCCGGTACGGAGTCGATCTTCCTTGGCGGGTTCGAGGGGGCGAATGTGTCCCTGGTGGCGCCGGAGCGGGACGCCAACGGGCGCATCACCAAGTGCTACCAGTTCGGCGTGCTCTTTGGTGACGACTTCGTTCGCTACGGGCGCGGCAGCGTGGATCAGAACACCGGGCGGCCGATCGATCCCGCCATGGCGCAGTACGGTGCCCGACCGGGGGATATCTACATCGGTGCTGACGGCTACCCGCAGCTCGACCCGCAGGAGCGCGTCATTGGCGATCCGAACCCGAAGTGGACGGGCAGTCTGCGTTCCACCTTCACGCTCTTCAACAACTTGACGATCTCCGGACTGATCGACGTCAAGAAGGGCGGCGACATGTGGAACGGTACGAAGGGGGCCCTCTACTTCTTCGGTACCCACAAGGACACCGAGCCCTACCACGGCGACGGGCAGGTGATGACCTACGCCCAGTACTCGGGCAAGCGCGTGGCCGGGCCGGGGGCGAACAAGGCCGTCACGTTTGACCAGCTGTGGTTCGTCAGCAACATCGGCAGCGGTTTCACCGGCCCGTCGTCGCAATTCGTGGAGGACGCGAGCTACGTGAAGCTGCGCGACGTTTCGATTTCCTATACCTTCCGCCAACCGTGGGTGCGGCGGCTGGGCTTCGCCAGCCTCGACCTGACGGTCAGCGGTCGCAACCTCAAGACGTGGACGAACTACACGGGAATCGACCCCGAGTCCAACCTGCTGGGCCAGACGGCCGCGCGCGGGATGGACTACTTCAACAACCCGCAGACCCGGTCGTTCGTCTTCACCGTGAACCTGAACCGGTAGCGGGAGGAGCGTACGCACGATGAAGACCTTCCGGACCACGTGGGGCCGCGCCATCGGCGCGGCCCTCCTGGCCGGCGCCGCGGTGACGGGTTGCGATTGGCTCAACGTCGATCAGCGCGACCCCAACCGGGTGCCGAGTGCCACCTTGGACCAGCTCTTCCTGGCCAGCCAGGTGGCCACGTTCTACTTCGCCGAAGGCGAGGTGCCACGGCTGACGACGATCTGGATCCAGCAGCTGGCGGGTACGGATCGCCAGTACAGCCTCTACGACACCTACATCTTCACCGAGGGCGACAGCGACAACCAGTACGCCACCGTGTACACGGGTGGGGGGCTCCCGGCGCTGCGTCGTGCGCAGCAACTCGCCACCGAGGCCGGTCGGCGGACCTACCTCGGGATCCTCAAGATCTACGAGGCCTATCTCGTCGGCATGGGGGCCAGCATTTGGGGGGACATCGTCTATTCGCAGGCCTCCAATCCGGAGCAATTCCCCGCACCGCAACTCGATCGGCAGGAGGCCGTGTACGCGGCGGTGCAACAGCTGCTCGACGGTGCCATCGCCGATCTGCAGAGCGGGCAGGGCACGCCGGCGGGGCCGGCCGACCTGAACTTCGGCGGCGATCCGCAGCGTTGGATTCGCGTGGCGAACTCGCTCAAAGCGCGTTTCTATATGCATTGGGTAGAGGCGCAGCGCGCCGGCGGGGCGGCGGCGCAGGCGGCCCAAGTGGCTTGCGCCGGCGACTGCATCGCCAAGGCGATCGCCGCGGCTCAGAAAGGAATCAACAGCCCGGCGGGGGACTGGCGGGCGATTCACGGCGAGAAGGATACGGAGTCCAACGTTTGGTTCCAATTCATGCGGGACCGCTCGGGCTACGTGTCCGCCGGCGCCTTCTTGGTGAGCACGCTTCAGCAGCGCAACGATCCCCGGCTCAACTTCTACTTTACGCCGGGCGATGCGGGAATGGTGGGTTCGCGTCCGGGCCAAAATCTTGCTGGGGCGGCGCAGCTCAACATCAACCCCGGCGGGGTCGCCGCCTCGTCGGCCCCGATTCCGATTCTCACCTGCGCCGAGACGCAGTTCATCTTGGCGGAAGCGTACTATTACCAGAACAACTTAGAGCCGGCCAACACGGCGTTGCGGAACGGCGTCGATTGCGAGCGGCAGCGCACCGGGCTGAATATCCCGCTGCCCTCTCCGTTCCTGGTCGGGCAGGAGCTGTTCGACGAAATTATGTTGCAGAAGTACGTCGCGCTGTTCCTCAATCTGGAAGCCTGGAACGACTACAAGCGTACGTGTCGGCCGGTGCTGCAGACGTACAACAACCAGCCGATTCCGCGCCGGTTCTTCTACGGCTCGACGGAGCGGCAGTCGAATCCCAACGTGCCGGCACCGGGGCAGCAGCCGCGGGCCAACCGCAACGACCCGAACCCGTGCTAGCCGGGTGACGCGGCGATCGTGGTGGGCGTGGGCTTTGGCGTGGGCATGGCTCGTGGGGGCCTGTGCCGGCGCCGGGCGTGCCCGCCCGATCGCCGGGCCGGAGATTCGGGTTGAGGTCGACAACGGCTTGGTGCCGGGGGCGACCGTAACGGTACGGATGGAAGGGCCTCAGGGCCTCAACCAGGTCCTGGGGCCTGTGCCGTCCGGAGGGCGGCGCACGTTTCGGGTGGCGCTGGTGGCCCCGGATTACGTGGGGCGGTACCGACTGGTGGCGGAGGGCGCGGGGCGGCGGTGGATCTCGCCGTCTTTCGTGGCGTTCGCGGGGGCTCATGTGGTGTGGTCGCTTCGGTTCAATACGTTGCGGGTCGAAGGGGCGCCGTAGAGCCCGCTGGGGCGCCTGGTTGGGCCTGACCGCCTGGGCGCTGCAAGCGTGTACGGCGTACGTTCCCGCGACGCCGGCGGCGTTGCGGCAGGCGGCGCGGGTGCAGGTGCGGCTGGCGAGTCCGACGCCGGTGGTGCTGGGCGACGTCAGCGTCAACGATGCGGTGGTCGTCCGTGGGGAGTGGATTGGCGCCGATTCGGCGACCGTGCGGCTGTCGGCCTTTGCGGTGACCTCGCGCTCGGGGCCGACGTATCGCGGCCAAGGTGAGACGGTGGCGCTGCCGCGCGATCGGGTGGCGGGCGTGGAGGCGGAACGCGTCGACGGCTTGCGCACAGCGATCTTCGCCGCGTTGATTGCGGTGGCGCTCGGAGGGGTGGCGGCGCTGCTCCGGGCGGGGGGCAGCGGGCCCGGCCAGGGCGGCCCGATGCCGGTCAGCAAGTGAGCGACGGTCTGGCCTAGGTTTTGCCCCCGGGTGCGGGTGTGAAGCCGTTGCTGTCGTCTTCGTCGGGCGCTCCGGGAAGCGACCCTCGCCGTCCGATGCTGGATCGGCGCCGGGCGGCCCGCGAGCGTCGGCGCGGTCCCCGCGCGGCCTCCTTCTGGCCGGCCGTCGGGATGGCGGTCGTGGTGGTCTTGTTGGCTTCTCTTCTGCTCGGTCCTCGGGCTGCGGAGATTCCCTACAGCGACCTCAAGCGCCGCATTGCCGACGGACAGGTGGCGGAGGTGCGGGTGGGGGACTCGGAAATTCAGGCCGTTCCCAAGCCCCAGGTGCGGCGGCGCGAGGGGGTGGCGTTGTGGCGCAGCCATCCCGTGCCCAACGACGAGACGCTCGTGCCGCTCCTGGAACGGAGCGGCGTGCGGTACACCGGCCTCGGCCGGAGCGCGCTTCTTACCCTGTTGGGCTGGATCTTGCCGGTGGTGGTGTTTTTCGGGTTGTGGGTGTGGCTGCTGCGCCGCATGAACCCGTCGCAGACCGTCCTCACCGTGGGTCGCAGCCGCGCCCGCATCGTGGGCGAAGAGGGCACCGGGGTCACCTTCGCTGACGTCGCTGGCGTGGACGAGGCCAAGCAAGAGCTCCAGGAGATCGTTGAGTTCCTCCGCAACCCGGAGAAGTTCGCGCGACTGGGAGCCAAAATTCCCAAGGGCGTGCTGTTGGTGGGCCCGCCCGGCACCGGGAAGACGCTCCTGGCCCGCGCCGTCGCCGGCGAGGCCGGGGTGACGTTCTTCGCCATTTCCGGTGCCGAGTTCGTGGAGATGTTCGTCGGGGTCGGCGCGGCGCGCGTGCGCGACCTCTTCGCCCAGGCGAAGGCCCGGGCACCCTGCATCATCTTCATCGACGAACTCGATGCGCTCGGCAAAGCGCGAGGGCTGTCCGGCTCCATCGGCGGCAACGACGAGCGCGAGCAGACGCTCAACCAACTCCTGGTGGAGATGGACGGTTTCGACCCCCGCATCGGGGTCATCATCATGGCGGCCACGAACCGGCCGGAGATCCTCGATCCCGCGCTGCTGCGGCCCGGTCGGTTCGACCGGCACGTCGTGGTCGATCGCCCTGACTTTCGTGGGCGGCTGGAAATCCTTCGACTCCATGCGCGAGGCATCGCGCTGGCACCGGACGTCGACCTGGAGTCGGTCGCGCGGCGGACACCGGGCTTCGTGGGTGCGGACCTAGCCAACCTCCTCAACGAAGCGGCGTTGCTGGCCGCCCGGCGGGACAAGCCGGCGGTGACGATGGCGGAAATCGACGAGGCGCTCGATCGCATCACCGCCGGCCTGGAGAAAAAGAACCGCTTGATCAACGAGAAGGAGCGGCGGATCGTCGCCGTGCACGAGGCCGGGCACGCCATCGTCGCGGAGCGGGTGCCCACCGCTGACCCGGTACACAAGATCTCCATCATCCCTCGCGGCGTGGCCGCCTTGGGCTATACGCAGCAGCTCCCCACCGAGGATCGCTACCTGCTCACGCGGCAGGAGCTCATGGACCGCATCGCCGTGCTGCTCGGCGGGCGGGTAGCCGAGGAGCTCGTCTTTGGCGAGATCTCCACCGGGGCCGGCAACGATTTGGAGCGGGCGACCGACCTAGCGCGGCGCATGGTGACGGAGTTCGGCATGTCGCGCGAGTTGGGACCGGTGCACTATGGCCCGCGCACGCGGCCGGTGGGCTTCCCGATGTGGGACGGGTGGCCGGACGGAGCGCCACCGGTCTCCGAGGACACGGCGCAGCGGATCGACCGCGAGGTTCAGGGGATTCTGCGCGGCACCTACGATCGGGTGCGGCGGGTCCTCGAAGCCGACCGTGCAGCGCTGGAGACCGTAGCCGAACGGCTCTTGGCGAAGGAGGTGGTGGAGGAGGCCGAACTGCGCGAGATCCTCGGACTGCCGGCGCGGACGAAGGCGCCGTCGGCACTGGAACCGGCCCAGTCCGACCCGGCGGCGCCAACCGGGCCGGGCGGCTGAGATCGACGTGGCGGGCGTGGACGAGGGCCTGCGTGTCCGGGATGCGTCCCAGTTGGGGTGCGGAGGTTCGATCCGCGACCGGTCTTACCAAGCTGCGGAACGCATCGGGTGTCCCGGCGCGAGGCGGGGCGACGGGGCGTAGCTCGGGCGGTGGCGGGCGGGCCGGGAGCATCGCATCGATGCGGTGCCGAGAGGCCTCAGCCCCGATCCTGGGTCGGAACCGCGGGCAATCCCCGTTCTGGCCGGCCGTCCGGGGCCTGCGGACATCACGGCAGGCGCCAGCGCAACACCGCGGGTTGACGATCGGCCGTGTGCGGGCTTGAGCCGCCGAGGGCGGCCTCCACCTCGTGGATCTCGCGCGGCAGCGCGGCGGACAAGCGTTCGGCGCCGTCGGGGGTCACCAAGTAGTTGTCCTCGAGGCGCACGCCAAGACCGGCGTAGCGCGTCCACACTGCCTCGCGCCGAGATCGGAGCGCGCGATTGTCGGGGGTGTCCGGCAGGCGATTCGCCAGGGAGGGCGCCACGTAGATCCCCGGTTCGATCGTCACCACCATGTTCGGCTGGAGCACCGGTGGCGTGGGGTCGTGCACTTCGAGGCCAATGCCGTGGCCGAGGCCGTGGGGGAAGAACAGCTGCCATTGCGGGCAACGCCAACCCGGGCGGCAGTCGTAGGTCGCGTCGGGGCCGTCGACGAGGCCCAGCCGGGTCAGGCCGCGCGCGAGCACGTCGATGGCGGTTCGAGTAAGCTGAGCCCACGTGGCCCCTGGCCGCAGGTCGGCTTCGACGGCTTTCTGTGCCGCGAGCACAACGGTATAGAGCTCCCGCTGGCGCGGCGTAAAACGCCCGCTGGTGGGCAGGGTTCGGGTCAAGTCCGCGGCGTAGCCGTCGTAGGCCGCGCCAACGTCCACGACGACGAGCTCGTCGGGGCCGAACGGGCGATCGCCGGCCGGGTGGTGGAGAACGGTGGCGTTGGGCCCGCCGCCCACGATGCTCTGAAACGCTGGCCCGTCGGCGCCGTAGCGGCGAAACGTGTACTCGATCAGCGCGGCCAGCTCGAACTCGTGGAGACCAGGTTGCAGGGCGCGCATGGCCTCGCGGTGGGCGAGGACGGTCAGGACGACGGCGCGGCGGAGCCGGTCGATCTCCACCGGGGTTTTGACCGCCCGTAGCGCCGCCAACCGCGGCTGCGGATCGACGAGGCGGCTCCGCATCGAGTCCAGACGGGCCGCCGTTCGGGGTTCGTCGATCGGGCTCGTGGGCAAGCCGGTGAGTCGTTGCGCTTCGACCGGCCCGAGGGCGGGATCCTCCCAGATTTCGCGGGCCGGGTTGCGCCGGCGGACGAACAGCTCCGCGCGTGGTCCGCTGGGGGTGCGCTGAACGAGAAGGACCGCTTCCGGCTCGCGGCGCAAGCCGGTGAGGTAGGCGAAATTCGGATCGGGTCGGAAAGGCTCGTAGTCCTGCTCCGGAGCGCGGCCGGCCTCGATGAGGGCCGCGCCACCCTCGGGCAAGCCGTCGGCGAGGGCGGCCACGCGTCGCGCGATGTCCGCTGGCGTGAGCGACGGCGGCGGACCGAGGTCGGGCACGCGCCAAGCCGGGGCAACGGCCGTGGGTGGTGCGGTCTCGATGCCACGCGGCGCGATCGCGGTGCAGCCGACTGCGGCCCAGGCAACGGCCAGTCCGAGGGGCACGGAGCGGTTCCTCATGGTGCCGTGGGATCGTTGGGGAAGGCGAGCTGGCGGCGCAGCTCGGTCGGATCGGTCGTCGGGGCCTGGCAGACGAACCGCTGGCACACGTACGCGGTGGCGCGGCCCTCGCGCCGCCGCCGGCCCGCCAAAAGGGGCAGCGGCGGCGGGTCCGTCTCGTGGTCGCCCACGGCCAAGGCCACGTCGGTGCGCACCGCGAGGTGAACCGCATCGAGCAGCGCCTCCGTATCGGGCGCACCGGGTTGGCCAACGACGGCGACTTCCCATACGCCGGCGACGTAGGCGTCGGCGACCTCCAGCAGGGCCGCCACGCCCGACGGGACTTCGCGCAGCAGCGGCACGGCGCGGGTCAGCACCCGCTCCACCACATCGGCGTAGCGAGCCTCGTTGGTGAGAGCCGTCAGGCGTTGCAGCAGTCGCAACGCCGCCGAGGTGCCGGAGGGCACGGGATTGTCGAACAGGTCCCGCGGGCGCACCACGAGGGTGTCGCTGTCCGGCGCGGTGTCGAAGAACGATTCGGTCTGCGCGTCCCAAAAACGTTCGAGCAGCGCGTCGGCGAGGGCTCGTGCGTGGTCGGCCCAACGGCGCTCGCCGGTGGCGCCGTGGAGCGAGAGCAACGCGTTGCCAAAGGCCGCGTAATCGAGGAGGAACCCAGGGACCTTGGCCCGACCCTGCGCCCAGACGTGGAAGGGGTGGGGCCCGCCGAGCGCGTCCCATAGGAAGGCCGCGGCGCGTTCGGCGCGCGCCAGCCAATCGCGGCGCTGCAGCACCCGACCGGCCAAAGCGAACGCCTCCACGGCCAGGGCGTTCCAGTCGAGCAAGATCTTGTCATCCACTGCCGGCGCGGGTCGGCGCTCGCGCGCCTCGCGGAGCGCTCGACGCACCTCGGCCCAGCGGGTGCGCGCCTCGGCTTCCGTCCATCCCTCGGCCGCGGCCCAGGCGGCCAGGGAGCGGGTGCGCCGCAGAACGGAGCGACCGTCGACCGGCCCGACCTCCTCGACACTGAAGAAGCGGCACACCGCCGGCCCCAGCGCCGGGCCGACGGCGGCCTCCACCTCCGCCGGTGTCCAGAGGTAGTAGCGTCCCTCCTCGCCCTCGCTGTCGGCGTCTTGCGCAGCGAAGAAACCACCTTCGGGAGCGCTCAACGTAGTGTCCAAGTAGCCGAGTGTTTCCTCGACCACCTCCCGGTCGCGTTCCCGGCCCCAGAGGGCGACGGCCCGGGCGTACAGTTCCGCCAGCAGCGCGTTGTCGTAGAGCATTTTCTCGAAGTGCGGAACGCGCCACTGAGCGTCCACGCTGTAGCGATGGAAGCCCCCGCCCACGTGATCGTAGATGCCGCCGTCGGCCATAGCGTCGAGGGTGCGGCGTACCTGGGCCACGGCGTTCGCCCACCCGAAGCGGCGGCCGAGCTGCAGGAGCGCACGCCACACCAAAGGTTGAGGGAACTTGGGCGCGCTTCCCAAGCCGCCGTGGCGGAGATCGAACCGTCGCTCCAGCGCGCGGTAGGCGTCGGCGAGGGTGGCTGCGGTCAGCGGCGTCGGTGGCAGCGCGAGACGGCTCTGACGCTCGAGCAGGTTTCGGATTTCCGCCGCCTGCCGCCGCACGTCCTCGGGGTGCTCCTCCCATGCGCGGTGGACCGCTTCCAGCACCTGCAGGAAGCTCGGCATGCCGTGCCGCGGCCGCGGGGGGAAGTACGTCCCCCCAAAAAACGGCTCGCCCTCGGGGGTGAGGAAGACCGTCAGAGGCCAGCCGCCGTGGCCGGTCATCTGCTGGACCGCGGCCATGTACAGCGCGTCGACGTCGGGGCGCTCCTCGCGGTCGACCTTCACGTTGACGAACCACTCGTTCATCCGCTGGGCCACCGCCGGGTCAGCGAACGACTCGTGCGCCATGACGTGGCACCAGTGGCACGCGGAATAGCCGATCGACAGCAGCACCGGCCGCCCGGTGGCGCGGGCGACGGCGAACGCCTCCTCGCCCCAGGGATACCAATCCACGGGTTGATCGGCGTGCTGCCGGAGGTACAGGCTGGATTCCTGGGCCAGCCGGTTTGGGCTCATGGCGTCGGGAGCGTCGTTCTTGTCGATGGGTACAAGGTTGATCGATTGGCGGCCAGCGCGCTAGCTTGGCCGTCGGGCGGCAGGGGATGGAACTCGTACGCCGACTCCTTCGCTACGTTCGGCCGCACGCCGGCTTGGCCGCGGCGTCGCTGACGGCCATGCTCGCCTACGCCGCTCTGGACGCCTTCAGCTTTACCCTCTTAATCCCCTTCCTCCAGGTCTTGTTCGAGGGCGCGGCGGCGCCGGCGCTCGGGCCGCTGGCCGGGCCAGGCGGGCCGCTGGGCGGGGCCATCGGCCGAGCCGTAGCGCGTTGGATCGATGGCACCTCGCCCATGGCGGCATTGCGCAACGTCGTCCTGCTCATGTTCTTCGTGTTCCTCGCGAAGAACATCTTCGGGTACGTGCATCAGTACACGCTGGCGGTCGTCCAAGGACGGGTCACGCGGGACATCCGACGCGACCTTTACCAGCACCTTCTGCGCCTCGATCTGCCGTTCTTTGCCAGCACACGCGCCGGCCAGACGATCGTCCGCCTGACCTCGGACATCGACCAGCTGCGCATGCTGGTGACGACGAACGTCGCCCAGGCCATCCTCGCCGCCGTTCAGGTGCTCGCGTTCGTCGGGTTGCTTTTCCTCTTGAGCTGGAAGCTCACCCTGGTGGCCCTGCTGACGCTGCCACCGATGCTCGGGTTGTGGGCGCGGCTGCGCACCAAGCTGCGCCGCGGCGGGCTCCGGATGCTCCATGCCGGTGGGGAATTGACGGCCCACCTGCAAGAGACGTTGCAAGCCATGCGGGTCGTCAAGGCGTGTGGAGCCGAGGTCGTCGAGGCTCGTCGATTCGGGGAGCTGGCCCAGGCGCACTACCGGGCAACGGTTCGCAACGATCGTTGGCGGCTGTTCTTCCCACCGGCCACGGAGATGATTTCCGCCGCCGGCGTGCTGGCGTTGCTCTGGTACGGCAGCTTTTTGGTGCTCGGGGAGCGATCGCTGCAGGCGGCGGAGTTCTTGGCGGCTTTGGCCATGGCGATGAAGACCCTGGCGCCGGCGAAGTACCTGGGGCAGTTCCCCGCGCTGGTCCAGCCGGGCCTGGCGGCCGCGGAGCGGGCGTTCGAGCTCCTCCGGCTGGAGCCACGCTTCGCCTACGAGCCGGGGCGCCCCGTGCTTCAGGGCGTGAACCTCACGATCCGGCGTGGCATGGCCGTCGCCTTGGTCGGTCCCAGCGGCGCGGGGAAGAGCACGCTGGTGGATTTGCTGCCGCGCTTCTACGACGTGACCGAGGGCCAGATCTTCCTCGACGGGGTCGACATCCGCCGCCTGAAGCTCGACGAATTGCGAGCGCTCTTCGGAATCGTGCCGCAGGAGACGATGCTCTTCCATGCGACCGTGTGGGAGAACATCGCCTACGGGTGCCCCGAGGCGACGCCGGCCATGGTGGAGGCGGCGGCCCGGGCGGCTCACGCGCACGAGTTCATCCGGCAACTGCCGGAGGGCTACGACACCGTGTTGGGGGAACGGGGGGTGCGCCTCTCCGGCGGGCAGCGGCAGCGGATTGCCATCGCGCGGGCGCTGGTGCGCAATCCTCCCATCCTCATTCTGGATGAAGCGACCAGCGCGTTGGATGCAGAAAGCGAACGTCAGGTGCAAGCAGCGATTGCCGGCCTCATGCGGGAGCGGACAGTGATCGTCATCGCCCACCGGTTGTCGACCGTGCGGGAGGCGGATTGGGTGGTGGTGCTGCAGAAAGGGCGGTTGGTGGAGCAAGGTCCTCCCGCCGCGTTGCTGGCCCGTGAGGGGGTGTTTCAACGCCTGTGGCGGTTGCAGGCAGCGGCGCATCCGATAGGGGAGGCATGACGCGACGGGTGCTGGCCATTCAGTTGCGGCATCTGGGCGACGTGCTGCTGTGCACCCCGGCGTTGCGGGCGCTGCGGCGAGCTTGGCCAACGGCCCGCGTGGAGGTGCTCACGGGGGAGGCCGGCGCGGCCGCGCTGGCGGGCAACCCGGACGTCGACGCGGTGGTGCCGTGGTCGCCGGAGCGGAACGTGGCGGCTCAGGCGTGGGCGTTGCGGCGGCGAGGTTACGACGTCGTGCTGGACTTCCACTCGCACCCGCGCTCGGTGCTCTTGGCGTGGGCCAGCGGGGCGCCGGTGCGGGTGGGCTTCCGCAAGCGCGGGCCGCGGCACTGGCTTTATACGCATCGCGTGCCCTGGGACGGGGCGGCTCACCAGGCGCGCCAGAAGCTCGCCCTCGTGGCGGCGCTCGGCCTGCCCGTCGACCCGGTGCGGGCGGACATCCGCCCGATCGTGGCCGTGGGGCCGGAGGATCGTGCGTGGGCGGCGGCCGAGTTGGAGCGCTTGGGCCACCGCGGCGACCGGCCCCTGGTCGCCGTGTCCGCGGTCGCCGCGCGGCCGTTCAAGCAATGGGGGGTGGAGCGCTGGGCCGAGGTGGTCCGACGGCTGCGCGCGCTCGGCTGTGACGTGCTCCTTACGCACGGGCCGGGCGAGGAGGGGCAGGCAGCGGCGGTGGCGGCCCGCGTGCCGCGGGTGCTGTGGGGCCATGGCGGCCCCACTGTGCCGCGCCTGGCGGCGCTTTACGAACGGTGCGCCGTCTGGATCGGCAACGATGGCGGCCCGCTCCACATCGCCGTAGCCGCGGGCTGCCCCGCCGTCGCCGTCTTCCGCTGGACCGCCTCGCGCGGCTGGACGGATCCCACCTTGCCCGTGCTCGCCTTCGACCGCCCTCCACCGCAAGGCTGCGACTTGCACTGCTCCCGCTGCCCTCATCGCGGCTGCCTCGCCGTCGTGGCGCCGGCGGAGGTCGTGGCCGCGGCCGAAGCGACGCTGGCCCGCGCGACCGCATGCGCGTCGCGCTAAGCAACGCCGCCCGGGTGTGGGGTGGAGCGGAGCGGATGACCCTGGCGGTCGGTGAGGGGCTGCGCGTCCGCGGCCACAAGGTGACCCTATTCTGCCGCGCCGGCAGCCCGCTCCACCAGCGCGCCGAGCGCTCGCTGCCCTGCGTTCCGATCCTGGGCGGCATGGACCTCAGCCCCCGCACCGTGGCCCGCAGCGCCGCGGCCTTGCGACGTTTCCGCGCCGAGGTGGTCGTCACCTTCGCCGTGAAAGATCCGCGTTGGCTCGTTCCGGCAGCGCGGTGGGTCGGCGTTCCCGTGGTCGTGCGCCACCCCATGGACCGTCCGTTGCCGCGTACGCCGTACCACCGCGCCCTCTACGCCGGCGTGGAGCGCTGGGTCGCCAACTCCGAAGCTACGCGCGCGACTCTGCAGCGCACCGCCGGCGTGCCGCGCGAGCGCATCGTCCTTATCCGCAACGGCTTCGACGTCGAACGCTGGGCCGCCGCGCCGCCGGCGGATCTGGGTCTGCCGCCCGGCGCCCGGGCCGTGGGGTTCGTCGGGCGGTTGGAGCGTCGCAAAGGCCTTTTCGAACTCGCCTTGGCCTGGCCCCGCGTGGCCGCGCGGATTCCAGACGCCTACCTGGTGATCGCTGGTGTCGGCCCCGACGAGGAAGCCTTTCGTGCGGCCTTGGCAGCGGCGCCTCGGGTCCGCTGGCTCGGGTTCGTGGCCGACCCCGCACCGGTGCTCCGAGCGTTGGCCGTGTTGGCCATGCCGTCCCACTTCGAAGGCTTTGGGCTGGCGGCCGCCGAGGCGCTGGCGGTCGGCGTGCCCGTGGTGGCCACGGCCACCAGCAGCCTGCCCGAGGTCGTCGCCCACGAACGCACCGGGCTTCTCGTGCCACCGCACGACCCCGACGCGTTGGCCGCGGCGCTCATCCGCCTGCTGGAGGACGAACCCCTCCGCATCCGGCTTGGAGCCGCCGGCGCCGCCGAGGCCCGGGCGCGCTTCGCCCTCGACCGCATGCTCGACGAATTCGAAGCTCTCCTGCTCGAGGTCGCCCGATGATTCCTCGCACTCGTTACCTCGTCTTCGGGCAACCGAAGATCGACGAGGCGGCCATTGCGGAGGTCGTCGATTCCCTGCGCCGGGGCTGGCTGGGCACCGGCCCCAAGGTTCAGCGTTTCGAGGAAGCGCTGCGGGCGTACCTGGGCGCGGAGCACGTGGTGGCGGTGCACTCGGGCACGGCGGCGTTGCACCTAGCGATGCTGGCGTTGGGCATCGGCCCGGGCGACGAGGTGATCACGACCACGATGACCTTCTGCGCCACGGTCAACGCTATCCTCCACACCGGGGCAACCCCCGTCTTGGTGGACTGCGACCGTCGCACCGGGTTGCTCGACGTGGGCGCCGTGGCCGCCGCCCTCACCCCGCGTACCCGCGCCATCCTGCCAGTCCATCTTTGCGGCCGCGTGGCTCCGCTGGGACCGTTGCACGCCCTGGCCGCCCACCACGGTCTCGCCGTCGTAGAGGACGCTGCCCACGCCCTCGAAGCGACCTACGAGGGTTACAAGATCGGCACGTTGAGCCACGCCACCTGCTTCAGCTTCTACGCCACGAAGAACATCACCACCGGCGAGGGCGGCGCCGTGGCCACAAACGACGCCGCTTTGGCGAGCAAGATCAAGACGTACGCGCTCCATGGCTTGAGCCGCGACGCCTGGCGCCGCTTCTCCGACGCCGGCTACCGCCACTACACGGTGGAAGCACCCGGCTTCAAGTACAACATGATGGATCTGCAGGCGGCCATCGGCCTCCATCAGCTGCCTCACGTGGAGGCGTGGCTCCGCCGGCGCGAGATGATCTGGCAGCGCTACGACGAGGCCTTCGCCGATCTCCCCGTGGACCGGCCCGCACCCCCCGAACCCCACGGGCGTCACGCGCGGCACCTCTACACCCTCTACGTCGATCGTGAGCGCGCCGGCATCGACCGCGACACCTTCATGGCCCGCCTGCACGAGCTGGGCATCGGCACGGGGGTGCACTACGTGGCCGTCCACCTGCACCCCTACTACCGCGAGCGCTTCGGCTACCGGCCAGAGGACTTTCCCAATGCGACCTGGATCAGCGAACGCACGGTGTCACTGCCCCTCTCGCCCCACCTGACCGACGAGGACGTCGACGACGTCATCGCGGCCGTGCGGCGAGTGCTGGGGCGCTGAGGGCGCGGGCGAAGAGCTCGGCTGGGTGGACGGCGGGCCGCTCCGCCAGCTGGCGGATCTGCGTCCGGCAGGAGAAGCCCGGCGCCAACACCCAAACGCTCGGGTCGGCCCGACGGACCGCCGGGAGCAAAGCGCGTTCGGCGCAGGCGCGCGAGAGCTCGTCGTGCCGGGCCTCGTAGCCGAACGATCCGGCCAGGCCGCAACAACCGCTGTCGAGCACGTGTGCCTCGAGCCCGGCCACGCGGGCCAGGGCGCGACGCGCGGGTTCGAGCCCCACGAGGGCTTTCTCGTGGCAATGGCCGTGGTAGAGGGCCGTGGCGGCGAGCGCGAACGGCGGCGGGCCGGGCCAGTGCGCCACGAACTGCTCGAAGGTGACCACGGCCCGGGCGACGTCACCAGCGCGGGGATCGCCGAGGAGATCGGGCAAATCGTCCCGCAGGGTCAGCGTGCAGCTCGGTTCGAGCCCCACGACGAGCAGGCCGGGAATGGCGTCGAGTTCGGCGGCCAAGTAGCGCACGAGTTCGGTCCCCTGGCGCCGCGCCACGTCGAGGCGACCGTGGGAGATGGCCGCCCGGCCGCAGCAGAGCGGCCGCCTCGGCAAGCGAATGCGCACACCGCCGGCCCGCAGCACGGCGACCGCGGCCTGCAATGGCGCGGGATCGAAGTAGCTGTGAAACGTATCGTCGAACAGCAGGACGATGGGGCGATCCTGGGGCAGCGGTGAGGCGGGCTCCGGCGGTCGATGACGCCGCCACCACGCGCGAAACGACGGCCGGGCCAGGCGGGGTAGGCGCCGCGGGGCCAGCCCCAGCCACCGGCGCAGCAGCGGCTCGGCCAGGGTCAGGGCAACGTTGGCCAACGCCGGCGTGGCGCTGGCCCGACGCGCGAGTCCATGCACGTTGCCGAAAATCTGGTCCGTGCGCGGAACTCCCTGCGTCCGGTGCCGTTGCGCCGCCACCTCGGCTTTGAGCCGTGCCATGTCGACCCCCATAGGGCACTCCGTCGCGCATGCCTTGCAACCCAAGCAGAGGTCGAGCGCCTCCCACAGGGCAGGGTCCGTCCAGCCACCGAGACGACCGCGCATCGCCTCGCGGAGGAGGTTGGCCCGACCGCGAGTGCTGTGCGCTTCTTCCCGCAGCACCATGTAGCTTGGGCACATCGTGCCGGCGTCCACCTTGCGGCAAACTCCCATGCCGTTGCATCGCTCCACGGCCGCGTTCCATCCCCCAAGGGTGGCGAAGGCAAAGTGCGTCCGTGGTGGCGGCGGCAGATGGGGAGGCTCGTAACGCAACTGCCGATCCATGGGCGCCGGGTTCACGATCTTGCCCGGGTTGAGCCGTCCCTCGGGGTCGAAGGCACGTTTCACCTCGGCATGCAACCGCAGGATCTCGGGGCCGAACATCCGCTCCAGGAATTCCGACCGCAGCAGGCCGTCGCCGTGCTCGCCCGAGAGCGAGCCGCCGAAATCGGCCACGAGGTCGGCCACCTCCGTGGCGATCGCCCGCATGCGGCGCACGTCCGCGGGGTCGTGGAGATCGAGATCGACGCGGATGTGGAGGCACCCTTGGCCCGCGTGTCCGTAGACGCAGCGGCTGGCCTCATGGCGGGCGAGGATTGCGTCGAAGGCGCGGAGGTACTTCCCCAACCGCGCCGGCGGGGCGGCCGTGTCCTCGACGAACGGCACCGGCTGGCGCCGCGGGTCCGGCCCGCCGAGCAGCCCGAGGGCGGCGCGACGCAATCCCCAGACGAGCGCCTGGTCTCTGGGGTCGGCGTACTCCGCGCACGCGGATGCGCCGGGCAGCGACGGGGCGAGGGCGCGCACGGGCGCGGCGGCATCGGCGGCCGCGCTCGCGTCCTCCCCTACGAACTCCGCCAAGAGAACGGCGTGGCAACACTCGGGCACCAGCGCCAGCGCGGGTTCGTAGAGCCGGTGGCGCCGCGCACCCTCGAGCAAGCGATCGTCGAGGATTTCGAGCGCCGACAGGCCCGCCAGGGGAAGCAGCGCCGGAACGGCGTCGGCCGCCGCGTAGAGGTCGTCGAAGCCCAAGAGCAGGAGCCACCGCCCGGTGGGTTCGGCCACTAGACCGACCTCGGCTTCGGCAACCACGGCCAGCGTTCCTTCCGAACCGACGAGCAGCGGGCCCAGATCGACGACGTCACCCGCCACCCAGGCGTCGAGGTTGTAGCCGGAGACGCGACGGGGGATGCGGGGGTATCGGCTGCGTACCAGATCGCGGTGCGGATCGAGCACGCGGTGCACGGCGCGCAGCAGATCCCCCTCGCGGCCGGGGACGTCGTCCAGCGCTTGGCGAGGTGTCGGGCCGGTGACGATCGTCGCCCCATCGGGGAGCAGCGCCGTCAAGCGGCGAACGTGGTCGGCTGTCTTACCGTAGAGCACGGAGCGTGCGCCGCAGGCGTTGTTGCCGATCATGCCGCCCAGCGTGCACTGCTGGAGCGTGGCCGGATCGGGTCCGAAGCGGAGCCCGAAGGGCGCCGCGGCGGCGTTGAGTTGAGCCAGCCGTACCCCGGGTTGGACCCGCGCCCATCGGCCGTCCGGCTCGACCGCCAAAACGCGGTCCATATGGCGGGAGAAATCGAGCACCAGCGCGGCCCCCAGCGCGCCGCCCGTCAACCCCGTGCCCCCGCCGCGCGGGACGACCGGCGCGCCGACCTCGGCCGCGGCCGCCAACGCGAGCGCGGCCTCCTCGATGTCGCGCGGCGTCACGACGGCCAGGGGCAGGATCTGGTAAATCGAGGCGTCCGTGCTGTAGAGCAGCCGACTGGCAAGGTCGACGCGCACGACGTCCGCGGGCAGGCGCGCGCGCAACGCCCGTTCCAAGGGGCTGCCATCGATCGAGTGGGCGAACATCCGGCGGCACGGTTCCGCTCAGGAGACGACGCCGTGGCCCCGAGCGCAAGGGGCCCGCCGCTAGCGGTAGCGCTCCTGCATCGCCCGTTCCGCTTCGGCGCGCAGAATGCGGTAGCTTTCGTACCGCGACGGCGCGATCTCGCCCCGCGCCAGCGCCGCTCGCACCGCGCAGTCGGGCTCGTGGCGATGGGTGCACGATCGACCGAAGCGGCACGCGCCAAGATAGGGCCGGAATTCGGGGAAGCAGGCGTCCAAGGCGGCCGGGTCGATCTCCCAAAGGTGAATCTCCCGCAAGCCCGGCGTATCGGCGACGTAGCCGCCGCAGCTCAGCGGCACCAACTCGGCCGCCGTGGTCGTATGCCGGCCCCAGCCGCCCTTGGCACTGACCTCGCCGACGCGTCGTTGCAAACCCGGCTCCACGGCGTTGAGCAGGCTCGACTTGCCCGCCCCGGAGGGGCCGATCAACGTCGAGATGCCGGCGCACATGCGCTGGCGCAAGGCGGCGATCCCTTCGCCGGTGACCACCGAGGTGTAGAGGACCTCGTAGCCGATCCGTTCGTACAGGCCGAAGAAGCTCCGGGCCGCCGGCGGATCGACCAAGTCGATTTTGTTGACCACGAGCAGTGGCGGCAGTTCGCTGCTTTCCACCAGGACGAGCAGGCGGTCGACCAGCGTGGGCGAAGGGTCGGGGCGGGCCGCCGCGCACACGACCCCGACGAAATCGACGTTGGCCACGAGCACGCGACTGCCCCGCCGCAGCCCGGCCAACCGGCGGCGCAGTGTGCTGCGGCGCGGCTCCACCTCGACGACGACCCAGGCATCGCCGCGCCGCTCCAGCCGAACCCGGTCGCCGGCCACCGCTCGCTCGCCCTCCCAGCGGAAGCGGCCGGGCAGCAGGGCGTCCACGTCGCCGAGAGCCGTGCGCACCCGCAGGCGCGGTCCGGCGGCCCGCAGCACCAGCCCCGTCATCGGCAAGCAAGCGGGCCGGGGAGGCCATGCCTCCACCGGCCCGCGGCCGGCGGCCCCTCGCCGCGCCTCATGAGCCTACGAAGGACGCCAGCGCGTCGGCCATCTCGCCTTCGCGCAGGCGCCGCAGGGCCCGATCGCGCAGCTGGCGGATTCGCTCCCGCGTGACGCCGAGGCGCTCACCGATCTCCTCCAGCGTGTGCTCGCGCTCGCCCTCGAGCCCGAAGTACAAGCGCAGCACCTGCGCGTCCCGTTCGTTGAGTGTCTGCAAAGCGCGCCGCACCCGCTCGGCCAACAAACGCTCCTCGACCTCGGCGTCCGGCGAGGGGCTTTCCTCGTTGAGGAACCGCTCGATGAGCTGCGAATCCTCCGAATCGCCGATGGGCGCGTCGAGCCGCACCTCCGGCGTGTTGATCGACAGAAGGCTGGCCACGGTTTCGGGCGTCAGCTCCGTAGTGCGGGCCAGTTCCTCCGTGGTCGGCTCGCGGCCGAGTTCCTGCTTCAAGCGCTCCCGCTCACGCTGAATCTTTGCCAGGTCCGTCTGGCGGTTGAGCGGCAAGCGCACCGCCCGCGCCTGGTTGGCCAAGGCCGACAGGATCGCCTGCCGGATCCACCAGACGGCGTAGGAGATGAACTTCACGCCTTGGTCGGGATCGAACTTTCGCGCCGCCGTCACCAGGCCGACGTTGCCCTCCTGGATGAGGTCGGCCAGGCTCACCCCCCGGTTTTGGTACTTCTTGGCCACGGAGATCACGAAGCGCAGGTTGGCGCGCACCAGCTCCTGCACGGCGTCCTCGTCGCCGGCGCGTGCGCGTCGACCCAACTCCACCTCCTCCTCCGGGGTCAGGAGGCGATGGGCGCTGACTTCCTTCAGGTACTGGTCGAGGCTGGTCTGCTCCTCGGCGGCCTCGGTTACTAGCTCGCGCAGCGCGAGGTCGCGGCGCTTGCGCCGCTTCGACTTGCGCGTGGTCATCGTCGGTGGCGTTGCGTTGGGGCTCGGTCGCACGGTGGTTGCAAATCCTTTGCCCGCCGCTCGGCGTCGGAGCGGCAGCCCCGAGTATACCGGAGCCTTGTCACGGGGTTCCGACGTTCAGGGGGCCGCTTGCATGGCCCGGCGCCGCGCCAGCCGCTCCTCGCGCCGTCGACGCCCCGCCTCGTAGCGGCGCCACTCCTCCTCCGTTTCCGGGAGCACGGGCGGCACGGGCGTGGGGCGGCCGTGCTCGTCAAGGGCCACGAAGGTGGCGTAGCAGGAGTTCGTGTGCCGCTCCTGGCCGGTGACCGGATTCTGCGCCAAGACTTTGACCCCGACCTCCATACTGGTGACGCCGGTGTAGTTGACCGAGGCCAGGGCGACGACGAGTTCGCCGATGTAGATGGGTTCGTTGAATTCCACGCTGTCGAAGCTTTTCGTGACCACCGGTCGACCGCAGTGCTTCATCGCGCAAAAGGCGGCCGCGCGATCGATGAACCCGAGCAACACGCCGCCAAAAAGGGTACCGGCCACGTTCTGGTGCTGTGGCTCCGCCAAGTCGGCGAAAACGACTTGGGAGGCGCGCACCGGGCGGGGCACGGTCGGGTCCGGCGGGTTGGCCGTCAAGTAGATGTCGACGGGTCGAATCGGCATGGGGGTTCGGCACCGGCCAAGGGTGGTGGCGCGGCAGGCGGAGCGCAAGGGGTGACCTAGGCCCACACGAGGACGATCTTGCCGAAGCTCGCGTTGGCCTCGAGGCGCGCGTGCGCTTCGGCGACGCGTTCCATGGGCCAGACCACGTCGAGCACGGGCTGGAGGCGCCCAAGCTCGAAGAGGGGCACCAGCGTGGCGCCGAAGGCTTGGGCCAGGGCGATCTTTTCTTCGAGCGGTCGGGCCCGCAGCACGGTGCCCTGCAGCCGCAAGCGCCGGCTCATGAGCCAGCCCAGGTCGAGGTCGACCCGTGCCCCGGCCACGGTGCCCACGACCAGGGCGCGGCCGCGCGGGGCGAGCGCCGCCAAGCGTCCCGCGAGCTCGCTCCCCCCCACGAGATCGAAGAGGACGTCGGCGCCCCGTCCGCCGGTGGCCAGGCGCACCGCTTCCGGCAGGGATTCGTCGTGCACCAGGGCCGCTTCCAGGCCGAGGGCGCGAGCGCGGGCGAGCTTCTCGGGCGAGCGGGAGGAGCCAACCGTACGTGCACCCACGAGCCAGGCCAGCTGAAGCGCGGCGGTGCCCACACCGCTTCCCACGGCAGTGATCCACGCCCATTCGCCGGGCTGGAGGGCGAGCTGCCGCAGCAGCCCGTCCCAGGCGGTGAGAAAGGCCTCGGGGATGGCGGCTGCCGCCGACCAATCGAGGCCGCGGGGTGCGGGCATGGCTTCGCGCTCGTGGACGACAACGAATTCCGCCATGGCCCCGCCGCCGACGATGCCCATGACGCGGTCGCCGGGTTGCCAGGCGCGCACCTCCGGTCCCACGGCATCGACGTCGCCGGCGTATTCGAGCCCGGGGATGTCCGCCGGTACCCCGGGCGGCGCTGGGTACCGGCCGCGTCGCTGGAGCAGGTCGGCGCGATTGAGGCCCGCAGCACGCACCCGCACACGGATCTGCCCGGGGCCGGGTTCGGGGCGAGGACGTTCCTCGAGGGCGAGCACCTCCGGCCCGCCGGCGCCGCGCAGCACCACCGCGCGCATGGTCGCCGCGGTCATGGCCGCGCCCATCCCTCGCGGACGGCTTCCTCGAGCGCCCGGGCGTGGGCGTCGGCGAGACGGTCCACGAAAGCGGGGTTGCGCAATGCCGCTTCCACGTCGGGGAACATCAGGTAGGCGGCTTCCGTGAGCACGCTGGGCATCCAGCTGAGCCGGGCCACCGCCAAGCTGCGACGCAGGGGCCCGCGCGGCGGCAACAAGGTCACCTGCACCAACCGGTCGAGCAGCCGCGTCGCTAGAGGTCGGCCCATCGAATGGTAGTAGTACACCTCGGTGGCCTCATGGACGAAGGGATTCGTGCCATCGGGAAAGGCGTTGTGATGGATGGAGACGTACAAGTCGGCTCCGGCGGCCAGCGCGAAGGCCACACGCGCGCGCAGCTCGACGGACGGGTCGCTGGCGCTGGCGCGGGGTTCGGGCCCTGTGCGGGTAAGCAACACCTCGGCGCCGGCGGCGCGCAGCCGCTGCGCCGTGGCCAAGGCGACGGCGAGGTTGGCGTCGGCTTCCGTCAGCCCTGTGGGTCCGATCGTTCCCGCGGGCGGATGGCCAGGATCGAGGACGATGCGCAAGCCGTGCAACGGGTGCGCCGGGTCGAAGGCCGGTGGCCGACGTACGTCGACCACCAGGTCGCCGCCGGGGTCGTAGAAGGCGCGCCAGCCCCAGACAGGGAAATCCAAATCGAACGCCCAGACGGTGTGGAGGGTGTCGCCCATCAGGGGCTGGGCGGCGCGCACCGGCAACGACCGGGTTGCGGCGGCCACGACGGCCAGGCCGGGACGAGCGACTTCGACCTCCAGACACGCGCCGTCGGGTCGCACGTCGAAGGGCGCGTAGCCGGCACCGCGCAACCGCAACCGTGCCCCGAACGGTGCCGGCTCGGCCTCCCAGCGGGCCGGCCCCCGCGGCGGTGGCACGGTCTCGAGCGTCGCCTCCACCGGGATCCAGCGAACCTCGTCACCCCAGAGCAAGCGGTACCAACGTCCCCGCCGCCCCACCACGGGCAGACGCGCACCGCGCGGCAGCTGGCCGACCCGGTCGGGCGCGTCCGTCGGAGTAGGGTAGAGCGGCACCCCCTCGAACCCGCCCTGCAAGGTATCGCCCGTGGCGATCACCTCGACCCAGCGCGGCTCGGGAAACACGCTGTCGACCGGGGGCATCACCGGGCGCGGCGGCGAGGCCGGCGGTGGCGCGTAGGCCACGTCGGCCGTGGCTCGTTCGCGGCCGCGCCGCGCCTCGAGTCGCCAGACGCCGTCCACCGGTAGCGGCAGGAACGCCAGGAAGGCGCCGTTGGGCGCCACCGGCACTTCGACGCCGTTGATCCACAACCGCGCACGCCCGCTGCCCGTGCTGCCGAAAAGGAAGGTGCTGTCGACGGCCGGACGCGGCGTCCCGGGCAGGGGGTAGCGAATCGCCAACTGCAACGGCCCGTCCACGAACGGCACCGGCGGAAACCCCGCCCGCCCCCGCGCTTCGGGCACCGGCCCCGGGGCCGGTGCCCGGGCGGGCGCGCACGCCGCCGCCCAAAGCCCAAGTCCCAATCCCGTGCCCAGCGCTCGTCGAACGAATCGGATGCTCATGGCGCCACCGTGGGGTTCGCCGCGCCCGCGTGCAAGGGTCGGACCCGACCCCTGGCCAACCGGCGGGTTTTCGGGCTACATTTGTTCCACCCCCCCTGGACGGGGAGAGCCGCGATGGTCGCGTCCAACCCCGAGCGCCCCGCGGTGGTGCTCGTCGATCCCCACGAGGATTGCCGCCTCATCTACCCGGCGATCCTCCGCCACGCCGGGTACGACGTGCTGCTGGCCACGACCGTCGCCGAGGCGCGGGATCTGCTAGCGCAGCGGCGGCCCGTCGCCGTGGTCGCCGAGGCACGCTTGCCCGACGGCGCTGCCGGCGATCTGGTCCGAGCACTGGCGGAGTCTGTCCGAATGCGCCCCTGCCAATCGTTATCTTCTATGCCTTTCTTCCGATGGGAGAGCGGGGGTGGCTGCGCGCGCACGGAGCGGAACTGATCGAGACACCGTGTGCGCCGCGGCGGTTGCTGAACGAGATTCAGCGCCTAGCTTCCCCGCCGCCCTCGCTCGCGCCCTGACGGGCGCGCGGGCGCGGGGGCGGGTTTTACCTCTCACAGGAGCGTGCCGAATGCAGGCTTCCGTTGCGCGGGCGGCGCGCCTGGCCGCCCTGCTCGGGGCGCTCGCGCCCGGGGCCGTGATGGCCCAAGGTTCCAGCGTCTACACCCAGAGCGCCTGCGTCAGCGGGCGCGCGGGTACGGGCGTGGCTCGGCCGTGCGCCGACGGCTCGGCCATCTTCTACAACCCGGCGGGAGTTGCCGTCCTGCCGGGCGCGCTGGGGGCGGGCGTGACCTGGATCCGCACGAGCACGACCTTCACCTACGATTCCACTGGACCCTACGGCAACCGCCCGTCCGCCAAGCGCGGTCCCGAAACGACGCCGGTGCCCCACGTCTACCTGACGCTCCGCACTGGGGCACGAAGCGGCTTCGGGCTGGGTGTATGGGCGCCGTACGGACTTGGGTTGAAGTGGGATCCGAGCTTCGAAGGCCGCTACACCGGCTACGATAACGGCCTTCGGGGGATCTACGTCCAGCCGACCGCCGCGGTGCAGCTCGTGCCGAACCGGCTGGCCGTGGGCGTGGGGGCCGACTTCGTGCGGGGGTCGATTCACGTGCGGCGCCGCGCCGATGCACCGCAGCTCGGCCTCGACGGGACCGACGTGGCCGACGTCAACCTGGAGGGCGACGGCCACGGTGTCACCGGCCACGTGGGGCTGTGGTGGCGCGCGGCTCCGTGGCTCGACGTCGGCGCTCGCTATCTCCACTCCGCCAAGGTCGACATGGACGGTCGCGCGGACTTCACGCAACTGCCCACGGGGACGCCGTTCGACGCGCTGTTGGCGCCGCAATTCGCGGCCGGCGGTCGCTTCGAGGATCAGCGCGTCCGAACCTCCCTGACGTTCCCGCCGCAATTCGTCGTCGGCGTAGCGGTGCGGGCACGGCCGCGCGTGGCCGTCCTCTTCGACTACCAATGGATCGGTTGGTCGACCTTCGACACGCTGAAAGTCGACTTCGAGAAGGACCAGACACCCGATGAGAATGTGGCGCTCAACTATCGCGACGCGTCGGCCTACCGGCTCGGCGTCGAGGCAGACCTGACCCCGACGTTCCAACTGCGTGGCGGCTTCCTCTACAACACCGCCGCCACGCCGCGCGCGACCCCGCTGCTGCCCGAGGGCGAACGCAACTACCTCACGGTTGGCTTCGGCTACCGCTACACACCGCGCCTTCACTTGGACGCCGTGTACCAATACATCCGGCAGGAGGATCGGCGCGGTAGCGTGCGGCCCGGGGGGCCGGAGGTCGGCGTCTACCAAGCCGACGCCAGCGTCTTCGGGTTCACCGTGACCTACCGCCTCGGCGGCACCGGCAACTAGCTCCAGAGGAGGATCGCTATGCGAGGTCCACGCTTCGCGTTCCTGTTGTCGACGCTGGCGCTCGCTGCCTGCGTCCGTGACGACACGCAGCTCCTCACGCCGCGGCCGGGCCCGGGCGGGGACCTGTTCGCCCGGTACGTGGCGCTGGGCAACTCGATTACCGCCGGCTTCCAGTCCGGTGGGATCAACGACAGCTTGCAGCAGCGCGCATACCCCGTGCTGCTCGCTCGCCAGGCCGGGGTGACGGACTTCGGCGTCCCGTCGCTGGCCGGCGACGGCTGCCCACCGCCCTTCGTCCAGCCGCTGGGCCCCACGCGGTTGAACAACAAGCCGTCGGACAGCTGCGAGCTGCGCAAGACACCGACGCCGCCGTTGGTGCAGAACCTTGCCGTGCCCGGCGAACGCCAGGGCGACCTTTTGCGCTTCCCCGCCGACCCGAGCATTGCCCGTCTCCACACCCTGCTCATCGGCAGCCGCACCCAGGTGCAGGCGATGAAGCAGGCGCGGCCCACGCTCGTGAGCGTTTGGATCGGCAACAACGACGCTCTGGCGGCGGCCCTGAACGGCCAGACGGCGTTGCTGACACCGACCGCGTCCTTCACCGCCGATCTGGCGCAGCTAGCGGTCGAACTGAAGGCCGCGAACCCACGCGATGTGATCCTCATCGGCGTCGTCGACGCGAGCGTGGGAGCGGCGCTCATCCAGCCAGGGGCGTACTTTTTCGTGGTGGCACAGGGCAGCGGCGGCAGATTCCAAGGCAAGCCCGTCAACGCCAACTGCGCGCCGGGGACGCCGAATGCCGCCAATCTCATCAACTTCCAAATGGTGGCGGACCCGCGGTACCCGGAGATCAACTGCGATCCGATCTACGCCCCGCCGTCGGCACCCACGCTGCGCGGATTCTACAACCTCGACGTTCAGGAGCAGGCGCAGGTCCAAGCGCGGGTCGCGGAGTTCAACCAGGCCATCCAACAGGTGGCGCAAGCCAACGGGTGGATCTACGTGGACCCCAACGCGTTGCTGCGGCAGTACTTGACCCAAGGCCCGCCGTACAACTTCATCCGGAAATGTCAGATGCTGCCCGCCGCTCAGACAGCGACGGAGCTGCAGAACGCCGTGGTCCAGTCCTGCCCGGAGCCGACGGCGCCGAACTTTTTCGGGTCGCTGCTTTCCTTTGACGGCGTGCACCCGAGCAATCTGGCGCATCGGATCGTGGCCAACGCCTTGATCGATGCACTGAACGCCAAGTACAACCTGGGCATTCCACGGCTCAGCCTTCCCTGAGAAGGCAGGTTCATGGAACGGGCGGGCCGGAGGCGCACCTCCGGCCCGCTTCGGTTTAGGACAGAAGCAATGAACGCGACGCCCTCGTGCCCGGGCCTCGCCGGGCTGGAGCGCACCCTGCGCCGCTTGCAGAGCCTGCCGCCGGAACTCGTTCGCCAGGCGTTGGTGCAGTACAGCCGAAAGCTGGCGCCGCTGCCGGAGCACCTGCGCACGTTGCCGCGCGAGCCGTTCGCGGTTCACGAATGCCAGACGCCGGTGGCCTTGTACCCTGAGGTGGTCGACGGGCGGCTGGTCTTTTGGGCCGATGTGCCGGCGAGCGCGCCGAGCATCCGCGCGCTGCTCGCCGTGCTCTTCGAGGCCTTCAACGGTTGTCCGCCGGAGGAGATCGAAGGGATACCGTCGGACTTTGTGCGCCGGCTGATGGACCGGCTCGGCTTGGGGGCACGGGAGGCGGGACTCAACGCGATCGTGGAGCGTTTGCGCCGGGCCGCGCGGCAGGCGCGCCAGGGTGCGGGGCTTGCGCCTGGGGCGGGCGCAGCCCCTAATTAGGGGCGCTCGAACCGGGAGGAAGGCGTGAAGCGCGCGCGCAGTCTGCTGCTCGTCGGGGGGGTCGCCGCGCTGGCGGCTTGCGTGGACCGCGAAGGCTACCCGAAGGTGCCGTACCGCGAGCCGGAGCCGGTACCCGAGGCGGCCGCGCCACCGCCTCCGCCGGCGTCGGCCTACGCCGCCGGTGGCAACGTGGTGCCGGTCAAGGCGACGTCGCTGCCGCCTGGGGTGACGCAAGCCATGGTCGACGAGGGTGCCCGGTTGTTTGCCACGGTTTGCGTTGCCTGCCATGGGCCGGGTGGTCGCAACGGCGCGGGCGGGCCCGTCCTCGCGGACAACCAGTGGATCCACATCGACGGCTCCTACGAGCAGATCGTGCGGATCATCACCACGGGAGTGCCCCAACCGAAGCAATACCCGGCGCCGATGCCGCCACGGGGAGGCGGCAACTTCACCGACGAGCAGGTGCGCGCCCTCGCGGCCTACGTCTATGCCCTGAGCCACCAGTAGCGGCCATGGAACCCACGCCGAAGACCCGCGATCCCGAAGCGGCCCGGCGCACGTTTGCGCGGGTACGCGCCCAGTACGAGGATTGGGCGCGGCATACCGGCGATCGTCCGCGCGGGCGGCCCATCGATCTTCTGGCCAATGTCGACCCCGACCGGGTGGCCGAGATGGCCGGCTTGGTGGCCGGCGTGCTGGCGGGTCTGATGCTGCTGGCCTTGGCCGCCGTCGCGTTGCGCGCCGCGCTTTTCTGGGGCGCGATCGCCCGCAACGGTGCCGCCGTCGGCTACGCGGCCGTGACCTTCTTCCTGGTGGCGGCAGGCGTCGGCGCCCTGGCCGCCACCCTCAACCACCACCGTCGGTTACGGGCTGCGCGGGCGCACCCGCGGCTCGCCTGATTCCGCCGCCGGCGCCGCCAGCCCGCGCGTGGCGAGGATCCGCACCACCGCCTCGCCGATTTTCACGTTGGGCGTGGAGGCTCCGGCGGTCAGCCCGACGACCACCGGGCCCGGCGGCAACCAATCCTCGGCCTCCACCTCCGGCGCATCCGCCGGGGTGCCCGCGGGCTTGAAGCGAATCGTTCGCCGCGTTGGGTCGATTCGGTCCGCGTCGGCGATGTGGTAGGTGATGGTGCGCTCGGCGCTCAGGACGGCGAGGTGGTTCGTGTTCGACGAGTTGTACCCGCCGATGACGACCATGACGTCGGGGGGGCCTTCGGGATGAGCGAGCAGCTTGGCGACGGCGTCCTGCCGTTCCTGCGTGGCCGAGCAGATCGTGTCGAACGAGCGGAAGTGCCAGGCCAAGTCGAAGTCTGGCCGATCGCCGTACCGCCGCTGCAACGCGCGACCCACGGCCTCGGCGATGGCCAACGACTCTCCGGCAAGCATCGTCGTCTGGTTGGCCACGCCGATGCGCTCCAAGTGGAGATCGGGATCGAAGTGGGGCGACGCTTTGAGGCGGAAGTGCTCCCGCAGGGCCTCGCGCGTCATGGCGTTGGGGCGCTGCTCGATGTAATCGAGCAAGAGGCGCGCTTCGGTCATGTTGCGCACCACGACGTAGGTGCCCCCGGGGTACTTGGTGACCTGGCTGGCGGTCGCGCGGGTCTCCTCGTGCCAGTACTTGCCGTGAATGAGGGCGGTGTAGCCGTCGCGGGCGTACTGCTCCACGCGTTTCCAAACGTTGAGGACGCTGCCACAGGTCGTGTCCACCAGAATGCAGCCCCGGCGCTGCAGGCGTGTGAAGTCCTGGACAGTCACCCCGAACGCGGGCAGGACGACCACATCCTCCGGGCCAAGGCCGGAGAAGTCGAAGCCATCGGGGCCGGGGTAGAGGAACTCGATGCCCTGGGCGCGGAGACGATCGTTGACGAATGGGTTGTGGATGATCTCGCCGACAAGGACGATGCGCCGATCGGGGAATTGAAGCCGCGTTTGGTAGGCGTAGTCGATGGCTCGGTCGACGCCGTAGCAGAAGCCGAACGCTTCGGCGAGCCGGATGGTCAGCCGCTGGTTGCCCTCGCCAAAGGTCTCTTCGAAGCCGTGTCGCTGCAGGCGTTCCACCAACGCGCTGTGGTACTCGGCTTGCACCAGCGGCTCGACCTCCTTGCCGCGGCCGAAGCCCCGTCGGAAGTAGGTGGCGTCCATGCTTTCAACAGAATACATTGGGCCCCGCGCGCGCAACCGCATGGCCCCTCTTTCGAGTCGGACCGGAGCGCCCCCACGGCGGCCCCGCACCGCGGCGTGGTCGGTCGCGATGCGCGGCTCGCGAACGGAGTGGCGCGTGCTGGGCCTGGCATTCCTTTTCCTCCTTGGCCTGGCCGCGGGCCTCGGCTGGCGTTGGAACCGCGCCGTCGATGAGCTCTTGGCCCAACGCGAGGCGCTGCGACGTACCGACGGCTGGGTGTCGCTGGCCCGGCTCCCTCCCTTTGTACCCGCCAGCTTGGAAGTCGTGGCGGCGGCGCGACCGCCGGTGCGCGACGCCTGGCCGGACCCGGCCGGCTGGGGGATCGCGCTTGACCTGGTACGCCAGGCCTTCGGCCTGGGGGATGGCGTGTGGGACGGTGTTCGCGCGGTCGGTCTGGCGGCGCTGCTGCGCGCGCGGCTGGACCGTCCCGCGTTGCTCGAATTCGATCTCAACCGGAGCCTTTGGGGGCGATGGGGCGGGGTGCCGGTCTGGGGGGTGCGGCGAGCCGCCGAGCTGTACGCCGGCGTGCCGCCGGAGCGGTTGACGCTGGGGCAGGCGACCGCCTTGGTCGGCCTCCGACTGTCGCCGCCGCTGATCGAGCCGGCGCGCGCGCCGGGCCCGGCCGGGGCGCGGCGATTCGAGGTGCTGCGGGCCTTGGTGGACGTCGGCGCGATCGATGCAGGTGCCGCCTGGCAAGCCGCGCGGGAACCGCTGCCCTTCCGCGTCGCTTCCGCCAGGAGCCCGGTTACCCGCCCGCCTCAGTGGTGGCGGCCGCCACCGGTCGTGCGCGTACCCGCGTCGCTGCGGTCGCCAGCGGATACACTACCGTAGGCGAGACTGGTGGCCGCCAGGCGCCATGCACCGCCGTCCTCGCGTCGGTAGACGCCGCTCCAATGCCAGCGACGACCGCGCGCGTCGCGCAATCGAGCCGCAAACCACCCCCAGCCGTGGCGCACGTCCGCCGAAACGGTCAGCTGCTCGACGACCAGCGGCGCGTCGCGGCGCAAGGTTCGCAGGGCGACCCGCAGGTCGGCGGCGCCGCGCGTCGTATCCGGTGCCAGGACGGTCAACGGGGTATCCGGGTTGAGAACCGCCTCGGCGGCCGAGGCGTCTCCCCGATCGAGCGCGCGCACCGCTGCCAACACGTACGTCCGCAGCTCCGTAACCGCCTCTTGAGCCTCCTGTTGCGCGCCTTGACGCCGATCGAGCAGCGCCCGAGGCGTGGGCTCGACCCGGCAGGCGCCGAGCGCCAGACCGATTGCGGCGCTGAGCGCCATCGTCCACGGCCGTCGTCGCATCCGTCCTCCGGACTGGCCCCCAAGGTGCTCTGGCGTTCAGCGATTGTCCAGCGGACGCCGCGGGCCGCCGTTGCCAAGCGTGCGCCGGGCGCCCAACTTTCGGGGCGCGATGATTCTGTTTCGATTCGCGGACCTGCAAACCGAGCGCGCCGGTTCGGCGGTGGCGCTAGTGGTGCGCGCCTGGGAGCTGGTGGCAGCGCGTCAACCCGATCTCGACGGCGAGGCGTTGCTGGAGGCGTTGGCGGCCACCGGTTGGGTCGATCGTCGAACCGCTGCGCGGATCGTGCCCACGTTGGCCGACTTCGATCCGTTCACCCATTTTGCCAGGTCGTTGCGACGCTTAGGTTGGCGGGGACGGCGCGCCACCCCCGCGTTTCGGCGGGCCGTGGTCACGCTCTTTCGCGGGTTGCCCGGGGCGGCGGTGACGGAGGGCCGACGCTGGCTGGAGGCCTACGGAATGCCGGTGCTCGCCTACGCCGAGGTTGGCTGGTCGCCGGGACGCCCGCCGGGCGAGGAACTAACCGCGGCGGCGGCCGCGGGCCGGGCCGTTGTGGTGGTGGCGACTTCGTTCGACGACGAGAGCCTGCGGCGCGCCCCGGTGCCCCTCACCGCGCTGACCACCAACCGCCTGTTGGGCATGGCGGCGGTGATCCGTCATTACCGCCCGGAGCCGGCCGCGGTGCGGGCGCTGCTTGAGCGAGGCGGGTGGGTGACCAGTTCCGATGTCGCCCGTCTGGCGGAGGCACGCACCACCGGTGCCATGGGGTACGCCAGGACGGCCGGGGTGGCGTGACCGCCACGGTGTCAACCAACCGTCGCACCCTCGACCCTTAGGCGAACGACGTGACGCCCCGCCGGTAGGTCCACCGGCACCAAGGCGATACCCAACGCCGTAGATCCGGCGCTTCGACTAATTGCACAGCCCAAGGCGCCGATCCAGGCATCTTGTTCGCGCTGCTGTTCTTTCTCCTCCTGGGCAAGGTGCTTCCGCGCGGCGTCCAAAGCCGCGGTGAGCAAGGATCGGCGCTGACTGGTTCTCAACAAAGCGCGAACCCCGATGACAGGGAGCTTGGCGTGCATCCCCTGACGGATCCGCGTCGCCACGGGGAAAAGCAACCCGGCCGCGGCCCGGTCGTCCGCCCCCTGAGGCTCTGCGCCACCAGCGTCTCGGCCGCCTGCCGGCTGTCCTCATCGTTCCAGCGACCGGACAAATTCGTGAGGATCGCGGGGTCGACTCGGCGCACCGTCGGCGAGCGCGCCGCCAGAGCCGATGGCGCCGCAAAAGGATCGTAGCCTCCGCCGAGAGACTTGCGTGGGGTGTGTGTTCCCCGCGGAAGACGACGGCGGGGCAGCGCCAGGACGACGCTAGGCAAAAGCCGGCGGGCGCCGCCGATGCCAATCCGTACGCTCTTGGTAGGCGCGGCCCAAGGCCACCAACGTGGCCTCGCTTCGCAGCGGGCCCGTAAACGACAGCGACGTTGGCAGGCCGGCGCGACCGAAGCCGTTGGGCACCGCGAGGGACGGCAGCCCGGCCAAGTTCGCCGCCCCGCTGATGGGCTCGCCACCGCCGCGGGCGTCGCGATAGGCCTCGCGGAATGGACGATCGAGCGGGAAGGCCACCGTGGGTCGCGTCGGGTGGACCACGGCGTCGAGCCGCTGCTCGCGGAACCAACACTCCAAGGCCGCGATCGCTTCCTGACGCACGCGCAGCGCACGGAGGTAGTCCTTGGCGAACACGACTTGGCTGGGGTAGCCGCCGATGCGGTCTTCCGGCGCGGTCAGCTCGTGCACTTGCCCACTGTCGACAAAATCTTCGAAAATGGCGCCCATCTCGCCGGCGAGTACGAGGGTGGCGGCGGCGTTGTAGGGCAGGGGTGGCAGGCGCACGTCGAAGACGAGATCGGCCACGTCCTGGAGAACCGCCAGCGACGCTTCGAAGTTGCGCCGCACCTCGGGTTGGGCGCCTTCGCCCAAGCCGCGCAGCACCCCGATGCGCAGCCGTCGCCGGGGCGGCCGATCGCGGTAGGGCACGGGAAGGGTGGCCGGATCGGCGGGATCGGGGCCGGCGATGGCCCGTAGCACCAGGTCGGCGTCGTCGGCGGTGCGGGCCAAGGGGCCGATCTTGTCCAACGTCCAGGAGAGGGCCATGGCCCCGGCGCGGGAGACGCGGCCGTAGGTGGGTCGCAGGCCGGTGACGCCGCTGAAGGCGGCTGGCGTCACGATTGAGCCCCAGGTTTCAGTGCCCAGGGCGAAGGGGACGAGGGCCGCTGCCACGGCCGCGCCGGGACCCGCGGAGCTGCCGCCGGCCCAGTAGTCAAGGTTCCAGGGGGTGCGGGTCGGCCCCGTGAAGGTGGCGTTGGCTTGACGGTAGCCCATCCCGCCGGCCAGCTCGATGGTGGCCAGCTTCGCTACGAGGACGGCGCCCGCCCGCCGCAGGCGCGCGATGGCCGTGGCGTCGCGGTCGACGCGGCGCTGGCGCAACGGTGCGGCGCCCCAGGTGGTGGGGTAGCCGGCCGCGTCGAGGAGGTCCTTGGCGCCGTAAGGGATGCCGTGGAGCGGCCCGCGGTAGCGCCCAGCGCCAATCTCCGCGCGGGCCTGGCGCGCCTCCGCCAGAGCACGGTCCCGAGTCAACGTGACCACGGCCCCGAGGGCGGGGCCGAAGCGCTCCAACCGCTCGAGATAGGCTTCGGCCAACTCCACCGGATCGAGCCGGCGGCGCCGGATCCGTGCGGCCAGCTCCCGCACCGGCAGGTACAGCAGATCCGCGGTACTCATACGGACGCCCCCTCCACCGCCATCCGGGCCGCCAAGTAGTAGTGCCCCGCGGCCTCCGTGCTCTCCTCCAGCCGACGGCGTCGCAGCTGCTCCGCCAGCCGAAGCTGGTCGCGCACGGCGTCGCGCACCTGGGTCCACTCGGCGTCGCTCGCGCGTGCGCCGTAGCGTGCGCGCAGCAGCGCTACCAAGCCGTCGGCGGTGGCCGTCAGCGGATCGGTCGGCGCGGGCGCGGACGGCGGCGTGGGTGGCGGCGGCGGCGTCGCCGGCGGCGGAGCGGCCGGTAGGGTAAGCGTGGACCGGGGCGCGCACGCGGGGAGCAACGGCGTCGTCAGGGCCAGGCGCAAGAAGTCGCGGCGAGTGGGCATGCGGCCGATCCTCCTTGGAAGCGGCACCAGACTAGCCGTCGCCGCCGCAGCGGGCAAGGCTAGGAACGTTGCCGCGGCAGCTCCCGGTCCAAGCCGTAGGCCTTGAGCTTCTGCCAGAGGGTGGTCCGCCCCATCCCAAGCGCTGCCGCGGCGCGCGTTCGGTTGCCCTGGGCCGCCTCGAGCGCGCGGCGAATCGCCTCCTTTTCTTCCTCCGGGCTGGGCGCTTGGTAGCGACGTCCTTCACTCCGCTCGGGCCGGGCCGGCGGCCCTTCCCGGATCTCCGGCGGCAGGTGACACGGCAGGATGCGGTCGCCGTCGCACACGATGCAGGCATACTCGACGGCGGCCATCAACTCCCGGACGTTGCCCGGCCAATCGTAGGCCTGGAGCACCGCCAGGGCTTCCTCGCTCAAGCCGCGCACCCGCCGGCTCGACGCGATCGCCCGCTCGTTCCAACGAGCCAGCGCTGCCTGCGCCAGAAGGGGAATGTCCTCCTTGCGCTCGCGCAATTCCGGCAACCACAATTGGAAGACCCGGAGCCGATAGTACAGGTCGACACGGAAGCGACCCTCGGCCACGAGCGTTTCGAGGTCTTGGTTCGTCGCGGCCAACACCCGAACGTCGACCCGCACCGGGCGCGAACTGCCGACGCGGATGACCTCCCGTTCCTGCAACACGCGCAAGAGCTTGCTTTGCAGGGCCGGCCCAATGTCACCGATTTCGTCGAGGAAGAGCGTGCCTCCGTGAGCCTCTTCGAACAAACCGCGTCGGTCGCTCACCGCCCCCGTAAAGGCCCCGCGTACGTGCCCGAACAGCTCACTTTCCAGCACACCTTCCGCGAGCGCCGAGCAGTTGATTGCCACAAAGGGCCCGCTGCGACGAGGGCTTTCCTCGTGGATGGCGCGCGCCAAGAGCTCCTTGCCGGTGCCGGTCGCCCCTCGGAGCAGCACCGTGGCGTCCGTCGGAGCCACGCGGGCCGCGGCACGCAACACCGACCGCATTCGGGGGCTGCGGGTGACGAGACGCGCGAACCCGGGGCCGAGCGTGGGATCGCGCCGGGCCAGGAGGGCCCGAATCTTTGTCCGCAAGACTTCGTTGTCGCAGGGCTTCGTGAGGTAATCGTCAGCGCCAAGTTTGAGCGCCTGCACCGCCGACTCCACGGTGGCGTACCCGGTGAGCATCAGGATGGGCATGTCGTACGCGCGACGGATCTCCTCCAACAGGGATAGACCGTCGCGCCCGGGCATACGCAGATCGAGGAGCACGAGGTCGATCGGTTCGCGCCGCAGCACCGCCAAGGCGGCCTCGGCGGACTCCGCGGTGCGCACCTCGTAGCCCTCGTCCCCGAGGAGCGCCCCCATCGCCACGCGAAAGGCCCGGTCGTCGTCGACCAACAGAAGCCGTTCGCTCATCCCTCTTGGTGCCCGCTTGCCAACGCCTCGAGGGCCCAGGGTTGTCGAGGCAACGCGACCACGAAACGGGTTCCGTGACCGGGGGCGCTATCGACTTCAATCCGCCCCCGGTGGCCGCGGACGATCCCTTCCACAACGAACAGCCCCAGCCCCACGCCGTGCACGCCGGGTTTCGTCGTAAAGAAGGCCTCGAAGATTCGCGAACGATGCTCCGGCGCGATGCCAACGCCGGTGTCCTCGACGATAAGTTCGAGGTGGTCGTCGCGCGCCCGCGTGCGCAACCGCAGCACGCCGCCGTGCGGCATGGCGTCACGCGCGTTGTCGATGAGGTTGACGAGCACCTGCTGCAGCGAATCCGGATGGCCGTGCACCGGGGGCAATCCCGGCTCGAGGTCGGTCTCGATGGCAATGCGACTCGCCTCCAAACCGGGCCGCGCCAGCGCGAGGACCCGCTCGACCAGGCGGTTGAGGTCCACCTCTCGGGCGCCGTCGGGAAGCGGACGACCCTGGTCGAGCAGCCGCTGGGTAAGGTTGACCAGCCGTTGGAGCTCCTCGCGTGCGAGATCGAGAAATTCGCGATTTGGGTCGCGGGGGTCGCTCCGGCGGGCCAGCGCTTCCAGGCAATTTTGGAGGTTGTAGAGCGGGTTGTTGAGCTCGTGGGAAAGTTGCGCGACCAGCCGCCCCATCGCCGCCAACTTTTCCCGGTGAAGCAGTTCGATCTGCGCCTGCCGCAAGCGCTGCTCCCGCTCGGCGATGGCTTGGCGCATGCGCCCGAACGCCCCCGTCAGTTGACCGATTTCGTCCGCCGTGGCTGCGGGCAGCGGCGCTGCGTAATCCCCTTCGGCCAGGCGGAGGGCCGCGCGCGCCAACGTCTGAGCGGGACGCGCCACGGCACGAGAGACGAGCCACGCCAGGGCCAGCGCAAGCCCTACGGTTCCGAGCCCGATGGCCCAGAGCGCGCGGCGGATGCTGGTCATCAGCTGCAGCTCTTGGCGAACGGGCCGCAGCAACACGGCCAACGTCGGCAAGCCGCGGGCGGGGAGAAATCGGGCCTGCGCCAAATAGGGCTGGCCGGCGAGGACCACCACGTCCGGTCCCCAGGATCGCGGACGGCGCAGGGCCGGCACCTCGGCCAAGGCCCGCGCCTGCGCGGGGGGCAACGAGGCGACGATACTTGGGGTGGTGGAATCGTGCACCACCAACGCGAGACCGGCGTGGGCCACCTCGCGCAGTTCCCGCAGCGCCATGCTGTCCAACCAGACGCCGACGCCGACGACGCCCGCCAGCCGGTTCTCGTCCCAAACCGGCCACAGGGCCAATCGCAACGGCCGCGCGGCACCACGCGGCCATGCGACCAGCGCCCGGGCATAGGCGGAACCCGCGCCCGCGGCCAGCGCCAACGACGGCCGGAGCAAGGCATCGGCATCGAGCTCCGGGCCGACGATTACCCGGCCAGTGGAATCGGCGGCCAACACTTCCCGCGGGCCGAGGACCCGCCGATCGAGCAGCGCCATCAACCGCTCCGCCCGGGCGCGCGCCAGTGCGCGCGCGACCCCCGGCGATAACGCCGCCGCTCGCGCCTGCGTCAGCAGGGCTTCGTCCGCCAAGTTCCAATAGGTCGTCAACCCGACCCCGGCCTGAATCAAATCTTCCGTGGCCCGCCGGTAAATCCGTTCTTCCACCGCCCGCGTGGCCAGCCACAACGCCGGCATAAAGACCCCCAACACGCCGGCGGCGAACCAGAGGAACACGCGCGTGCGCAGCGACAGCCGCATGATCGAGCCGGAATACCCCGCGGGGCGATCGACGCTCCCCGGCTGTTCATTGAACGACGCATGCGTGTCGCGAACGTTCACTGAACACCACCCGGCGCCGACACCGCCGGTGGCAAGCTAGCAAGGAAGTAAGCGCGCGACAATAGGTTGCGTCGGTGGGCCGGGGCGACGAACCCCTGGGCACGGCGGTTGCTCCTGGCCAGGCGCGAGCGCAACGGGGCGCTCGGTTCGAACGGAACCCTGGAACGAAGAGGGGAACGATGAAGGCTCGTACGGTTACCCTGTTGGCCGCGGTCGCGGTGCTTGGCCTGACCGCCTGCGAGAAGACGGAGGAGACGAACATCAACGCCGACACGACGACGGTCGTGAATCCGCCGGCCACGGATACGGTGACGGCGCCGGCGACGCCGCCGACGACGGATACGGCCAAGCAGCCGATGACTGACACCGCCGAGAAGGACACGGCGAATCAGTAGACTACGAAGCCGTGAGGCTCGAGGAGGCGCTTCGGATGCCGACGCCCGGCCGCGTGCCGGGCGTTTTTTTTTGGCACGGCTCTTTCCTCGGTCGCCCGGCATGCGGGCCCCGCCTTTCCGAATCGTCCTGCTCATGGCCGGAGTCCTTCCTGCGTGCCAGTCGCACCCAGGAACGGAAGGGCGAGAGTCCGTGCATCAGGCCGTCACCGGCGTGGCCGCGCGGACTCCTCGGCCGACTCGCCCCGATTCCGTGCGAGCGCTTTACGTCAACGGTTGGGCGGCCGGATCGCGCGCGCGCATGCGCAGCCTTCTCGAGCTTGCCGAAGCCACCGAGATCAACGCGTTCGTGATCGACGTCAAGGAGTCCGACTCCTTTCTCGTCTATGATTCGACGAGCATCGCCCTGGCTAAGGAAATCGGGGCGGACCGACGCCCGGTGTCCCGCTGGCTGCCCGAGCTGTTGGATACCCTCCGAGCGCGAGGGATCTATCCGATCGCCCGCATCGTGGTGTTCAAGGACCCGCTCTTGGCCGAACGACGGCCCGATTTGGCGATTCAGAGGTCCGACGGGAGCGTGTGGCGCGATGCGAAAGGCGTGGCTTGGGTGAACCCCTACCACCCGACGGTTTGGTCGTACAACGTGGCCATTGCCCGCGAGGCCTTGGCGATGGGCTTTGCCGAAATTCAGTGGGACTACGTGCGGTTTCCTGACGTTCCGGCGACGGTCCGTCGGAGCCTGGTGTTCCCGGGAGCGCGGGGCGTCGCGCGCGAGGACAACATCGTGGGCTTCCTGCGCTACACGCGCCAACGGCTTCCCGGGGTGCCGATCACCGCGGACGTCTTCGGCATGGCGACCCATGTGCCCGGGGACGTGGGCATCGGCCAGCGCTGGGAGAAAATCGTGACCGCCGTCGACGTGGTTTTACCCATGGTCTATCCGTCGCACTACTACCCGGGGATGTACGGCTTCGCGCACCCGGCGGCCCATCCGTACGCCGTGGTGCGGATGGCGCTGGAGGACGCGCAGGTGCGGGCGCGGGCGGTCGCCCGCCAAGGGGTAAAGGTGGCGACGATCATGCCTTGGCTGGAAGCGCAAACGGCCGATTGGCTGCGTCCCCGTGTGCCGTACGGACCCGCGGAATTGCGCGCTCAAATTCAAGCCGTCTACGACGCGGGGCTGAAGGACTGGGCCCTCTGGAGCGCCCGCTCCGATTACGAGCGGTTTCGACCGGCGCTTCGCCCGGCCGCTGGTGGTCCGTCATTGTTGGAGCGGACCGGCTGGCGCGCTCCTCGCTTCGTCATCCCGCGGGAGCGCCTGAGCGTGGTGGTGCGGGCCTTGGAGGCCGACTCGGTCCGCGGTGCGCCGTAGATCAGAAACGCCACTCCAACCCGAGCAACGGCAGCAGCGGAAGCGTCGCCAGTCGCTCGGGACCGCGGCCGCGCCGATAGCGATAGAAGAGGGCGTCGCGATGGCCAACGGCGTTGAGGACGCGCAGGTACGGCGTCAGGGCCATGGTCCCATCCGGCGAACCCACCACGAAGGTGCGCGAGAGTTCGAGATCCAAGCGCACGTAGGGGTCGGCCGTGCGCGGCGGCCGGTCGGGGATCTGATCGGCATCGGCGCGAGCAAACAGCGGTGCGCCCAGTGGCGGCGCGACGGCGTCCTCGCGGTTGGGCAGCGGTAGGGCGCTGAAGGGCAGGCCGGCGCCGTAGGCAAAGCGCACGCCCACGTCGACCCAGTCGCGCACGCTCGAGCGCGCGCCGGCCGACAACAGCTGCCGGCCCTGGAAGCGGAGGGAGTCGGCCCACACCCAACCCAGGGAGTAGCCGATCCAGCTTTGCACCGGCCCGGTGGCGCGCAGCCACAGATCCATGCCGGAAGCGAAAGCGCGGTCGCTACCGAGGGTGGGCACGCCTCCGAACGCCTTGTAGTAGCCTTCGGCGCCGAACTGCAGCCCCAACGGTTGCACGTCCTGCACGAGGGTCACGGTCCAGTGGGAGGCACGGCCGACGGCCAAACGGGCGTCGGGCGTTGAGTCGGGGTCGGGCAGCGGCGCGTCGGCGCCATGGACGAAGTCACCGGCGCGAACGTACTGGTAGTAGCGGCCGGCCGCCAACGTCAGGCTGGCGTGCTCCGTGAGCCGCAGGGTGACCGCCAGCCGCGGCGCCAGATGGGAGACAACGTCGGACAGGAAGACGTCGCCGCGGAGACCCCCCCGCAAGCGAACGACCGACACCGGCGCCCAAGCCACCTCGGCGTACGCCCCGGCAGCGTCCGTGACGACGCGGCGCCGCACGGGTTCGCCCATGTCGTTGGTCACCTCCTGGTCCAGCTCGAGCCGCTCGACGATGGCGCCGTACCGCAGCGTCGTTGGCCCGAGGAGGCGCGCAAAGTCGGCCGCGAGGCGGACGCGCCCGGTCTGGCCGCGAGCGACGACTTCGAGCCCGCGGGGTAGAGCAGCGCCGAAGCGCCCGGCGGCAAGCGTAAACTCGGCGTCGGCGTCGCCGATCCACGTGCGGTAGCGAATGGAGGCGGCGGCGTTGTCCCAAACGGCCTGCAGCCCGTCGTCGGGATCGAGCCGCACCGCTTCATGGTTCAGAAAGGCGGTGGCGCTCAACAAGGCCGGGCCGCGCGGGATGTCGGCGCGCGCAACGACTTCCCCGTACCGGTACGGGAAGACGCCGGCGCCCAACAGGGGCGCGCCGATCCCGTGCACCGTACGGGCGCCCACCAACCAATGTGCGGGTCCGAAGGCGTCCTCCACGACGATCCGGGCGGTCAAGGGGTCGACGGCGCCGTCGGTGCGCAAGCGGTCCCCTCGCCCGGGCCGGGTGGCCAGTTCCACAACGTAGGACAGCGCGCCGCCGTAGCGCGCCGGCGCCCCGCCCAGGTAGAGGACCGCCGAGCGAAGCAAGGCGGGATCAAGCGGGTCGAGCAGCCCGCCGAGGTGGAAGGGCGCATAGACGGGCGCGCCGTCGAGAAGGACCAGCTTGAGGTCCGACGAACTGCTGCGCACCAAGAGCAGGTCACCCGGTTGCGCCGGTTCGGCCCCAACCTGAGGCGGCGGCGCCCCACCCGCGGCCGGCGTGACGCCATCGACGCCGGGGCCCTCCTCGAGCGCCTTTTGGCCTAGCCGTCCCATCCCGGGACCAACGAGGTGCGGACCCGACGCCGAGTCGAGTTCCAGCGGCGAGGGTCGAGCGCTAACGTCCAGCGGAGCGAGGGCGACCGGCCGCGCGGCGAGGGCAAACTCGACCGTAACGTCGGCCCCCGCGGGCACCCATACCTGCAATTCCAGCGTGTCGTGGCCGGGGTGCCAGGCACGTACCGTTTGCCATCCGGCCGGTACGCTCGTCAATCGATAGAAGCCGCGGCGGTCTGCGTAGGCGTGTTGGATGGGAACACCCTGGTGCACGATTTCGAGGCGCGCGCCGGGCAAGGGTTGGCGGGTACCCTCTTGACGCACCCAGCCTTGCAGCCCTCCCCAACCCAACGGGGCGGCCGGCGGCTGCAGCGCGGCCCACAACAGTGTGGCGCTGAGGAGGCGCATCGTCGGTCCCGAGTGGCGACCGCGCGCTCGGGCCTCAAGGCACCGAGCCGCGGCTGCACCCGCATGGTAGCGCCTCGCCCGCGGATCGGCAAGACGGCCCGGGGGACGGGGTTCACGGAGCTAGAAGACGGTCGAATCCGCCAATTCGAGGGAGACGGCGGCGGTGTCGAGCAGCGGGCGAATGCGCAGGCCGTTACCGTCGCGGATCACGTAGGGGCGCTCACCGACGGACAGGACGAAACGGTGCAGTCGCCGCGGCACTTCGACGGTTACCGTGCCCGAGCCCAGGCGACGCACGTCGACCCGCCCGGCTTCCGTGGCGAAGCTGGGAACGCCAAGAGTACGTGCCCAGACGCCCACGCGGCCATCGTCGACGAACACCACCCGAACCCGAAGCCGGCTTCCTTCCGTCGGCCACAGGTGGACCGCAACTTGGCCCGTCGCCGGAGCGACGGCCACCCCTACGGCCCGCGCGGGCGCGGCGCGGCCGGGGGCCGGGGCGGAGGGCACCGGGGCGGGGTGCGCCACCGGCATCGGGGCTCGGTCGAACCAGCGGCGCAACGGCGAACCGGGCAGGACGGCGGCCACCGCCGTGGTGGCCACGAGCAGGCCCGCCGCCACCTTGACGCCCCACCAGGCGCGCCGCGGACGCGCCCACCGCGGGCGACGGCGTGCCACCGCCGGCAGGTCCACCCGGGTCAGCGCCTGGCGCAGGTCGGCCCACGCGGCTTCGAGGTCGGCGACTTCCGTCCGGCACGCGGCGCATTCGGCCCAGTGACGGTCGAGCTCGCGCCGCCGCGGCAGCGGTAGCTCGCCGTCGAGCCAGGCTTGCCACTGGCCCTCATCCGGGTGCCTGATCCGCGCGTCTGCCTGCGTCATCCTCATCCGCTTGGGGGGGCGCACCGACGCCGCGACGATACGCCTCTCGGAACCTTCGCACGGCGCGTGCCAACAGCGGTCCTACGGAGCCCGGTGCCACCCCGACGGCAGCGGCGATCTCCTCGTAGCCGAAGCCCTCCTCTCGCATGAGAAGCATGGCTCTCTCTCGGGGCGCCAATTGCGCCAACGCGCGCTGCACGTGCGCCACGGTCTCGCCGCGCTCGACCTCTTCGTCGGGCGGGTCGACACGCGGCGCCCACCGCAGCCGCAAACGGTCCTGGCGACGCCGGCGTCGCTCGCCGTCGCGCACCAGGTTCAGCGCCACCGTGAAGAGCCACCGTTTCGCCTCCGCTTCGTCCGTCAAAGGATGCGCCCAGAGGCGCACAAAGGCCTCCTGCGCCACGTCCTCGGCCACGTCGCGTCGTCCGGTCAGCCGATAGACGTAGCGGAGCAAGGCCGGGTACAGGCGACCGTAGAGCGCCTCGAACTCCACCGTTGCCTACGCTCCACTCGACTAGAACGTTTCGCCTAACGGGATTCGGACACCGGCAAGCGCTGACCCCGGCGCCCGACGTCCGCCCAGGGGTCAGGCTGCTGCCGCAAGCGCAGCGGCACGGTGGCGATCGTCCAGGCGTCGGGGTCGACCCCGGTGGCGAGTTCCTCCCAATCGACCGGCACCGAGACGGTCAGACCGGGTCGGGCCCGTGGCGAGTAGGGCGCCACCATGCTTGCGCCGTACGCGTTCCGCAAGACGTCGACGTAGATGCGTCGGGGTCGAGCGTCCTTCCGGGGCTCCAAGGTGAAGCGCTGCGGCTGCGCCGCGGCGAGGGCCACCGCCACCCGGCGGGCCCACCCCCGGGCCGCGTCGAACGAATAGCGGCGTGCGATCGGCACGATCAAATGCAGGCCCTTGCCCCCGGTCGTCTTGACCCATGCCTGCACCCCCTCGGCGCGCAGGCGCTCCCGCAACAACAACGCTGCCTCGACGACCGCGCTCCAGGGCACCTCGGGCCCCGGGTCGAGATCGAACCCCACCCGGTCCGGCCGCAGGGGGCGATCGATACGCGCCAGCCAAGTGTGCACTTCGAGGACGCCGACCTGAGCCAAGGCCACCAGGCCACGGCGGCGCCGAACCACCAGGAGCTCGGTCGCGCCGTCGGGCTCGACGACGGGGACGCGGTCGACCTCGGCGGGGAAACCGCGGGAGGCGTGGCGTTGGTAGAAGCAACCTTCCTCGTGGCCTTCAGGGCAGCGCACCAGGGTCAGGGGGCGATGGCGCACGTGGGGCATCATCCAGCGCGCCACCGCGGCGAAGTATTCCGCCAGGTCGCGCTTGCGTACCCCGAGGACGGGGTCGAGCACGCGGTCCGGATGGGTGATGCGCACCCCGGCGATCCGCGCGCTCGTTTCCATCCGTCCACTAGCCTCGCGGCGCCGCGGCGCGGACAGCCTCGTCCACGTCGGCGGCGAACTGCTCGAAATTTTCTCGAAACATCGCTGCCAGTCGCCGCGCCTGTGCGTCGTAGGCGGCCGGATCCCGCCAGGTATCCCGGGGGCGCAACACTTCCGTGGGCACTCCAGGCACCGCCGCTGGCACGTGCAAGCCGAACACCGGTTCCTCCCAGGTCGGCACGGCGTCCAATTGGCCGCTGAGGGCGGCGCGCACCATGGCGCGGGTGTAGGCCAACGGCATGCGGTGACCTTCGCCGTACGGTCCCCCCGTCCAGCCGGTATTGACCAACCAAACGCGCACGCCGTGGCGGGCGATTTTCTCCTTCAACATGCGAGCGTAAAACGTCGGCGGCAGGGGCAGGAAGGGCGCTCCGAAGCAGGTGGAGAAGGTGGCGCGCGGCTCCGTGACCCCGCGCTCGGTGCCCGCGAGCTTGGCGGTGTAGCCGGAGAGGAAATGGAACATGGCCTGCTCGGGCGTCAGCCGCGCGATCGGCGGCAGCACGCCGTAGGCATCGGCGGCCAAGAAGACGAGGTTTCGGGGGTGTCCGCCCCGGCCCTCGGGCACGTGGTTGGCGATGTACTCGATGGGGTAGGACGCGCGGGTATTTTCCGTGATCGACGCGTCCTCGAAGCGCGGCTTGCGGTCCGCGTCGAGGACAACGTTCTCCAGAATCGTTCCGAACATCTTCGTGGTGGCAAAGATGTCCGGCTCGCCCTCGGGCGACAGGTTGATGACCTTGGCGTAGCAGCCGCCCTCAAAGTTGAAGACGCCCTCGTCGCTCCAACCGTGTTCGTCGTCGCCGATCAGCGGTCGTTCCGGGTCGGCCGACAGGGTGGTCTTGCCGGTGCCCGACAGACCGAAAAAGAGGGCGGTGCCCTCGGGGCCGATGTTGGCCGAGCAATGCATGGCCAGCACGCCGCGGCGCGGCAGCACGTAGTTGAGCATCGAGAAGATGCTCTTCTTGATTTCGCCGGCGTAGCGCGTCCCACAGATGAGCACTTCGCCGCGCCCGAGGTGCAGCGCGATGCAGGTGCCCGTGCGCGTACCGTGGCGGCCTGGATCCGCCTCGAAGGTCGGGGCGTGCAACACGAGGAAGTCGGGCCGCAGGCGGGGCAGTTCCTCCGAGGTGGGCCGGCGGAACATGTTGTAGGCGAAAAGATTGTGCCAAGCGCTCGGGGTCACCACCCGCACGCCCATGCGGTAGGCGGGGTCAGCGCACACCCACATGTCCCGCAGGTAAAGCGCGTCGGCCGCTTCGAGGTGGGCGACCACGTCGGCGCGCAGACGCTCGTACGCGTCCTCCGGCAGGGGAACGTTCACCTTGCCCCACCACACGTGGGCTTCGGAGGAGGGTTCGCGCACGACGAAGCGATCGTTGGGCGAGCGACCCGTGTGGGGCGCGGTGACCGCGTTGAAGGGGCCGCGGTCGACCAGCTCGCCTTCGCCGCGGCGGATGGCGTGCTCGACCAGCTCGGCCGGGCTCAAGTTCCAGAAGAGGCGGCCGCGGGGTTGCAGGCCGTGGCCGTCGAGGTCCGGGCCGCTGGGCCGGCCGAACGCCGCGGCCCCCGTCTCGGTAGGCAACGTTGTGGCCATGGGCTCGTCGTTCGCGTGGTTGAGTCCGGCCGCCGCGCGCCGCGCGCGGGCGCCCGAGAGGGCTAGAGTAGCACGACCCAGGGCCCGGCGGCAATGGGCGCTTGTTCGGGGAGGGTTGCCGCGGCGACATTGGGGTGCCATGGACGACGGCGGCATCGGACGGTTCTTCCTACCCGGCCCCACCGCGGTCCATCCCGAGGTGCTGCGGGCTCAGGTGGGGGGCATGATCCCCCATCGCGGCCCGGCGATGCGAGCCTTGTGGGCGGCGGTGCAGCCCACCCTGCGGGCCGTGTTCGGTACGGCCCGGCCCGTGTACGTGGCCGCATCCTCCGCCACCGGGCTGATGGAGGCCGGGGTGCGCAACGGGGTTCGGCGCCGGGCGTTGTGCCTCGTGCACGGCGCCTTTGGGGCCCGCTTCGCGGACATCGTCCGCGCTTGCGGTCGAGCGGCGGACGTGCTCGAAGGTCCCCCGGGCAGCGCGCCGGACCCCGAGACGGTGGGGCGCCGGCTGCGCGCGGGCGATCACGACGCGGTCACCATCGTCCACGTGGAAACCTCCACGGGGGCGATGGCGCCGCTGGGCGACCTCGTCGCCGCCGTGCACGAGGCGGAGCGTGCTACCGGGCGAGAGATTCTCTTGCTCGTCGACGCGGTCACCAGCGCCGGTGCCGTGCCCTTGGAGGTCGATGCGTGGGCGCTGGATTGGACGTTGACCGGATCGCAGAAAGCGCTCGCTCTGCCCCCGGGGTTGGCCTTCGCCGTCGCTTCGCCGCGGCTCTTGGCCCGGGCGGCGGAGCAACCCGATCGCGGACGGTACTTCGACGCGCTCGAATTCGAACGGTTCGCCGACCAGGGCGAGACCCCGAACACCCCGGCGTTGACCCTCCTTTACGCGTTGGCCGTCCAGGCGCGCCGGCTGGAAGTGGAAGGCCTGCCGGCCCGCTTTGCGCGGCACCGTGCCATGGCGGAACGGGTATGGGCTTGGGCCGAGGCGCGGGGCGTGCCGCTCTTGGCCGCGCCGGCGGCGCGGGCCCCGACGGTCAGCGCTTTGGAGGTGCCGCACGCGCCGCGGGTGGTGGCGGCGCTGGCGGAACGGGGCTTCGTGGTCGGCACCGGCTACGGCCCTCTTCGGGATCGCTTCCTGCGGATCGGCCACATGGGGGAGCACGGCCCCGACCACATCGACCGTCTCCTGGACGAACTCGATACCCTATGGCAGAGCCTCAGTGGCGCGTTCTCGTGACCGACGACGTCGACCCCGAGGGGGTGGCCGAGCTGCGCGCTTGCCCGGACATCGAAGTCGAGGAACACCCCACCCGCCCGTGGACGGCCTGGCTCGACGTCATCGACCGCTACGATGCTGCCATCGGCCGGAGCGCGACGCCGTGGCCGGCGTTGCTCCTGGAGCGCGCCACCCGACTGCGGGCGCTCGGTCGCGCCGGCGTGGGGCTCGACAACATCGACTTGGACGCGGCCACCCGCCGCGGCATCGCGGTCCTCAACGCGCCGGGCAGCAACGCCGTCTCCGTGGCGGAGCTGGCCTTCGGGTTGTTGCTGGCCCTGGTGCGTCGCTTGCCGGAGGCCGTCGCCAGCATGCGCGAAGGCCGGTGGGATCGCGGCCGCCTCGGCGGCACGGAGCTGCGCGGGCGCACGATGGCGATCGTGGGTTTGGGTCGCATCGGCAGCGAAATGGCGCGTCGAGCGCATGCGTTCGGGATGTCGGTGGTGGCCTACGATCCCTACGTCGCGGACGCGCGCTTCGCCGAGCTCGGCGTGGAACGGGCGCCCACCCTGACGGCCCTGCTCGAACGCGCCGAGGTGCTCACCGTCCACGTGCCGCTGACGCCTGAGACGCGCGGGATGATCGGCGCCGCGGAGCTGGCCCGGCTGCGGCCCGGGGTGATCCTGCTCAACCTGGCGCGCGGCGAGGTGGTCGACGAGGCCGCCCTGGTCGACGCGCTCGAGCGTGGGCGCCTGGCTGGCGCGGCCTTGGATGTGTTCGCCACCGAGCCCTTGCCGCCGGATCATCCCCTGCGCCGACTGCCGAATGCTCTGCTGACGCCGCACCTGGGGGCCTCCACCGCCGAGGCACAACGCCGTGTAGCGGTCGAGGTCTGCAGCGCCGTGCGCGAAGTCCTTCTCCATGGGGATCTCATCCGGGCCGTCAACGCCGCCGGGCTCGACGGCGGTGCGTGGCGCGCCCTCCGGCCGCTGCTGCGGCTGGCCGAGCGGCTGGGGCGCTTGGGCGCGGCTCTGCTGGGCGGGGGGCTATCGGCGGTGGAACTCCGCTACGCGGGCCCGCGCGACGGGGTGGCCCGGCCGCTGTTGGCCGCGTCCTTGCAAGGGGCGTTGGCCGGCGTGGTGGCGGCGCCCGTCAACCTGATCAACGCCCTCGCGGTGGCCGAGGAGCGCGGCATCGAGGCCGCCTGGGGCCAAGTGGCGGGCCGGGGGGACGGTGGCGAGGAGATCGAGCTCCGGGTGGAAGCCGGCGAGCGAGCGCTTCGGCTCGGAGGCGCGCTGTTTGGCGAGTCGCACGGCCGGGTGGTGCGCATCGGCGCCTTTCGAGTCGACATCGCGCCGCGCGGCACGCTGTTGGTGCTCCGCAATCGCGACGTGCCCGGCGTCATCGGTCGGGTCGGCACCTTGTTGGGCCAGGCGGGCGTGAACATCGCCGAATACCATCAGGCGCGCCTGCAGGCCGGGGGGGATGCCTTGGCCGCCATCTCGGTGGACTCGCGCGTGCCTGCGGACGTCCTGGCGGCCCTGGCGGGGCTGCCCGAGGTTCAGGATGTGGTCCAGGTGGCCATGGAGGAATGAGCGAACGAACCGACCGCTCCGGCCGGCCCATGTCGCCCCTCGGGGAGTGGTCTCCGGCGACGGTGCCCGAGGAGTTGCGGCAGCAGCTGCGCGTGCGCGAAGAGGTTACGCGCGCTTTGTTGGCGCTTGACGTGGCGACGCCCGCGCGTCGGGTGGCAGCCATCCCTCGGTTGATCGAGCTGCTGCAACGTTACCCCCACCCGCTCGTCTACGAGTTGCTGGTTCAAGCCTACATTGACGCAGGCCGTTGCGAGGACGCCAAGGGGGTGGCGTTTGCGGCCCAGCAGCGTCGCCTGGCGGCGCGTCATTCGCCGTACCCGGAGATCCGAGCGGAGGCCACCCAGCTGCGCGAGTGGCCGCTGGACGAGGTGGAACGGTTGTGCGCCGAACGCGCGCGGCGAGGAGGCACGCCATGAGCTGGCATCTTTTTAGCACGCCGGTGCAGTGTCCGCAGTGCGGGGCCACCGTGGACGATCCGCGGGCAACGCGCTGCCCCCAATGCGGCATGCTGCTGCGGGAGCGCCGCACCCCGGCGCGTCTGGCGGGCGTGGAACGTCGCTACGGCGGTCTCCGCGTGCTCGTGGGGCTGTTCCGCCTGCTGGGCGCGACGGTGGTGGTCGTCGGCTTGCTCATGTTCGTCTTCGGGCTTGGGCAAGCGCCCCCACCGGTGCAGTTGGGCGTGCTGCTCGGGTCCTTGGTCCTTGGGGTGGTGCTGCTGGCCGCGGCCTCGGTGGTTCACGTGGTGCTGGATATCGAGGAGAACACTCGCGCCAGCTTTCGCGTGCAGCAACAGTTGCTCGAGCGGTTGGAGCGCGTCCGGGCGGACGAAGCATGAGGGGCTGGTTTGGGCTTGTGGCCCTCGCCGGGCTGGGGGCCGCGCCGATGCGCGCGGCGGCTCCGGCCGCGCCGCCGGTTCCGGCGCCCTTCCATGCCGCGACGCCGATGCCGCTGCAAGAGGCCGCCGAGTCGATTGTCGGAGGAGCGGAAGGGTGGGGTGCCATCGCGTGGTCGCTCGATCGGGACCGACCGCTCTTCGCCATCCGGGCGAACGACGTGTTCGTCCCGGCGTCGAACAACAAGGTTTTTTCGACGATCTGGGCCCTGGCGGTGCTGGGGCCGACGTACCGCTTCCCGACGGATTTGCTGCGCACCGGCCCCGTGGTCGACGGCGTACTGCGCGGCGACGTGGTGCTGCGCGGCTCCGGGGATCCGACGTTGGGCTACCCGTTCGTGGGGCACGACCCCCTCGACGATTTGCGGCCCATGGCAGTGGCGCTGCGTCGGCTCGGCGTGCGGGAGGTGGCCGGGTCCGTGATGGCGGACGCCACCATTTTCGACAGCCTGCGTTTCGGCCCGCGGTGGCCGGGGGATACGGGCAACGGTGTGAGCCCGTACGCGCCGCGGGTCAGCGGTCTGGCTTTCCACCGCAACCTCGTGCGCCTGGATCTGCGCGTGGCGGCGGGTCGGGTGGTGGTGGAAACGTTCCCCCGGTGGCCCGAGCTGCCGGTTCGGGTGGAGGCTGGCGTGGGCGGTGGCGGCGCCCGGGCGACACGGAGACCGGACGACGACACGATCCGCGTCCTCGGCGGGGTGGGTCGTCGCGGGCTGCACCGCTATCTGGTCGGTGTGGCGCGCCCCGAACTGCTAGCGGTCGCGGCGTTGCGCCAAGCGCTCGAAGAGGCAGGCATCGCAGTGCGTGGGCCGCTGCGCGCGGGGCCCGCGCCCCCGGGGGCGGTCCTGGTGCACCGGCACTGGTCCGCGCCCCTGGCGACGATGGTGCCGTTCTGCAATCGGGAGTCGGACAACTTCTTCGCCGAGCACCTCTGGAAGGCTACCGCCGCTCGAGTGCTCGGGCAGGGGAGCTACACCCGTGGTGGCGTGGCGGCGGCAATCTTTTTTGCTCGTTCCGCCGGCGTCCCCTTCGGCCAGCTGTACCAGGCCGACGGCTCCGGCCTCTCGGCCTTCAACCATGTCAGTCCGTATGCGATTCTGCGGGCGCTGCGCTTCGCCGACCGCGCCCCCTGGGGCCCCACCTTCCATGCCTCGTTGGCCGTTGGCGGTGCCCGCGAAGGCACGTTGCGCCACCTTTTCCGTCAGCCGCCGGCGCGGGGGAACCTCCATGCCAAGACGGGCTACATTCGGGGTGTTCGGTCCCTGAGCGGTTACGTCACCGCGCGCAACGGCGAACGGATCGCCTTCGCCTTCCTTTACAACGGGCCCGCCACCTCCGGTGCACGCGCCGCCCAGGAGCGCCTCGGCATGCTGCTGGCCACGTACGATGGACGCTGAGCGCCGCCTGCTCGCGCGCCGACTATGGCGCGCCATCCGCCGCGGGGAAGAGCGCGACGGCGTCGCCTTCGACGCCATGGCACGGGCGGTCTTCGCGTACCAGTTTGCGCGCAACCCCGTCTATCGCGCCTACTGCCAGCGCCTCGGCGTCACGCCGGAGGTGGTCGACCACTGGACGGCCGTTCCCGCCGTGCCCGTGGAAGCGTTCCGCGCGGCGCCGCTGGTCTGCGGGGATCCCACGGCGGCCGCGGCGGTGTTCGTCACCAGTGGCACGACCGCCGGTCCTCAGCGCCGCGGGCGGCACTACCTTTTGCGGCTCGATCTCTACCGCGCCGCGGCGTTGACGTGGTTCCGGCGCCACCTGGTGCCGCCGGACGCCCCGACGCCCACGCGCACGGTGGCTCTCGTCGCCGACGTCGCGGAGGCGCCCCATAGCTCCCTTGCCTGCATGGTGGCCTGGATCCGCCGCCGCTGGGGGCGCCGCGCCGACACCGTCGCCTGGAGCGCCACCGTGGGGTTGCGCTGGGGCGTCTTCGCCCAGGCCCTGCGCGACGCGGCGGCGGCCGGCGAGCCGGTCCTCCTTCTGACGACGTCGCTGGCGCTGCTGGCCGCGCTGGAGGCCGCGGCGGCGGAGGGCTTTCGCGTGCGTCTGCCGCCGGGGTCGCGCCTAATGGACACGGGCGGCGCCAAGGGGCAGCGACGCAGCATCGACCGCGGCGCCCTCTACGCGGCCGTGGCGGACCGTTTCGGCATCCCGCCCGCCTGGTGCATCAACGAATACGGGATGACGGAAATGAGTTCCCAGTTCTACGACGGGGTTGCGGGCCGGGCGCACCCGAACCCCGAGCGGCGCCGGCACCGCGCGCCGCCCTGGGTGCGCAGCCGTGCCGTTGATCCAGACCGCGGCGTCCTGCTCGAACCGGACGCGGAAGGTTGGTTGCGAATCTGGGATCTGGCCAACCTGGATTCCGTGGCCGTGCTCCAGACCGCCGATCTCGGCGCCGCCGACGGTCGGTCCGTGCGCTTGCGAGGCCGTGCGCCGACGGCCGAAGCGCGCGGCTGCTCCCTGGCGGCCGAGGCGTGGGCCTGGCCGGACGCATGAGCGGCTGGCCACACTTGTGCGTCGACCTGCCGCCCTGGGTCGACGAGCTGGTCCCCCCCGATACGGTGTGTCCCGACGAGGACGCGGCCATGCGTCGGGCCATCGCCCTGGCGGAGCGCAACGTGGTCGACGGCGGGGGGCCCTTCGGCGCCGTGGTGGTGGAGCGGGCCAGCGGACGCGTCGTGGGCGCCGGGGTCAACCGCGTGCTCGCCTTGGGGAACTGCAGTTTGCACGCGGAAATCGTGGCGCTGGCGATGGCGGAGCGTCGGCTCGGCCGCCTGGCCTTGCCTGATTGCAGCTTGGTGACCAGCTGCGAGCCGTGCGCCATGTGCCTCGGCGCCACCCTGTGGAGCGGTGTCGGTCGGCTGATCTGCGGCGCACGCCGCGAGGATGCCGAGGCGATCGGCTTCGACGAAGGTCCCGTGTTCGCCGAAAGCTACCGCTACTTGGAAGGGCGGGGCGTGGAGGTTGCGCGGGACGTGCAACGCGACGCCGCACGGGCGGTGCTGGAGGCCTATCGACGTCGCGGACTGCCGCTTTACTAGCCGCGCGCCTCGGCACATCGCCCCTCGCTCGTTTCTTCCATGGAGGTCGACGGAGGCGCCGATGGCTTGGACGATCTGCCCCACCTGCCGCCTGCCGATCCAACCGCGCGCAGGCCGTTGCCCCGAGTGCGCGTCCTGGTTGGTGCATCGGGGGGCGGCGTGGCTGCCGCTCGGTGTCGTCGGCGCCTTGCTCGCCTACTGGGCGTTCCGCCGCGTATCCTCGGCGGCTTGAAGCGCCACGGCAAGCACCTCGCCTACGACGCTGTGCCCGCGATCCCGCGCGTACCAAGCGCGGATGCGCGGGTACAACTCGGCGATCGACCGCCCGTCGGCACGCTGCGCTTGCACCCATGCCTGCAGCTCGGCCGGACGCGGACCCCAGCGCCCGCGCAGACGAAACACCTCGTCGAGTAGCAGCACGATCGGAATCGACCGGGCGCCGTTCGTCAGGTGCCGGTCCATCAGTTCGGGTACTTCGTCGCGCGCCAGCACCCGCAGCGGCCAACCGACGGCCTCGGCGAACCGCGCCAACACGGGCAGGCTGTTGGCAGCGTCGCCGCACCAGTCCTCGCTGAGCACAAGGAGACGCCACGCGTTCCCCAAGGTCTGCGCGGCGGCCACGGCGTCGGCGGGCGGGACCGCGGTTCGATAGATGCCCTGCCAGAGCGGCATATGCGTGCGCACCCGCTTGGCCAGGTACACCGGCCAGGGCCAGGCGCGCTCCCAGTAGGCGGCGTAATCAATCGTCGTTGCGGTGGCTGGACGCATGCTTCGCGCTCTCGGTCGCCGCCCTCCTACCCCGCGGCGCGCGGCGGGTGCGGGCAAGCCTTTTGCACGGCGGAGAAGCGACCTTTCATCGCGGACGGGAGGAGGAACGAGGATGGCGGTACCCGTGCACAAAGTAGAAACGGAGCATGGTCGCCCGCCGCTAACCGTGGCACACGTGCAGCGGCTGCTGGAATGGGAGGACGATCCCCGCGGCGTTCTCTCGGTGTACCTCAACCTGGCGGTCGACGCCACGAATCGTCGCCACGCCGATTTGGACTTGGCGCACTGGCGGCGAATCTTTGAAGAAGAGCCAGCCCATCAAGGGCGCCGCGAACCGCTGCTGGCCGCGCTCGACGCCGTGGACGCCTGGCTGCGGGAGGAGTACGACGAGGCGAACCACGGCGCCGCCCTGTTCGTTCCGCTGGCGGCGCCGGAGCGTCTGTTGGCCCTGCAGTTTCCACCGGAGATCCGCGCGCGCTGGTGGCTGCATCGCCGGCCGGTGGTGCGCCCGCTCCTCGAGCTGCTCGACGAGGTGCGGCATACCTTGGTTGTCGAGATCGACCGGGAGCGGATGCGCGCCTTCGGTGTGGTCTTCGACTGCGTGCTTTACGAAACGGCGGTCGAGGGTGAGCCGTACCCGGTGGTCCACGACGTGCACGCCGGCGGGTACTCGCAAGCCCGCTACCAGCGGCGCAAGGACGAAGAGGCGCACCACTTCTGGAAGGAGTTTGTCGAGGAAATCGAACGACTCGTCCAGCGCCATCGGGTCGACGCCTGGGTGCTGTTGGCCACGGAGGAAAACCAGGCGGAGTTTCTTCCCTACGTGCCGGAAGCTCTCCGAGCGAAGTTGACTCTCACCGGGCCGATCGAGGCGTACGCTCCGCCCCACGAGGTGTGGGCGCGGGTGCGCACCGCCTTGGCGGCGCACTGGAAAGAGGAGACGATGGACCTCGTGCGCACCTACCAGGACCGGCTGGCGCACCGCTACCGCGTGGCCGCGGGCGACGCGGAAGTCCTTGCCGCCGTGCTCGAGGGGCGGGCGGAGACGGTGCTGGTGGCCCGCGAGGTCGAGCGCGGTGCCCGGCGTTGCCCGCGGTGCGGCTACGTTTTCCCCGTCGATGTGGAGCGCTGCACGTTCGACGACGCCGCCACCGAGCGGGAGCCCGACCTGGTCGACGTGTTGGCCCACTTCGGCTACGGCAAGCCGACGTGGCGCCTGCGGTTCGTCAAGCGCGAGTGGCTCGGGTCGGCGCCCGACGTGGGCGCCCTCCTCCGTTTCTAAGGACCCCCTGGACGGCCCGACAACCGCGACGCTAACCTTCCATCGGGGGCGCCCGGGGCGCCCCCGATCCGACGGAGGTCGTACCATGCGCAAGCCCGTCAGCAAGCATGCCCTCCGCCGCGCCCTCGAACGACTCGGGCGCGAAGACGCCTTCCGAACCCCCTGGCCCCTGGGCGCGTTCGTCGACCGCCTCTGGCACGAGCTCGCCCGCGAGGCGTTCCATGAGCGACGCGTCGCGACGCGCAACGGACGGCGCGCCGACGCCCTGCCCCCCGAAGCCTGAGCGCCGGCCGTCGTTGCGCCGGGAGCTGCTCGGCCAGTTGGGCCTGTTGGCTGGGGCGGCGCTGGCGTTGGGGCTGTGGACGGAGCGGCTGTTCCGCCTGCTCGCGGTGCCGGAGCCTCGCGCCGGCGGCGTGCTGGCGCTCCTCGTGGCGGCGGATCTGCTGATCTTCCTGGCGTTGGGCGATGTGCTCTTGCGGCGCTACGTCGCTGCGCCGGTGCGCGCCATGGCCGCCGCCGCCGAGCGCATCGCCGCCGGCGCGTACGAAACGCGGCTACCCGAGCCGGCGACGGCGGAGCTGGCCCAACTGGCGCGCTCGGTCAACCAGATGGCCGGGGAGCTGTTGCGGCAGCGTGAAGTCCTGGCCGCCAACGTCCAGTCCTTGGAGCGCACGAATCGCGCCCTCATGGACTTGCAGCAGGAGGTTGCGCAGACCGCGAAGTTGGCCGCCCTCGGCCGGTTGGCGGCCGGCCTTGCCCATGAGATCGGCAACCCCTTGGCCGCCGCGCGCAACTATGCCGCCTTGCTGCGCCGTCGCGGCGGCGACCCCGCCCTGCTTGAAGGGTTGGAACGAGAACTGACACGCATCGACCGCTTGGTCGGCGACGTACGCGAAAGCGCGCGCCCGGGCGCGGCCGCCCTGGACGCCGTGGACGTGGCCGCTGCCGCCGACGAAGCCCTGGGCTTGCTGCGTCTCCAGGGCCGGCTCGACGGCCTCGAGGTTCGGACGCAATGGGCGCCCGACCTGCCCGCGGTGCGTGCCGAGCGGCATCGATTGGTTCAGGTCTTTGTCAATCTTATCCTCAACGCGGCTGACGCCATGCCCAACGGCGGCCGCCTCACGCTGCGCGCGGAGCCGGCGACGCTCGATGTCGAGGCCGACGCCGTACCACGGCGCGTCGAGGATCCTCCGGAGGCCGACTTCCGCCATTTGCGCCGCTGGCATCGCTGGGTGCGTCTCGGGGCGCCATCGGTCGACAGCGGGGCTCCGGCGGTGCGCGTCGAGGTCGAGGACACCGGCAGCGGCATCGAGCCTGACATCCTCGAGGACGTGTTCGATCCCTTCTTCACGACCAAGCCGCCGGGGCGAGGGACCGGATTGGGCCTGACGCTGGTGGCCGCCAGCGTTATGGAATGGGGTGGGCGCGTGGCCGTCCGTTCGCGCCCGGGGCAGGGTGCCACCTTTGTCCTCTGGCTACCGGTCCATGCGGGTGTTGGTCGTTGACGACGAACCCGGGCTGCGCGAGACCGTCGCCTTGCTCCTGCGCGACGAGGGCTACGACGTGGCCACGGCGGCCGGCGGCGAAGAGGCGCTGCGACGAACCAGCCGAGAGACCTTCGACGTCCTGCTGGTCGACCTGCGCATGCCCGACATCGACGGACTCGCTTTCCTTGAGCGATACCGTGCCGCCGGGGGCGCCGGGCTGGTCGTCGTGATGACCGCCTACGGCACGCGGGAAACGGCGATCGAAGCGTTGCGCCGCGGTGCGTACGACTACCTCCCCAAGCCGTTCGATGCCGACGAGCTCGTGCTGACCCTGCGCAAAGCCGAGGAACGCGAACGTCTGCGTGGCGAACTGCAGGCGCTCCAAAAGCGACTGGCCACGCTCACGGAACCGGTGGGCTTCCACGGCTTTGTCAGTCGCAGCCCGGCCATGGCCCCCGTGCTCGAGGTCGCGGCCCGGGTGGCGCCGTATCCCACCACCGTGTTGCTGACGGGCGAGAGCGGCACGGGCAAAGAGGTGCTCGCCCGTGCGATCCATGCCGCGTCCCACCGCCGCGACGGGCCGTTCGTCGTGCTGAACTGCGCCGCGATCCCGGAAACGCTCCTCGAGAGCGAACTGTTCGGGCACGAACGGGGAGCCTTTACCGGTGCCGATCGGGCTCGACCGGGCGTTTTCGGCGAGGCGGAGGGCGGCACGCTGTTGCTGGATGAGATCGCCGAGCTGCCGCCGACGCTGCAGGCCAAGCTCCTCCGCGCGCTCCAGGAGCGCAAGATCCGACGCGTCGGCGGGCAGGGCGAGCTGCCCGTGGACGTCCGCATCCTCGTGGCGACGGCCAAGGACCTCGCCGCTGAGGTGCACGCCGGCCGCTTTCGCAACGATCTTTGGTACCGGATCTCGGTGGTTCACCTTCACCTGCCGCCGCTGCGCGCCCGACCCGAGGACATCCCCGTCCTGGCCGAGCATTTCTACGCCCGCCATGCCGCGCGCTTGGGCATCGACGCCGTGCCTCTACCGGCCGAGCTCTGGCCCTTCCTTGTCCGCTACCCATGGCCGGGCAACGCACGCGAGCTGGAAAACACCATGGAACGGCTCCTCGTCCTCTCCGGCGGGCGGCCGACGCCCGCGCACTTGCCCGCGCACATCCGCGAATGGCGCGCGACCATACCCACGGCCGACGACGGCGACCTTTCGGTCAAGCGTCGCCTGCCGGCCCTGGAACGCGAACTGATCGCCCGCGCGCTGGAACGTACCGGCGGCAACCGGACCCGGGCGGCGGAACTGCTGGAGCTGTCGGTGCGGGCATTGAGCTACAAGATTCGGGAGTACGGGCTGGATTGACCACGCAGCGGACCAAGGCGATGGGGTGATCGCTCGCCCACACGGTTTCACCACCACCGACCTGCTCGTCACCCTCACCACGGTGGGGTTGTTGGCGGCCTTGGCGGTCCCGCGTCTGGAGCGCTGGGTGCGGCACGAGCGCCTGCGTGCCGCCGCAAACCGCCTGGTGACCGACATGCAACTCGCTCGCATGCAAGCCGTGCGGCTCGGTCGGCCGGTGGCCGTGCGCTTCCTGCCGGAGGCCGGGACCGCCTGCGCTGCGGTCGAACCGTTCCGCGCCTACCGCGGGTACGTGGTCGAGCGACGCGGACCCGACGGCGCTTGGATTCCGGTCGCCGCAGCGACGGACCTCCTCTTTCCGGGGGCGTGCCTGCGCAAGAACGGCCCATCCGCGATCGTGTTCGACGGGCGCGGCCTACCGGCCGGGGTCTACGCGACCACCGTGCGCTTCGAGGCCGATGGCTTCGCGATTGAGGTGGTCGTGTCCGCGCTCGGGCGCGTCCGCCGCGGGCCATGATCGGAAAAACTTGCCGGGTCGGCAACGTTTGCCGCCCGGCTCGGGGCATCGGTCGTCGCCCGGCTCGCCGCGGCGCGACGCGCCTCGTGGCACGTTCTTTTCCTAGGAGGGAGCGCGATGCGGCGGTCGAAACGCGCGGGGTTTACCGCAATCGAGCTCCTGGTGGTCCTCGGCTTGATCGGCCTGGTGGCCGCCGTGGCGGTCCCGTTGTTCCAGCGCTACAGCGGGTTGTTGAAGGCCCAAGCCGCCGCCGGGGCTCTGGCGCAGGATCTCCAATTGGCCCGCGCCCTCGCGGCCCGCCGTGGTCGTCCGGTCGTCGTGACGTTTGGAGGCGCGGGTTACAATCTGGCGTTCCTGCAGCCGGACGGAAATCGTCGCACGGTCAAGGTCGTCGATTGGTCGCGCGAATTTCCGAACGTCGTCTTGGAGCCTCCCAGTGGCGTCACCGAGATCCGGTTCGACAATCGCGGCTTCGTGGTCCCGTCGCGCGGCGCGCCCAGCACCTTGGTCTTTACGGTGCGCCATCGGGCTGGTGTCGAACAGGTCGTTGTCAATCCGCTCGGGAGGGTGAGCCGTGGCTCGTAACGCCGCCGGTTTCACGTTGGTCGAGGTGCTCGTGGCCCTGGTCGTGTTGGCGCTCGGTTTCCTCGGGCTGGAGGCGTTGGCCCTGGGGATCGGTCGAACGTTGGCGGTGGCGGAGCGGCAGACCGAGATGGCCGGGGCGGCGAGCGCCTATTTGGAGGATGCGCTAAGCCAGCTTCGCCAGGGGCGCCGGCCTGCCGATTGCCAGGTCGATTCCTTGCGCTATACCATCCAGCGCCGCACCGATCTAACGCGACCCACGAACCCACGCGTCCAAGTCGTGGTCAACCCGCGCGGAGCCGCCCGCGCGGAGCCCTACGTGCTTCGGTCCGAACTCTATTTGCCCAACCCCGGGGTCTCCGATGCCGCGCCCCAAGCGCCGTGTCCCTAAGGGCTTCACGGTCGTCGAGCTGCTGGTGGCGATCACCTTGGCGGCGCTGCTGGCCGTGATCGTCTTCCGGTTGCTGCGTGGGCACAGCGATTTCGCTGCCCAACAGAACGCCCGGGAGGAGGCCCAGCAGAATGCCCGTGGCTTGCTCGAGTTGATGACCAGCGAGCTGCGCGCGGTGCCTCCGCAGGCGTTGCTCGAGGGGCAAAGCCAGGCAATCGAGTTTTACCTGCCGCGGGCTTGGGGGATCCTCTGCAACCTGACGCCGACGCAGGCGGTGGTGATCTTTCCGGCCGGCCTCGATTCCACGGTGTTCCGCACGAACACCTTGACGGGCCTATTCCTCCTGTCCAACCGCACGGCCACGCCCACGCCGTCCGACGTGACCTTGGCGGCGAGCACCTGCCCGACGCTGAACCCCGGTACGGACCCTGCACCGGACGTGCGGTCGGTGCCGGCGGCCTCGGGCTCCTCCTTCGCGACGACGGCGAATCCCTCGCTGCCCGGCACGACGGCGCCGCAGCCAGGAGACGCCGTGTTCCTCTACCAGCGGGTGCGCTACGACGTGGCGACCGGGTTGTCGCAGCTCGGCTGGTGGGTGCGGCGCAGCTTCGCCGCGGCCGCCAACGGCGCGTTGCAACTGCAAGCACTCGCCGGGCCCCTGCAGACGACGCCGACCGGCGCTCCGCGCTTCGAGTTGCGCTACTACCAGGTGAACAGCTCGGGGCAGCTGGTGGAGCTCGCGAGCCCGCCGGGCACGAATCGAAGCGCCCTCGACGCCGTGCGCGCGGTGCGCATCACCGTGGGCACCGTGGGCCGCGCCGGCCGCACGGACGCCATGCAGACGACGACCCGCTCCCAGCTCGTGTACCTTCGCCCCTATCCCTAACCACCGGAGAGGCTGCCATGCGCGCACTGCTCCGCTCCCAACGAGGCGTGGCCTTGCCCCTGTCGCTCTTCGCCCTGGTGGCCGTCACCTTCGTCATCACGGGCTTGCTGTTCGTCTCGACGACGGACCTGGCCGTCAGCAACGCCCAGGCCGATGGCGTGCGTGACCTGGCCCGCGCCAACGCCGCCGTGGAGAGCTTCGTGGCCGACCAGACGGCGCGGTTGGCCGCGGGGCAGACGAACGTGTTTCGTCCGGGCGCCCGCGTTCTCGTGACGCTTCCCAACGGCGACCAAGCATGGCTGACGGTCTCGAAGCTGGCGACCCAGCTCCTCACGAACCCTCAACGGCAGCGGGACGTGTTCGCGATCGTCGCGGATCCCTACAACCAGGGGCGGGGCGGTCGATCCGTGGGCGTGCTGGTGGACCTGGTCACCCCCGTAGTCGCCGGGGCCCTGAACAATCTGTTCCCAGCGGCCGGCACGTTCGGCGGCGGTGTGACGGTGACGGGCAACGCTCGGGTCTTTGGCAAGCAGGCCGACACGCGGCAGTGCACCCAGCAAGTCGAAGGCGAGGCGCTCCGCGTGGCGCAGGACGCCGTCGTTGACATCCGCAAGACGAGCAACATTCAGGGGCGCGTCGTGCGGGATACGCTGAACCAGCTGGCCCTGGCGCGCTACCTCTTGAGGGGCTCCACCTTGCGCGAGCTCGCGCAGCAGGCCGACATCAAGTTCGGTCCGTTGTTCGGTGCGCCGCCGTTCCCGTTGGGCTCGAAGCCGGAGTACAATGCCGTATTGCCGACGTTGCGTTGGGGTTGCCCGGCGTCCACGGGCATCTACTGCGGCAGTCCGCCGCAAGACACGGCCTACTACCCGGTCGTGGCCATCGACGCCATGGGCGGCGAGGTCATTTTCAATGGCAACGGCCACGGGCAGGGGGTGCTCATCGTGGTCAACGGGAAGCTGCGGGTCAACGGTAACTTCACGTACAAGGGGATCGTGTTGGCCGAAGGGGATGTGACCTTCGGCGGCGGCTCCGCGCAGATCTCGGGGGGGCTGGTGAGCCTGGGCGTGACGGTCGTCGACGGGACGCTCGTGGACGCCACCGGCAGCTCGACCCTGAGCGGCAGCCTTACCCTGACGTATGACTATTGTGCCATGGAAGCGGCGCGAACCGCGTTCAACAATCGTCCCCAAGGCTTGGGACCGAACACCCAGGTGCAGCGCACGTACGGTTGGTTCGAGGTCGCGCGCTGATTCGCACGGCGGCGGGCGCGGGTCGGGGCCTCTTGACACTCCGACCCGCGCGTCGTATGTAGCAGCCCAGTCACTCAATCCGCCGGTCCCACCCGGCCCCATCCGCATCGCGAACGCCCGATGCTTCCAATGTTGCGCCGCGCCCGGAGCACCGTGGGCGTCGACATCGGCAGCGGGTACCTGAAGATCGTCGTCGTTGATCACGGTGGCGACACGCCGACCCTCACGCACGTGGCCCACGCCCCCTTGGTGGCCGACGCCATCGTCGAGGGGGAGCTGATGGACCCGCAGCTCGTCGTCGAGACCCTCAAGTCGCTGGTGGCCGCACTAGGCCTGAAGCCCAAGGGCAACGTCGTCACGGCCGTCGGCGGGCGGGACGTGATCCTCAAGAAGATCACGGTCGATCGGATGCGGCCGGACGAGGCGCGCGAGCTCATCCGCTTCGAGGCGGCCCAGTACGTCCCCTTCGACATGGAGAGCGTTCAGTTGGATTTCCAGGTCCTGGATCCCGAAGGGGACGGCACGCAGATGCAGGTCCTGCTGGTGGCCGCGAAACGGGACGTGGTGGAGCAGCGGGTGCAGTTGCTTCGCGACGCGGGTCTGGAACCGGCCATTGTGGACGTGGAGGCGCTTGCCCTGCACAACGCGTTCGCCTTCAACTATCCCAAAGCCTTGGAGCGGACGGTGCTGCTGCTCAACGTCGGCCACGAGCGCACGATTCTCAACGTCGTGCAGGAAGGTCAGCCCGTGCTCACGCGCGATTTCCCCTTCGGTGCTCGGACGCTGCGCGAGGATCTGCGCCGTCTTCATGGCCTGACCGCGGAGGAGGCGGAGGAGGTGATCGAGGGGCGTTCGACGCGGCGCGACGAATTCTCCCCGGCGTTGCGCCAACGGGCGGACGAATTGGCGCAGCAAGTCGAGCGCGCGAGTACGATTCTCGGTTTAGGGGAGCGCAACGGCGCCCAGGGAGTGTACCTGGCGGGTGGGGCGTCCCGGCTGCCGGAGCTGGCGGCGGCCTTGGCGGATCGCCTGCGCCTTCCGGTGGAGGTGCTCAATCCGCTTCAGCGTGTGCGGGTCAGCCCGGAGGTGGCCAAGGTCTTTCCTCTCGAAGAGCTTGCCCCCATGCTCTTGCTTCCGTTGGGATTGGGCCTGCGGACCGTGGGCGGGAGGCGACGGTGATCGAGATCAATTTGCTGGGCAGAACGGAACGGCGGGCGCGGGCCTTGCCCGCGATGCCGCGCCTGCGCGGCGGCGCGGTCCGCCTGCCGGGGTGGGCCGGGGATCCGTGGATGGCGGGCCTCGGCGCGGTCGGTGCGCTCCTCTTCGTGCTCGGGGCCTACGGCTTCTGGCGCACGGGGGCGCAGCAAAACGAACTGCAAGCGCGGTTGGAAGAGGCGCGGCAGGACTCGGCCCAGCTCGCCCAAACCCTCTCGCTGGCAGAGCAGCTCAAAGCGCGTCGAGACTCCTTGGCGAAACGTATCGAGATCGTTCGCCAGCTCGACGGCCGGCGGTACGTTTGGCCCCACATTCTCGACGAAGTCAGCAAGGCGCTGCCGGCCTACACCTGGCTGACGAAGCTGGCTGGTACCGAGCCGTCCGACACGGCCAGCCAGCCGGCGGCGGGCCCGACCATCACCCTCGAAGGCAACACCGGGTCGACGCAGGCGCTCACTCGTTTCATGAAGGCGCTCGAAGCGTCGCCCTTCCTGCGCGACGTCACGCTGGTGACCTCGGCGCAAGCGACGGAAGGGGGGCGCACATTCCAGCGCTTCACCTTGGAGATGAAGTACGAAACGCCGGTTGACAGCTCGGTCATCGTCACCGTTCCTCTCGTCCCGCGGCGGTGAGCCATGGCGTTGCTTCCTGCGGATCCGCAGCAGCGGCAGAAGGTTCTCCTCGGCGCGTTGCTGGTGCTCGGCCTGGGCTATGTCGGCTACCAGTACGTCTACCGCCCGCGGGCGGCCCGCGCCGCCGAGTTGCGGGCCCAGGTGGAGGAGTTGGAAAAGAAGAACGAGGCGGCACGGACGCTCGCCCGAACCACCGGGGCGGAGGAAGCCCAACGCCAGCTCGCCCAGTACCGGGCCTTGCTCGCCGCGGTGGAAGCGTTGGTTCCCTCCAGCGAGGAGCTGCCCGATCTGCTCGACGCCATCAGCGCCGAGGCGCAGCGCAGCGGCGTGGAGCTGTCGCTGATCCAGCCGACGGGCGCGGTTCAGGAGGGCGTCTATGTGCGTCGAACCTACGATCTGGCGGCCATCGGCGACTACCACAGCCTGGCCACGTTCTTGACGCGGATCGCCTCGCTGCCGCGGATCGTCGTCCCGCGCAATCTTCAGCTTACGCCACGCACGAGCGAAGCGAACCGCACGCCCGGGGTGCAACCGCTCGAGGCGCGCTTCAGCATCGAAACGTACGTGATTCCCACGCCGGGCAGCGCGCCCGCGGCCGACACCGCGCCGCCGGCGCAGCGCCCGACCTAGGGTCGGAGGCTCGAGAATGCGATCCTTGGCGTTGACGCTGGGGTTGCTGGCGGGGATGACGTTGCCGGCCGCCACCCAATTGCCGCCGGCAAAGCCGGCCAAGGCGCCGTCGGACCCGACGACGTATCGCCGCGAGGTCTTTGTCTACCGGGGCGTCGGTCGGCGTGACCCGTTCGCCTCGCTGCTGACCTCGCCGGAGCTCGGACTTCGACCCGAGGACCTGACGCTGGTGAGTGTGCTCTCGAGTCCGGATCCGCGGCTGTCGGTGGCGATTTTCGTACAGCAAGGCTCGAACCGGCGCGTGCGCCTGCGGGTGGGCGAGCGCCTGGGCAACATTCGGGTGACCGCCATCCGGCCGCGCGAGGTCCAGGTGGTGGTGGAAGAGTTTGGTGTGGCGCGCCCGTACGTCTACCGGCTTCGGACCACGACGACCCGCACAGGAGAGGCCCCATGATGGTCGCTGCTGCCTACGCCGTTCTGGCCGCGACGTTGGCCGTGCCCCCCGACGGCCGGTTGACCGCCGTCCGGGTGACCCCAGCGGCGGGGGGCACCGAGGTGGTGGTGCAGATCGACGGAGGGACGCCGCGTTGGCGCGACTTTGTCTTGCGCGATCCGCCGCGCCTCGTGCTCGACCTCGAGGGCGTGCGCAGCCAGCTGCCCAGCAAGCGTTTCGAGGACGTACGTCGCGGCGGCGTCCTTGCGGTGCGGACGAACCAGGAGGGGGAGCGCGTCCGCGTCGTCATCGACCTGGAGCGGCCGGTCCGTTATGAAGTGCGCGCGGACGCAGAGGGAATCCGGGTTCGGCTGGCCACCGGCGCGGCGGCGTTCGCGCCCTGGAGCAGCGGCGCCGCCCTGGTGACGCCGCCCACGTCGCCACGTGCCGCGAACGTCGCCGCCCAACCGCGGCCGCCGGCGCGGCGCATCACGGTCACGTTCGAGAACGCGGATATCCGCGACGTCTTGGCCGCCTTCGCCGAGTTTAGTGGCCGGTCCATCGTCGCCGGGCAGGGGGTGGCGAACATCCCTGTCAATGCGGAGATCCGCGATCAGCCCTGGGACGTCGCCCTGGCGACGATCCTGCGCGCGTATGGCCTTGCCTACCGGGAGTTGCCCAGCGGCATCATCGAGGTCAACAAGATCGAAGTGCTCCGCGAGCGCGAGTCGGCCGAGCCCTTGGTGACGCAAACCTTCCGGATCAACTACACCCCGGTGCAGGAGCTGGCGCAAACGCTCCAACCGATGAAGACGGAGCGCGGCCAGATCGTGGCCAACACCTCGACGAACACACTCGTGGTCACGGACGTGGAGAGCGCCGTCAACCGGATCGCCTCCATGATCCGTCAGCTCGACATCCGCACCCCGCAGGTGGCGATCCAGGCGAAGATCATTTTCATCAGCCGAACCTTGGTGGAGGGTCTGGGCGTGCGGTACGAGATTAAAGATCTTCGTGGCAATCAGCTCAATCGCTTCCTGCCCGGGGTGCGGATCGCCGGCGGGCAGCAGGAGGAGGTGCCGCAGGGCACCCCGGTGGTCCTCTTCGGCGGCAGCTCGGTGGCCGCCGCGGGCAACGCCGAGGCCGTTGTCAGCTCACCGACGCTCGAGGTTCTTGCCTCGTTCGTCGCGGGGCGGTTCAACATCTTTGCCTTCATTCAGGCGCTGCAGCGCACGGAGCTGGCCGACGTGCAAGCGCACCCCTTGGTGACCACCTTGGACAATCAGCAGGCGCGCATCCTGGTCGGCCAACGCACCCCCATTCGGGTGGTGGACCTCGGCGCCATCGGCGCGCCGGGTGGCCAGGCTCCCCGGGCCACCGCGCAGCTCGTGGAGACGGGCATCAAGCTCGAGGTGACGCCGCACATCACCGCGGACCGGCGCATCCTCCTGCAACTGCAAGCCGAAAACTCGGACGCTCGGCCCGTGGCCGGCGAGTTCGGCGTCGTCTTCGACACGCAGGAGGGCCGCACACGCTTGCTCGTGGACGACGGTGAAACGGCCGTCATCGGGGGCCTGACGGTGACGCGAATTAGCGAGACCCGCCAGGGCATTCCGCTGTTGATGGACATCCCGATCCTCGGAGCCCTGTTCCGCACGACCTCGCGCCAGGAGATCAAGCAGGACCTGCTCATCCTCGTGACACCGCGGATCGTCGAAAGCTAGGCTCGGCCGGGCCATCGCGATGGAAGGGGGCGCATGCGAACGACGTTGGGGCTTGGAGCGGCGTGGCGAATCGGCGCCGCGATGGCGATTGGGGCGCTCGTCTCCTGCGGGGAGAATCCGTTGGAGACGTACCGCGAGACGCAACCGCCAACCGTGGATATTCTCGAGCCCACCGCCGGGCAAGTTTTCCCCGTAGGTGCACCGCTCGGCGTTCGAGTGCGGGTGCAAGACAACCGCGCCGTGGCCGCCGTGAGGGCCGAAGCCTTTGGGGTGCGGCGGACCGGAAGCGCGGTCCAGTTCGTGCCGAAGTACGCGCCGCAAGAGGTGCGTCTGGGCACGGCGCGTCGCACGGTTCGGGACACGACCCTTGCCTTCGTGCTGACGACGAACGACACGATCGCGGAAGAGGTAGCCGTCGTGGTCACCGCCAGCGATTCCGCCAGCACACCAAACGTTGGGTCGGACACGGTGTTCGTGGCGGTGTCGCGCCCTCGCGTGGCGATCACGGCGCCGACCGCCGGGGCAACCGTGCTGGGCGGGCGCGCGCTGGCGGTGACGGTGCGCGCCGCGGATCCCCTGGCGGGTTTGAGTGAGCTTACGTTGCAGGTCCGCGGCTTGGTGGAAACAAGCCTCGCCGTTCCGCTGCCAACCAGCGGCGACAGCACGGGGGTGACGCTGACGCTTCCGGAGGCCCCGGGCCAAGCGGAATTGCGCTTGTGGGCGGAGGCGATTTCTCGCAACGGGGTGCGGCGGGTTTCCGATACCGTGCGGGTGGTGGTGCGCGACGGTGTGGCGCCGGTGGTGGATTTGCAGGCGCCGAGTGGCGGGTTCCGGGTGCCGGTGGGGGACAGCGTGTTGGTGCGGGCGCGGGTTCTGGATCGTGGTGGGGTGGCCCAGGTCACGTTCACCGGGTTTGCGTTGCGAGGGGATCCGCGGTTGGGGACGCAGACGCGGGTGGAGCGGTTTGCGGCGCAGACGGTGACTCTTCCGTCCTCGCCGGTGGTGTTGGATACCGTGGTGGCGCGGTTCCTTCGAGCTACGACGGACACAACGCCTGAAAGTACCGTTTACCTCGTAGCCACCGCGCAGGACGTGGCGGGCAACCTCGGGGCGGACACCGTGGTCGTGAGCATCGGTGGTCCCCGGGTGGAAATCCGCAGTCCGTCGGACGGTGCGACGGTGGAAGCGGGCACCGTTCTCGGCGTGCGAGTGGCCGCCAGCGACGCGGCGCGGAAGATCGCCGCCGTTGAGTTGCGGACGGCCGGCGCGGTCACGACCACGGTGCGGGTAACGACGAACCTTCGGGACGCCATCGACACGACGCTGACGGTGGCGGTGCCCAATCCGGCGGCTGCGGATACGTTGCGGCTCATGGCCGTGGCGTACAGCGGCGCGGGGGACTCCGCGACCGCGCGCCCGGTGACCGTGCGCGTCATCGCTCCGCAACCCGACCGTCAGCCCCCGACGGTGACCTTCCAAGCCAATGCGCCTTTGCGCTCCGAGCTGGGGGATACGTTGACGGTGAGCGTTGGCGCCACCGACAACCGGACGGTGACCCAAGTCGGTGCCACGGTGGTGGCGATTTATCGAGGTGCCGGCCGCGATGACACGCTGGGGGTGCGGATGCAGCGTGTGGCCGGGGCCAGCGGCGCATTCCGCTTCGCCTTGGCCGACTTCAACCGCTCTCGGTTGGAGACGCTGTTGCGCGCGCAGGACAGCCTGACCCTCAGCCTCGAGATCACGGCCCACGCCGTGGACGACAGCGGCAACTGCGGCGCTGCGGTGGTGCGTGGCACCGCCCAGAGCCTTGCGTGCGTGACGCGACCCAGCGGCGAAATCGTTGCGGGGCAGGCCGGCGCCCGGCTGGAAACGCAACTGGCTCGAGGGGCAACGTTGCGGGCCGGCTCTGGCGATCGGTTCCTCGATCTGGCCTCCGACGGCGCGCGGCTGTTCGTGTCGAACCAGCTGCGCAACCGTGTTGATGTCTTCGACGTCGTCACCAACACGCGCACCGGAGCCATCGCCGTGGGTTCGGAACCCTGGGGCCTGGCCCTCAGCCCGGACCTCGGCACCCTGTTCGTCGCCAACAGCGGCGGCACGAACTTCTCAGTGGTGAGCACCGCCACGTTGCTGGAGACGCGTCGGATCGCCACGCCGAACCTGCGCGTCTACGGGGTCACGTACCAAGTGGCGGACGTGGTCGTCCCCGTGTCGGCGACGCGTTCCGACACGCTCCGCAACCAGCTCGTGCCGACGGCCGTTACGGTCCGGGACTACAGCGATCGTCCTCAGTACTTGGGTCAGCTGGCGACGGGCTCGGTGTTGTACTCCACGAAGCCGACGCGGAACGCGCCCGATGGAACCTTGCGGCGTCTCGATCCGACCACCGGCGAGGTGCGCCTTGTTTGGGAGTACGCACGGGATGCGACCGCGTTTGAGGGGATCGTCCTCGACGCGGATAGCGCCTTCTTCCTGCCCCAGGGTCGGGAAGTCCTCCCGGGCAAGAATCGCGGTCCGGAAATCATCGTCTATCCGCGGGGTTGTAGCGACGGCGCTCGGGCGGCCGTCGGCTTCGTCAACGAGGTGCAGGATAGCTTGGTGCGGCGTGCCTGCCGGACCCGGCTGTGGACGGGTGTGCGCCTGGATCGCATCGGGCTGACGGACACGACCTACGTCGCCGTCAGCGGCGATCATCAACGCATCGCGTTCGGCGAGGGGAATCGTCCGGCGGAGGCACGGCCGCGCATTCTCCTGCTGCGGGAGAGCGGGGGCGTTCTTGTTCAGAGCGGGGACATCGAGGATTTGACGAACAACGCGGCGGAGCGCGTGGTGGGCCTGGCCCTCAACCGCGATGGCAGCCTTGGCCTTGCGCGGGGCCAACAGGCGTACGCCTTCGACAGCAACCTCCGGCTGCAGGGCGTGCTGACGACCGGGACGCCGAGTGGCGGGGTGGCTTTCGATCCGCGCCCAGGTTCCAACCGCGCCTTCGTCTCCGGCGTGGACGCGGCCGGGCGGCCGTACATCGACGTGGTGGAGTTGCAAAACTTCCAAACGCTGCGGCGCTTGTTCCTTCGCGAGCCCGTCGTGGGAGCGTTGGTCGCCGTGGCCCCCGTGGGCGCGCCGCCGGACGTGGTGCTCAAGCTCTTCGCGCTGACGCCGTCCGGCGTGGTGACGGTCGACCTCTACGCTTCGGACCTGCCCTAAGGCGGGCGCCCTCGGTTCCGGCCCCGGGGCCGCTTCGCCCGCGTGCCCCGGGGCCGTTATGTTGGGAGCGACGATGACACGTTGGCGTGTGACCACGGCGGGGGAATCCCACGGACCCGCGGTGTTGGCGGTGATCGAGGGTGTGCCCGCGGGGCTGCCGTTGGCGGCCGAAGCGATCGACCGCGAGCTGCGCCGCCGCCAGGGCGGTTACGGCCGGGGCGGCCGCATGCGCATCGAGCAGGACAGGGTGGAAATTCTCGGCGGCGTCCGCTTCGGCGAGACGACCGGCGCGCCGGTGGCGCTGCTCGTGCGCAATCGGGATTGGGACAATTGGCGGGCGGCGATGGATCCGATGGCGGCGCCGGTCGAGGAGGCGGCCCGCCGTGCCGTGTATCGACCTCGGCCCGGGCACGCCGATTTGGTGGGTGCCCTCAAATACGACCGCATCGATGCACGCGACGTGCTCGAGCGTGCCAGCGCCCGAGAGACGGCAGCCCGTGTTGCCGCGGGTGCGGTAGCGAAAGCCTTGCTCGCCCGTCTGGGGATCGCAGTTGGCAGCCACGTGACCCGTCTCGGCGGGGTGGCGGCCCGCCCACCGGCCGCGTGGCCCGCCGATCTGGCCGCGGCCGCCGATCGTTCGCCGGTACGCTGCCTTGACCCGGAGGCGGAAGCTCGCATGATCGAGGCCATCGATCGTGCCAAGGCGGCGGGTGACACGTTGGGCGGCGTGTTCGAGGTGGTGGCCACCGGCGTGCCCGTGGGCCTTGGGTCCTACGTCAGCTGGGATCGGCGCTTGGACGCGCGTCTGGGAGCGGCGCTCCTCTCGATTCCGGCGATCAAAGGGGTGGAGATCGGGCTGGGATTCGCCGCGGCGGAGCTGCCAGGGTCTCAGGTTCACGACCCGATCGTGCCGGCCCCCGACCACGTTCTGGGGGGCGGCTTCGGCCGCGAGGGCAACCGGGCCGGCGGGTTGGAAGGAGGAATCAGTACGGGGCAGCCCTTGGTGGTGCGTGCCGCCATGAAACCGATCTCCACCCTGATGACGCCGCTGCCGACGGTGGACCTACGCACGGGGGAGGTCGCGGCCGCGGCGAGGGAACGCTCGGATGTTTGCGCCGTGCCCGCGGCCGCGATCGTCGGGGAGGCGATGGTGGCCTGGGTGCTGGCCGAGGCGGTGCTGGAGAAGTTCGGGGGCGACTCCGTCGCGGAGCTGGAACGGCACTGGGCGAGCTATCGATCGTACTTGGAGGGGCGTAGGCCCACGACGGCCCGGCCATGGAGGTGATCGAACCGCTGCAGCGGATTGTCTTGCTCGGGGCGATGGGCGCCGGCAAGAGCACCGTCGGGGAGCGTCTGGCCGCGCGTCTCGGCTGGCGCCACGTCGACCTGGACCGGGAAATCGAACGTCGCCGAGGGCTTACCGTGGCCGACATTTTTCGCATCGAGGGCGAGCGCGTCTTTCGCGCTTGGGAGGTGGCGCTGACGCTGGAGCTGCTGGATCAGGCCTATCTCGTGCTTTCCCCCGGCGGAGGCTGGGTCACGAACCCGGGCTTGCTCGAGCGGTTGGGGCCGCAAACCCTCACCGTTTGGCTGCAAGCCTCGCCGAAGGCCCTCTGGGAGCGCCTGCGCCAGGATTGGGGCACGCGTCCACTGCTGCACACCCCGCAGCCCCTGGAGACGTTGGCCCAGCTCGTGGCCCAGCGGGAGCCGGCCTATCGTCACGCGGACGTGGTCGTGGCGACCGAGGGGCGCACGATCGACGAGGTGGTCGAGGAGGTGTTCGCCGCTGCCCTGGAACGCGGGGCCGTGCCCCAGCCGCTGGCGTGATCCATGCCGCCGAAATCGACGACGTCGCGTGCTCGGTCGGCCGAGAGAGCGCCCACCGCCACCGAGGGTCGTCCGCCGCTGGTCGTGGTGGAATCGCCCACCAAGGCGCGCACCATTCGCGCCTTTTTGCCGAAGAATTACCGCGTGGCCGCGTCCATGGGTCACGTGCGCGACCTACCGGAATCCGCGGCGGAAATCCCGCCGTCGCTGAAAAAGAAGCCTTGGGCGCGGCTGGGCGTCAACGTAGAGAGGGATTTCGAGCCCCTGTACGTTGTTCCGGCGGCGAAGCGAAAGGTCGTCCGGGAACTCAAGAAGCTGCTCGACGGTGCGGGGCGCCTCATCATCGCCACGGACGAAGATCGCGAGGGGGAAAGCATCGGTTGGCACCTGGTGCAAGTGCTTGGGGCCGCGGGCAAGGTGCCCATCGAACGGATCGTCTTCCACGAAATTACGGCCGATGCCATTCGCCGCGCGCTCGAATCCCCGCGCGGCATCGACGAGCACTTGGTGCAGGCACAGGAGACGCGACGCATCCTCGACCGGTTGGTGGGTTACGAGTTGTCGCCGCTGCTATGGAAGAAGATCGCCACGCGGCTGTCGGCGGGCCGCGTGCAGTCGGTGGCGGTGCGGATGCTCGTGGATCGGGAGCGGGAGCGACGCGCCTTCCGATCCGCCACGTACTGGGATCTTACGGCGGAGTTGGAGAAGCCCGGCGCGCCGCCGGCCTTCGCGGCGACGCTAGTCGAGGTGGATGGGCAGCGGGTGGCAACGGGGCGGGATTTCGACGCCCAGGGTCAGCCGCGGCCCGGCGTGCGCGTGCTGGACGAAGCAGCGGCCCATGCCCTGGCCGAGCGCCTCCGCGAGGTCGAATGGCGGGTGGAGGCGGTCGACGAGAAGCGTGTTACGCGGCGACCCCCCCTGCCGTTCACCACCTCCACCCTGCAGCAGGAGGCGAACCGCAAGCTCCGCTGGTCGGCCCAGCAGACGATGCGCGTGGCGCAGCGGCTTTACGAGCAGGGCTACATCACGTACATGCGTACCGACTCCGTTCATCTGGCAGCGGAGGCGGTCGACGCCATTCGCGGGGCCATCGCCGCGCGGTACGGCCGGGAGTTTCTGCCCGCGCGGCCGCGGCATTACAAGACGAAAACGCGGGGGGCACAGGAGGCCCACGAGGCCATCCGCCCCGCGGGCACGGAGATGAAAACGGCGCAGGAGCTCGGCCTCTCCGGCCCCGAAGCGGCCCTCTACGACCTCATTTGGAAGCGCACCGTCGCCTGCCAGATGGCCGAGGCTCAGCTTGTCCAGGCAACGGCGACGATCGTGGCCGGTGACGCCCGCTTCCGCGCCACGGGCCGACGCATCGCCTTCCCAGGCTTCTTCCGCGCCTATGTGGAGGGTTCAGACGACCCGGATGCCGCCCTGGAGGATCGGGAAGAGCCGTTGCCGCCGCTGGCCGCGGGCGATGCCCTGGCGCTTCGAGACCTCCAGCCCCAGGCGCACCGGACCGAACCGCCGCCGCGCTACACCGACGCCAGCTTGGTGAAGGCACTCGAAGAAAAAGGGATTGGCCGGCCGAGCACGTATGCGACCATCATCGACACGATCGTCCAACGCGGTTACGCCGAGCGCCGCCGCAATCAGCTCGTGCCCACCTTCGTCGCGTTCGCCGTGACCGAGCTCCTGGAGCGGCACTTCCCCGAGCTGGTGGACACGGAATTCACGGCCCGGATGGAGGAGGTGCTCGACGAGATCGCGCGGGGCCGCGCCGACCGCCTGGCGTACCTCCGACGCTTCTACTTCGGCGAGGGCGGGCTCAAAGCCCAGGTGGAGCGCGGGGAAGCGACCATCGATCCGCGGGAGGCGTCGACGATCGTGTTGCCGGATCTGCCGCAGGTGCGCGTGCGCATCGGTCGGCACGGGCCCTACCTCGAAGCCGAACGCAACGGCACCGTCCTGCGGGCGAGCCTGCCGGAGAACCTGCCCCCCGCAGACCTGACCCCCGAGCGCGCCGAGGAGCTTTTGGCGCAAGCGGGCAGCGAAGGGTCGCGGCTGCTCGGCCACGACGCCGAGGGTCGGCCCGTGTACGTCCTGCGGGGACCGTTCGGGCCGTACCTCCAACGTGGCGACGGGCGCAAGCCGGAGCGAGTCTCCTTGCCCCCCGGGTGGGATCCGGCGACCGTGACCTTGGAGCGGGCGTTGGCGCTCTTAGCCTTGCCTCGGGAACTCGGTCGGCACCCGGAGACGGGCGAAACGGTCCGGGTAGGTGTGGGGCGCTACGGGCCCTACGTCGCCGTCGGCGACCGGTACGTCGGCCTGCCCCCCGATCGCGATCCTTTGGCCGTCACCTTGGAGGAGGCGGTGGCGTTGCTGGCGGCGGGCCGCCGCGCCGTGGCGCCGCTGCGGGTGCTCGGGCCTCACCCCCAGACCGGGCAGGAGGTGGCGGTGTATAGAGGCCGGTACGGGCCGTACGTCAAGCACGGGTCCGTCAACGCGACGCTGCCGCGCGGGGTCGACCCTCAAGCGATCACGCTCGAGGAGGCGCTCGAGCTGCTGGCGGCCAAGGAAGCCCGCGGGCCGACCGCCGCGCGGCGCACGACGCGCAAAACCCGGGGGTGACCATGGCGCGGGTGACGGTCATCGGAGGCGGCTTGGCCGGCAGCGAAGCGGCCTTCCAACTGGCCGAACGGGGCCACGAGGTAACGCTTGTCGAGATGCGACCGGTGCGACCCACGCCGGCGCACCGAACCGACCGGTTGGCGGAGATCGTGTGCACGAACTCCTTCAAGTCCACCGAGCTGACAACGGCGCACGGTTTGCTGAAATGGGAGATGCGCGCCTTGGGCTGTTTGTTGCTCGCTGTGGCCGAGGAAGCGCGCATCCCGGGCGGCGCGGCCCTGACGGTGGACCGGGAGGAGTTCTCGGCGCGGATGACGGCGGTGGTCGAAGGCCATCCCCGCATTCGCGTCGTGCGCGCCGAAGCAACGGAGCTGCCGGAGGGACCGGCGATCGTGGCCACCGGCCCGCTGACCTCGGACGCGCTCGCCCAGGCGATCGCGCGGGCGTTGGGTACGGAAGCGCTGGCCTTCTTCGATGCCATCGCCCCGATCGTGGCCTACGACTCCCTCCGCCACGAGGTGCTTTTCTCCGCCTCGCGGTACAACAAAGGCGAGGGGGCCGACTACCTGAACGTCCCGCTGACGCGCGAGCAGTACGAGGCCTTTGTCGACGCCTTATTGAGCGCCGATCCCCACCCCGGCCACGACTGGGAGAACGTGCCCTACTTCGAGGGCTGTCTCCCGATCGAGGAGATGGCACGCCGGGGGCGGGACACCTTGCGCTTCGGGCCCATGAAGCCCGTGGGCTTGCCGGTGCCGCAATGGGGCGGGCGCCTCGCCTACGCCGTCGTCCAGCTGCGGCGCGAGGACCGGGCCGGTCAGATGTGGAACCTGGTGGGCTTCCAAACGCGTCTCCGGATCCCGGAGCAGCGACGCGTCTTCCGCCTGTTGCCCAGTTTTGAGGAGGCAGAGTTCCTCCGCTACGGCTCGATTCACCGCAACACGTACCTCAACTTCCCGGCGCGGCTGGCGCCGGTGGGTCAGCTTCCAGGTCGGCCCGAGCTCTTCTTTGCCGGCCAGATCACGGGGGTAGAGGGCTACACCGAATCCACCGCCAGCGGCCTGTTGGCGGCCATCAACCTGGACCGCGTCCTGCGCGGCCTGCCCCCGACGGTGCCCCCGGCGACGACGATGCTGGGTGGGCTGCTGCGCTACCTTCGCGAGGCCGACCCGCGGCACTTCCAGCCGATGAACGCCAACTTCGGCCTGCTCGATCCGCTGGCCGAACCGGAGCGCGACCGACGGCGCAAGCGCGAACGGCTGGTCGAGCGGGCGCAGCGCGATTTTCAGGCGTGGATGGAAGCCGAGTCGATCGAGCCGGTGGCCACGGTCGTCGGGGCATGAGCGAGGCCGATCCGCGGGCGGAGGTGGACGCGTTTCTGCGCCACGTCGCCGACGAGCGTCAACTGTCGCCGCGTACCGTGCGCGCCTACGCCGGGGACCTGGAGGAGGCGCAGGCCTTCTTCGCGGCCCACTACGGCGGCCCGTGGTGCTGGAGTGGGGTGGACCGGCTCGCTCTCCGCCGCTACGTGGCCCACTTGACCGAGCGCGGCTTGGCCCGGCGCTCCATCGCCCGCAAGCTCTCGGCGTTGCGGTCCTTCTACCGCTTCCTGCATGTCGAAGGCCGAGCGCCCGCCAACCTCGCCCGCGCGGTGCGGGCGCCGAAGCTCGATCGCCGGCTGCCGGGTTTCCTTCATCGCGACCAGGTCGAGGTCATGCTCGACTGGGCTCGCGGCCGCGCCGACGCCGGCGGTTGGCGGGAGGCGCGGAACTGGGCCATCCTTGAACTCTTCTACGGCACGGGCCTGCGCCTGTCGGAACTGGCAGGATTGAACGTGGACGACGTCGACCTGGTGGCCGACCGCGTCCGCGTCTTCGGCAAGGGCCGCAAGGAGCGAATTCTGCCGTTGGGGCGATGGGCCAACCGCGCCCTCCGCGCCTACTTGACGGCGCGGACCGGCGTCGTCGGCCATCCGCCGGCCTTGTTCGTCGGCCCGGCGGGGCGCCGGCTGACCACGCGCCAAATTCACAACGTGGTGCGTCGCGCCACCGCGGCCATCGGCGCCGACGGCCTGGCGGCCCACAGTCTGCGCCACAGCTTCGCCACCCATCTGCTCGACGCGGGGGCCGACCTGCGGGCGGTGCAGGAGCTGCTCGGGCACGCCAGCCTGCGAACGACCCAAGTCTACACCCACACCTCGCGCGAGCGCTTGCAGCGGGTCTACCGCCAGGCGCATCCGCGCGCCTAAGGAGTTGGGCGGATCGATGCGAACCCACTTTCACGGAACGACCATTCTGGCCGTGCGCCGCGACGGTCGCGTGGCGTTGGGCGGCGACGGCCAGGTGACCTACGGCGACATGGTGCTGAAAGCGTCGGCGCAGAAAGTTCGCAAACTGCGCGGCGGCAAGGTGCTCGCGGGCTTTGCCGGCACGGTGGCCGACGCGCTCACGCTGTTCGAGAAATTCGAGGAGAAGCTCGAGCGCTATCCGGGCAATCTGCCGCGCGCGGCGGTGGAGTTGGCCAAGGATTGGCGCAGCGACCGCGTCCTGCGCCGGCTGGACGCGCTCTTGGCCGTGGCCGACCGCGAGCACCTCTATACGATCAGCGGCAATGGCGACGTCATCGAGCCGGACGATGACGTGGTGGCCGTCGGTTCGGGCGCGGGCTACGCGCTGGCCGCGGCCCGGGCGCTCCGGGCCCACACGGAGCTGTCCGCAGCCGACGTCGTCCGTCGCGCCCTGGAGATCGCCGCCGACCTATGCATCTACAGCAACCGGGAAATCACCGTGGTGGAGCTCGATGCGTGACGCCTACGAGCGCGACGACGACCGCTACGCCGCCGAGGTCGAGACGCCACCCGCCAACGACGGGGCGCCGGACGACGCCTGGCTCGACGAGCTGACGCCCAGGCAAATCGTCGCCGAGCTCGACAAGTACATCGTCGGTCAGCAGGAGGCCAAGAAGGCGGTGGCCATCGCTTTGCGCAACCGTTGGCGCCGCCAACGCGTGCCCGAGGACCTGCGGGACGAGATCGTGCCCAACAACATCATCCTGATCGGGCCCACGGGCGTGGGCAAGACCGAGATCGCCCGGCGCCTGGCGCGGCTGGTGGGCGCGCCGTTCGTCAAGGTCGAGGCCTCGAAATTCACCGAAGTCGGCTACGTGGGTCGGGATGTCGAGTCCATGGTGCGGGATTTGGTCGACGTCGCGGTCAACATGGTCCGCACCGAACGGGAGGACGAGGTCTACGATCTGGCCCAGGAGCGCGCCGAGGAGCGACTGCTTGATCTCCTGCTGCCGCCCGAGCCGGACGGGGCGTTCGTCGCCGGCCCCGATGGCGAGGTTCGCGACGCGCGCAGCGCCGAAGCTGCTCGGGAGCGACGTGCGCGCACCCGCGAAAAGTTGCGCCAGATGCTGCGCGACGGCCAGTTGGAGGAACGGTTGGTGGAGGTCGAAGTCCACCAGCGTCCGCCGCTGGACAACCTCATGATCCCGATGGGCGGCGAGGGAGTGATCGACCATAGCGTCTTGGAGATGCTCCAGGACATGCTGCCCAAGCGCACCAAGCGCCGCCAAGTCACCGTCGCGGAGGCGCGGCGCATTCTCGTGCAGGACGAGCTCGACAAACTCGTCAATATGGACGAGGTCGTCGACGAAGCGCTCGACCGCGCGGAGCAAATGGGCATCATCTTCCTCGACGAGATCGACAAGATCGTCGGTGAGCGCGGCACGATCGGGCCGGACGTCTCGCGCGAGGGGGTCCAGCGCGACCTGTTGCCCATCGTCGAGGGCTCGACGGTGCAGACGAAGTACGGTATGGTGCGCACGGACCACATCCTTTTCATCGCCGCCGGCGCGTTTCACGTGGCGAAGCCGTCGGATCTGATTCCGGAGCTCCAGGGACGGTTTCCCATCCGGGTAGAACTCCATCCGCTGAGCGAGGAGGATTTTGTGCGCATTCTCCAGGAGCCCAAGAACGCGCTGCTGCGCCAGTACCGCGAGTTGGTGGCCGCCGAGGGCGCCGAGCTGGAGTTCACCGAGGACGGTGTGCGGGAGATCGCCCGCATCGCGGCGCTCGCCAACGAACGCATGGAGAACATCGGCGCACGTCGGCTCCATACGGTGCTGACAACGCTGCTTGAGGATCTGCTCTTCGAGCTGCCCGAGGCGAACCCGGGCAAAATCGTCATCGACGCAGCGACGGTGCAGGCGAAGCTGGCCCACGTGGTGGCCGACGAGGACCTGCGGCGCTACATCCTCTAAGGTTCTTCCCAGTCGCACCAGCGCAGCAACACCCGCAGCGGCGGCTGGCCGTCGTGGTGCCAGGTGGGCGGGGGCCACGCCATAAAGCCGAGCGGGGCCAACCGGCAGGCGCCCGAGCGGGCGAGACGGGGGGCGAGGGGTTCGAACCGTTCGCGAGGGCCGGCGTAGCCGATCGTCTGCAGCCAGCGGGCGACCGGGCGTAGGAGCTCGGGGAGGTCCTCCAGTCGGGCCAACGGCTTGACCCGCACCACCCGATTGAGACAGGACGGCACGAAGCTCGGGTCGGGTTCGAAGATCACCGTCCACGCGGTGGAGTGAGGCGACGCATAGAGCGCCACGCCGGTGCCGGCGAGCTGCGCGAACTCCGCTTCGGCACGGATCTGCCGAATGGCCGCGGTCTCGCCGGGGGAGAGGACCCCACGGGGCAGCTCGACCTCCAAGGTCGCCAGCGCATCGGCCAACTGGGCAGCCCACGCCGCGGGCGAGACCGCGCCGCCCTCCTCGACGTACACGACGTGGGGGCTCACGCACCCTTGTTGATCGAAGGTGGCCACGTCGCGCGCGGCGGCGGCGACGACGGCCGGCTCAGCGGCGGCTTCGCGCGTCACGACCGCGCAGGAAAGCCGATGCCCGTAGGCGACGAAGGGGATGTGGGGTGGGGTGCGGGCGCGAAGGGCGGCTACGGCCTCGTCGCCGCCGTAGACGACCACGGCGTCGGCGGCTTGGAGGACGCGATTTTCCAGCTCTTCCGCGCCACCCGGCCAATGAAGCACGGCCACGGCAGCGCCCAGCTCCGGGTCGTGCTCGGCCAGGGCCCGGGCGAACAGCGCGGGCAGAATCGGTTCGCCCGAGGCGGTCTTGCCGAGCGATGCCGCCTTGACGAGCAGGGCGCGCACCAGGGCCGTGACCGCCACGCCGGGCACATTGCCGCTGAAGATTTGCACGACGAGTCTTGGACCCACGGCGTGGGTGGCCCCGCCTGCATAGGGACGGAAGGTATCGAGCAGCGTGGGATCGCCCAGCTCGGCGACCAGAAGGGCCTCCAACCGCTCGGCGCGCCAGTCGGCCGCCATGCGGTCGAGAGTGGCGCGGATCATCGGCGGGCTGTACCCGGTCACCGGGGGCAGCACGCGCTCGGCCAGTTGACGTAGGGGATCGGTCGGATCGAGGAATCGCTGCGCCACGGCGTCGATCGCGGCGACCAGCGCGCGAACAGGCCGCGTCGCTACCTTGGCCTGCGCCTCGCGGAGGGCGCGCAACTGTCGCTCCAGCAAGGGCCAGGAGAGGTGGGGCAGGCGAACCTCAACGCGTTCCGAGCCGCGGCCGAACGTCCAGGTCGTGACCGACGGATGCGGGACGGCGGGCAGGAAGAAGGCGTCGACGGCGGCGAGCATTAGAGGAAATCCCAGAAGGAGCGACGCGTGTCCACGCGAAGCTCCCAGCGGCCCTCGGGCCCAAATCCCCGCCACAGGTCGATGCGAAGGATGTCGTAGAAGAGGCCAAAGCCGATTCCCAGCGCGCCGCGGACGCCGTCGAGCCGGCGCAAGGGTCCCGGTACGGCGGCCGGGGCCCGGGTGGCCCCGACGGCCCCAAGGAGGCGGCCGCGCAGCCCGGGGCGGACGAGGTCAGCCGCGAACGCGGTCTGCCACGCCGTGTAGCGATCGGCGCCGTAGACGCGGAAGGGCTGGCCGGGCAGGGTGCCTTGTCCCCCAACCGCGGCGACGGCCTGGGGTGGCAAGCGACCCAGCGCCGCGGCGGCGACGCCGTCGAGCTCGAGGGCAGGGGACCCCGCCCCCGCCCATCGCCGTTCGAGCCGGGTCTCCAACCGCGGCCAGGCAAACGAGTAGGTGCCCGACACCGCCCAAAGACGGGTGGCGTCGACCTCGGCGGCGGCCTGCCAGCGGACGGCGCGCTCGGCCGGGTCTTGCCGTTCCCAACGCAGCCGCAGCCGCGCGGCCGTGCCCGCGACGACCGGTAGCGACGGGCGGTAGGCAGCGCCGAAAGGTGCTTTGGTTTGCGGCCGCGGGGCGCCGCGCTGCCGCTCCAGGGCCCATCGGACGCGACCGACGCCACCACCCATTGCCGTCTGCGCCTCGACCTCGAGGCCGCTCGTGAACACCACGTCGCGCAGATCCTCTCCGCCGAGGGCGCTCAGGGTGCTCCACACCCCGGGCGCCACCGGGCCGGGCGGTCGCGTGTCCGGCCGGTGCAGGTAGAGCGCTCCGCGCAGACGCGGGCGAGCAAACTCGACCTCGCCGTGGAGCCACCGCGGCGCCGTGGCCAGGCCCAACCGCAGACCCAGCCGCCCTTCCCCCCAACGCCTCCGCAGCCCCGCCGCCACCGCCACGCCTTCCTCCCGGCCGAATCGAAGAATCTGCGACACCGGCCCGATCTGCAGCCCCCCGCGAGCGCGCTGCAGCGCCCGCTCCCGCGCCAGCGCCAACGCCTCTCGTTGCAGCCGCTCCAACTCCACGGGCGGGCCGAGCCCCTCGGCGCGCACCTCGGCATCGATGGGCTCGGTGAAACGGTAGCCCGCCAGCACCCGCGTCGGCGCCACGCTGACGGGCGGACCCAGAAAGGTTTCCGGCGGCAGATCGACGTTGAACGCGTAGTCGCCCACGCGCATGGACGCGCGGATCACCGTGCCGACGGGAAAATCCACGTCCGGCAGGCGGCGACGAAGCTCCAGGCGTTGGCGGCTAGGCAGCCAGAAGCGGCCGCGCCAGAGCGCGTTCTCCAGGGAGATGCGGATGTAGTCGAGGTACCGATCCCGATAGGAGGCCGGGGTGAAGGTGAACTCCATCCGCACAATGGTGCCATCGCGCCGATCCACGTAGAGGCTGCCCACGTAGCCCGGCCGACGCGGATCCTTTGGCCGCACCTCCAAGCGGTACACCGGCACGGCCTCCGGCGCGCCACCAAGCCGCAAGGTCAACGAGTCGGCGACGCGGTAGTCGTAAACGTCCTCGGCGGCGGGTGCCGCGGGGTGCAGCACGTCGGCCACCTCGTCGCCGTCGCCGATGCGAATTTCGTCCCCAAAGTTCTCCAGGACCACGGCCAAGTGGTCGAGGTGGTAGCGGATGTTCGTCGGCAGATCCTTCCGATCTCGCCAGCCGACGATGCGCTGTTTGGCCTGGCGCGGCGCGCGCCACGCCAGCTCCAAGGCCAATTGGTCGGTCTTGACGAGGTTGCGCTCGCCCGTGTCTTCCCGGTCGAGGTAGAAGTAGACGAACGCCGAGGCGCGGGCGGTGTAGCTGCGCAGGGCCGTGTCGCCGGCGACGGCTTGCCTTCGGGCGCGCGCTTGGGTCACGAGGTGCAGCGCGGCCGGGTGGTTCCATTCGCCGGGCGCGCTCTGCGCGGACGCACCCGGTGCGGCCAAAGCGAGCAACCCGGCGCCGATCGATCCGAGGAGAAACCCGCGCATCGCCTCGCGGCCGGGAAGAGTACCCGGCGGCGCGAAGGTGGGGTCCGCCGGGCGGGCGGTGTGGGAACGGCATTCGGGGGTCAAGGCGGCACGGCCGCTTGCCCGCGAACGCGGCTGCCACCGGACCCGGCCAAGGGAAACCTTTGGCCGGGACGGCGGACAGCTGCTGCGCGGGCCCCAACGGCGCGTCGGGCGGGAGGGGGGTCGAGTGTGGGCGGCGGGTTGCCCGAGCGCCGCGGCCGGACCGGCGAGGCGTGCGGCAGCGGGGTGGCGGCGCGCCGCCGCGCGATGTACCATGGGGCGCCATGCGGTGCGCCTGGTGGCTGCTCCTGGTGGGTGCGGTCGGGTGCGGAGGCAACGCCACCGCGCGGCCCGATCCCGTGGCCGACGAACGGGTCCGCCTGGAAGTGGAGCGGCGACTGCGCAGCGAGCCCGCGCTGGCGGGTCGACCGCTGCGCGTGGACGTGCGCGACGGCGTGGTGGCGCTCTACGGCCAAGTGGACGGCTTGGGGCGATGGCGCTGCGCGTTGCTGCACGCCGAACTGACCCCTGGCGTCCGCAGCGTGGTCGACCACCTCGAGGTCGTCGCGGGGCCCGTGCACGTGTCCTGCCAAGCGCAACCGCCGGCGCGATGAACGGTGGCGCCTGGCGGCAGGAGGCGGCGGCCCTCGGGCGACTGGCGGGGCCGCTGGTCCTCAGTCAGCTGGCCCAGGTGGGCATGACGGCCCTCGACACCTGGATGGTCGCGCCCTTGGGGCCGGACGCCCTGGCCGCCGTGGGCCTCGGCGGCGCGCTCCACGTGGGCGCCTGGGTCATCTCCGGCGGCGTGCTGCTCGGCATGACGCCCTTGGTGAGCCAGGCCGCCGGGGCAGGAGCGAACGAGCGGGCCGCCGCCGTGTGGAACGCTGGCCTCCTGTGGGCGGCGCTCTTGAGCGTACCCTTGGGTGCGGTCAGTCTGTTCGGGGAGGTCGTCGCGCTCGCTCTCGGCCAATCGCCCGATGTCGCCGCCAACGCCGGTGCCTACCTTCGCGGCCTCCTGCCCGGGGTGCCGGCCTTGTTGCTCTTCTTCGCCGCGCGGCAGTACCTCGAGGGCCTGGGGCGCAGTCGTCCGCCCATGGTGCTCATGCTGCTCGGTTTGGGCCTCAACGCCTTGCTGAACCGCGTTCTCATCTACGGCGTGCCCGGCGGCCTGCCGGCCTACGGGTTCGTGGGCAGCGCCTACGCCACCAGCGCGGTCCGCGTGCTCCTGGCCGTCGGTGCGCTCGCATACGTCTATGGCAATCCGGCGATGCGGCCGCGGATGCGATGGCCGGACGGGGCACTCGTCGCCGCCGTGGGGCGCATCGGCGCACCGGCGGCTCTGATGCTAGGCGTGGAGATTGCCCTCTTCACCGGGGCGGCACTCCTCGTGGGCCGGTACGGCGCCGTGGCCTTGGGCGCGCATCAACTCGTCACCACCTGGACGACGACCACCTTCATGGCGGCTCTGGGGGTCGCCTTGGCGGGAGGCATCCGGGTGGGTCATCACCTCGGTGTGCGCCGATCCGATGGCGTGCGCCGCGCCGTGGTCCTCACCTACGGCGGCTCGCTCGGTGTGATGGCGTTGTGCGCTGCCGCGTTCGCCTTGATGCCGCGGCCGCTCCTGGGGCTGTTCACCGACGACCCGCGAATGCTCGACCTCGGTGCCCGGCTGCTCGGCATGGCGACGGTGTTTCAGCTGTTCGATGGGGCCCAGGTGGCGGGCGCCTGTCTGCTGCGCGGGGCAGCCGACACACGCGTGCCGATGGTACTCGCCGCCGTTGCCTACCTGGGCGTGGGGCTGCCGACCGCCTACGCGCTGGGCGAGCTGGCCAGCGCCGGGCCGCTGGGGGTGTGGTGGGGCAAGGCGATGGGCCTGGGTACGGCGGCCCTCCTGCTCGCGCTACGGGTGCGCGGCCGACTCCTCGGCGCCGCGTCCCTCCGACCCGTAGCGGTCGCGATCGGCACGGAGTAAGACGCGGGCTGGCGAGGTTGGCGCTCCCGGATCCACCAACAAATCCGTTTCGGGGCCGGCGTCGTAGTCTTCCACGGGAGGATGGTACGGAACCTCCCGAAACGGACGTCCACTCTCATCGATCGGAGGTAGACGACATGGACGCGCGTGCCCTCGAATCCCTGCTCGAACGCCGCCTCGAGCGTCGGGAAGCCCTGCGGAAGGCGGCTCTTGCCGTCGGAGCTACCGTTGGGGCCGGCGGATTGCTAAGCGCCTGCGGCAAAAGCTCCACCGCCTCGTCGACCCAGCCCAACCTCGACGTCGACATCCTCAACTTCGCGCTCAACCTCGAGTACCTGGAAGGCCTTTACTAAGTGGCGGCCGTCGGCCGGATCGCCGAGCTCAACAAGGTCGGGGGCAACGCTCAAATCGTTCTGCCGCAAGGCTTCACCGGCACGTCCCCGGTGCCGGGTCTTTCGAATGATCCCGCGTTGTTCGCGCTCGCCAACGAAGTCGCCGACGACGAAAAGGCGCACGTGCTCTTTTTGCGCCAGGCCCTCGGGGCGCAAGCGGTCAGTCGTCCGATCATTGACCTGGCCAACTCCTTCAATGCGATCCGACAGGGCTTCAATCCGTTAAACGATCCCGTTTCGTTCTACGTAGGCGCGTTCGTGTTCGAAGACGTCGGCGTCACGGCGTACAACGGAGCCGCCCCGTTGATCACGGACAAGGAGAACGTGCACGCGCCGGCCGCCGGGATCCTGGCCGTGGAGGCGTACCACTCGGGTGCGATTCGCCGCTACCTGATCTCCATTCGGTCGGCGTTCGTTCCGAACACGGGCCTCACGGTCGAACAGTTGGCCAACGCGATTTCCGCTGCGCGGGGCTCCCTGGGCGGCGGCGCGGACCAGGGTCTGACGGTCAACAACGTGCCCAACAACGTCGTGGCGGATGCGAACGCAGTGGCCTTCCGGCGCACCCCGGACCAGGTGCTGCGCATCGTGTACTTGAATCCGAACAAGCAGCCGGGTGGGTTCTTCCCCCAGGGCGTCAACGGGAACATTCGTTAACGCGTGTCGGTCGGGCCCGAGGGACCGAGACGTCCTTCGGGCCCGCCGTGCCCCTGGTTTTGCGCCTTCGTGGCGCCGGCGAGACTGCTTCGGTGACGCTCCGGTCCCCGAAACGACGAACTCGACGCGGAAGGGGGTCGAGGCGGTCGTTCCAGGGTCCCGGCCCGCGACGCGTTGTCCGGAAACGAGCTCGACGACCTAACCTTCACCTGCGCCAACCCTCGGGCTTCCGATCGTCCGAAAGGTTTCGGCCACAATCCCGCCCCGCCATCCCCGCCCGACGGCCCTGTCGATCCGGTACCAGCGACAAGGCCGTCGGTACGCAGACGAGGAGATCGGACGTCGAGGTGGGTGCAATCCCCGCGGTCGCTGCGCCGCGAAGGATCGAACTCATGGAACCTCCGAACCGAGGGCCACCGATGGCGGGTTAGCCGCCGACGCTCAACGGCCAGGGCGTCGGCACACCCATCAAGGCCAACGCCGCGCCTCCCAGGGCAAGGTTCTTTGCGAAATGCCCCAGCTGGATGGCCCGCAGCATCGGGTCCCTTTCGGCCCAGAAGTTGTGCATCCAAAACGCAGCAGGAACGAGAAAGAGCACAAGCAAAAGACCGCCAACAACCGGTTCGTACCCGGTTGCCACGCTTGCGCCGCCGAGTATCAACTGGATCCCGGTGAGGGGCACCGTTACCCGCGGAACGGGCACGTGCTTCGCCGACGCGTAGGCGCCGAGCAGCCGCGGATTCAGAAAGTGATGGACGCCGCCGACGATGAAGAACAGCCCGAAGATCAGGCGGCCCAGAAGAAAAGCCCACGCCATCGATTCCCTCTCTGCCGGTCGTATTCCATTGCGCGCGATTTCCGTTGGGGCGCCGGGGCCCGGGGCCTCGCCGACCGGAAACCCCTTGCCAGGGCGGTGGCCTCACGCCCCACGCGGTGACGGCCGTCCGCGGGGGTGCGTTGCGCTTCCTTCCAGGCGTGGCGTGGCCCCGCGACCGACGTCCTCCTGGCGGCACCGGGACGAACGCACCACCCGGCTGTTTCCCACGAACGATAGCGTTGGATGGCGCCGACGGCCACAGGCGCCCCTCCCCCGGCGCGCGGGCGCAACGAGAAACGACGGGCCTGCGGCCTCCGTAAGAATGAGCGAACACCGAGAGGGGGAGACATTGTGGCAGCGTTCGGTGGGTGGTTGTTGGGAATCGCCGTTGCCGCGGCGACCTTCGAGGGCGACACGACGCGGGTGCTCGTGGCCGCGCGCCTGGAGGACGCTGCCCATCGCCCACGCATCGACGGCCGGCTGGACGAGAACGTGTGGCAACGCGCGCCGGTGGCCACCGATTTTGTGCAGGAACGACCTCAGCCCGGTGCGCCGGCGCGCGCGCGGACCGAGGTGCGGCTGCTCGTTGACGATGCCGCGCTTTACGTAGGTGCGCGGCTGTACGACGCGCCGGATTCCGTGCTTGCGCCGCTGGGGCCGCGGGATGCCACCAACCTAACCTCGGATTGGTTCGACGTGCTCGTGGATAGCTATCACGATCGGCGGACGGCGTTCCAGTTTTCGGTCAACCCGCGCGGTGTTCAGAAGGACGTCCTGTACTACGATGATACTCGGGCGGACCCGAGCTGGGACGCCGTGTGGGACGCGGCCGCACGCGTGGATTCCGCCGGCTGGACGGTCGAGATCCGCATTCCTCTCTCGCAGCTGCGATTCCGTTCCGGGGAGCCGGCGTGGGGGCTGAACTTTCGACGGGTGCGGGCGCGCGCCGACGAAGTATCCCATTGGGCGCCGATCCTTCCGACCGAGGGGCGGTACGTGTCGCGTTTCGGCAAGCTGGTGGGCATGGGCGATCTGCGGCCTCGGCGTCGGATCGAGCTGCTGCCGTACGGGGCGCTGGGGGCTCGCCGGCGACCGCGCGCCGCGGTCGACCCGTTGCATCCACGGCATGAAGCCTTGCTACGCGCCGGTGTGGATTTGAAGATTCCCTTGACGTCCGCGCTGACGGCGAACGTGACGGTCAATCCGGACTTTGGCCAGGCCGAAGCGGATCCTGCCTACGTGAATTTGACGGCGTTCGAAGTGTTTCTGCCCGAGAAGCGGCCCTTCTTCCTCGAGGGTACGCAAATTTTTCGATTTCCGGTCGGGTTGGGCGACGGTGGGCAAGTGGCCACCGATGTCCTGTTCTATTCCCGCCGCATCGGTCGGGCGCCGCAGCGTGCGGTCCTGGGCGGAATGGCGCGCGTGCCGGAGGCCACCACGATCCTGGCGGCGAGCAAGCTCTCGGGGCAGGTCCGGGGCGGGTGGACGGTGGGAATCCTCCAAGCGCTAACCGCACGGGAAACCGCGGAGGTTCGCACGGGGGCTGGCTCCGCATGGACGACGGTCGAGCCTTTCACGCATTACGCCGTGGTGCGCGCCCAACGGACCCTGGCGGCCGGCAATGCGGGCTTTGTCGCCATCCTCACGAGCACGAACCGGGCGTTTGGCGCGACCGACAGCCTCAACTTCCTGCCGCGATCGGCCTACGCGGCCGGGGTGGAGGGGTTCCGACGTTTTGCGGCCAACACGATGCAAGTGCAGGCGAAGCTGGCGGCCACCTGGGTCACCGGCGACTCGGTGGCCTTGATTCGGCTGCAACGGTCCGCGGTGCACAACTTTGGGCGTCCGGACGCGCCCCACCTCAAGGTCGATCCGCGGGCGCGGTCCATGGGCGGCTGGGCTGGCACGTTCACCCTGGAGCGCGTGGGCGGGGGGAATTGGCGTTGGGGAGTCTTCGGCTTGGCGCGGAGCCCCGGCTTCGAACCGAACGATTTGGGTTTCGTGACCCTGGTTGATGCGGTGGGCGGGGGGGCGTACGTGCGCCGTTTTGCGGTTCGGCCGACCGGCTGGACGCGTTCGTGGAACGTCAGTGTGTCATCGTCCACCCTGTTCTCGTGGGGCGGCGAGCGCCTCCTTGTTGAAGCCAACGCCAACGGCGGAGTGCAGTGGGCCAATTTGTGGTTCAGCTTCGGCGGGGTGAGCGTTCGTGGCGCCGGCTTCGACCGCGCCGCGTTACGGGGTGGACCTGCATTGCTCAGCCCGCCTTCCGCCAGGGTCTTTCTCGGCACGAACACCGATCCGAGTCGTTCCTTCCAGGCGACCTGGACACTCAGTGGATCGCGAGAATGGGACACGGGTGGATGGGACGGTGGTGGGAACCTGAACCTCACGTGGCGCCCGGCGCCGCAGGCATCCTGGCAAGTGCAGCCGTCCTGGACGGTCCGTTGGCACCCATGGCAATACGTAGCTGCGCGCAGCCTCGACGGGCGGCCGCGCTACTTGGTGGCCGGCCTGGAGCAGCGGACGCTAGCGCTGACGATGCGCGCGTCCTACGTGGTCTCGCCGAGGCTGTCCGTCCAGCTTTATGCGCAGCCGTTCGTCAGCGGCGGCCGCTACCGCGACCTTCGCGTCGTCGCCGACCCGCATGCCTCGGCTTTCGAGCGGCGTCTGCCGCGGATCGCCCGTCGCTTCGAGAGCCTCCCCGCCCGCGAGGCCGGCGGCGTGCGCCTTTACCGCGCCGACACCGACGGCGACGGCCAGGCGGATGTCGAGCTGATGCGACCGGACTTCCTCGTGCGCCAGCTGGCCCTCAACCTCGTGGCTCGCTGGGACGTGCGGCCCGGCTCGAGCCTCTACCTCGTCTGGACCCAGAACCGTGCCGGGACGCTGGCCGGCGATAACGCCCCGGCCGTCGTCGACCCATTCGATGCTTTCGCGCGTCTCAGCGGGCTGCGGCCAGGCCTGCCACCGAACCACGCCCTACTTGTCAAGATGACCGTTTGGTTCGGGCGCTAAAGGAGCCACCGCCGGCGCCCGAGGACGCGGGTCACGGCGCCGGCGGTTGGTAGCTGCGCAGGTGCAGCGAGAGCGACCCGATGACCGGCACCCGGCTGCGCATCTGCACCAGGATGCGCCGCTCGTCGTCGCTGAAGAAGACCTCCGCCTGGCCGCCCTCGCTAAACAAGCCTCGCGTCCGGATGATCGGCCGGACGACGATCGTCTGAAACGTTCCCGCCGGCACGCGCACGGTTTCGCGCCGCAGCACTTGCAGCACCACCGGGTTGCCGTCGGCGTCGAAGTACCGATCGAAGGTGTACGTTCGACCAACTTCAAGGGGTAAGGTACGCACGAAGTAAAGAAAGGCGACTTCGTCGAGCGGTCGATCCGTGGGCAGCGTGCCACGCTCGCCGTTGTCGAGTCGGACGTAGCTGCGTTGCTCTGGGTAGAATTCGAACGTGCGGCGCCGCTTGTAGCGGACTTCCTGCTGGTCTTGATGGAACCTGCGCGAGAGCAGGTCGTCGGGATCGAACCAGGTTTCAAAGATGTCGCGCACGCGGGCGAAGGGCAGCCCGCCTTGGACGCGGAGACGGGCGCGGTAGGTGACGTGGCCCTGGACACTTTCCGTGCCCACGACCTCCATGGCGCCCTCACCCACGCTGACCCCCCCGAGACGGACCTGGTAGAGGGCGCGTTCGCCGGGGCCGAAAGGCAGCGCCTGCGCGCCGAACGGAGATTCGGCCGGTGCGTTCGGCGCGGCGACGGCGAGCGCCGCTGCGGCGCTCAAGCCCAACGCCGCCAAGAGGTTACGCATCAGGGTGCCGGTTTCGGATCCGAGGCCAGCGCTCGTGGGGAGGTCCGGCGCGTGCTACCGGTCAGGACGGCCCAAAGTTCCTGCGCGGTAGGCCAGAAGGCGACGGGCTCGGCCGGTCGTACCCGCCGCGGCGGGCGAGCCGGCAGGAGGACATCCGCGCTCCGGCGAGCGTAGGGCAACGTGGCGAGCAGCAGCTCCAGCTGGCCGGCCCAGCCGGGCCGGCGCAGCAGGGGTTCCGCGCCGCGCGCTTGGAGGGCCCGACGCAGCACCTGGAGGCGGAAGAGCCGAAACCCGGCCACGGGGTCGCGCAGGCGGCGGCGTGTACGCCAGCGCACGGCCCACGGGAGGCCGTAGCGACGCAGCCAGCGGACGGCGGCGGGTGAGCCGTCCGACGGCGGCACGCCCACAACGACGTCCGCCCCGCTTTCGAAACGCCGCAGCAGCTCGGGCAGGTCTTCCGGAGCGTCTTGGAAGTCCCCCTGGAGCACCACGGCGCCGTCGCGCCGCGGGTACTCCGACGCAGCGACGGCGGCGCGCAGCAGGCGGTCGAGCGCCGCCGCCGACCCAATCGGCGTGTCGCTGCGCCAACTCTCCAACGGCATCACGCGGGCGTACTGTTGCAGCACCTCGGGGGTGGCGTCGTCGGAGGCGTCGTCGTGGACGAGGACGCAGTAGTCCCTTGGGTACTGTGCCAGCACGGTGCGCAGCCGCCACAACAGCGGGCCCAAGGTGCGGGCGTCGTTGCGCGTGGGCACGCAGACGTAGATCACGGTGGTTCGTCCTCCGCTTGCCCGAGGGTACCGGGCAAGGCCGGAGGCGGTTCCGCCGGCGGTGGGGTTTTCCACCGTTGATGGAGCCAAAAGTATTGCTCCGGCGCACGCCGGATGGCGGCCTCGAGCCGGCTGTGAAAGGCGGCGACCAGGGCCTCCGGAGGGCCCTCCGTGGGCAGCGGTTCGAGCTCGAGGCGATATCGGGCTTTTCGGCCGGGCAGACGGAAGGCGAACGCGGCCAAGGCCGGGGCACCGGCGCGCCGCGCGAGCACGGTGGGCCCGCGGGCGGTGGCGGCGGGATGGCCGAAGAAGGGCAAAAAGATGCCGTGGCGACCGGCGTCCTGGTCGGCTACCAGGCCGATCAGCGTATTGCGTCGGAGCAGTCGCGGCACCTCGATGGGAGCGCGCCGTTGGTGGATCGTCCGGTAGCCGAGAGCGCGGCGGGCGGCGTCGAGCCGGGCATCCAGGTAGGGGTTGCGCAGCGGTCGGACCACGGCGGCCACGGGGTAGCCGCGCGCCGCCAGGGCGGCGGCGGCCACCTCCCAGTTCCCGAAATGGCCGCTCACCAGCAAGGCGCCGCGGCCGTGGGCCAGCGCCGCACGCAGAGCCCCCTCACCCACGAGTTCCACGCGGCGGCATCGTTCCTCGGGTGACAGGGCCAGGAAGCGCAACGTGGCCACGACCTCGCGCCCGAGGTGTCGGTAGGCCGCTCGAGCCACCTGGGCACGCCGGCGGGCCGCAAGGTGGGGGAAGGCACGCGCGAGGTTCGTGATCGTCACGCGGCGGCGGATCCCGACGCCATAGAGCGTCGCCCCCAAGGCCGCCCCCACCGCCAGCGCCGCCGACTCGGGCAGGCGCCCGAGCGCCGCTTCCAGCGCCCGCGCCAGCCGCCATTCCCACCGGTGCCGCCGCTCCCGTCCCATCCCCGTGGAGGTCGAGCGGAGGGCGTGGGATTCGAACCCACAAGCGGCCGCAGCCGCGCCGGTTTTCAAGACCGGTCCCTTCACCGTTCGGGGCAGCCCTCCGACGCCCAAGCTGCCGGCGCCACACCCGCGCTGTCAAGCCGTCGAACGGCCCCCGTGGCGGGCGGGTACACAACGCGCATGTGGATCGACACCCACGCCCACCTGGCGGATCCGCGGCTGGCCGGCGAGTTGGAGAGCGTGCGGGCGCGAGCCCGCGCCGCGGGGGTCGTGGGCGTCGTGGCCGTGGCGACCGACCTGGCGGACAGCGTCGCGACCGTGGCCATCGCACGCCGCCACCCCGAGATCGCCGCCACCGTCGGCATCCATCCCCACAACGCGGCCGACGCCCCGGCGGATTGGAGGGCACGGCTGCGCGATCTGGCCCACAGCCCCGAGGTGGTGGCCGTGGGCGAGACCGGGCTCGACTACCACTACCGGCATAGTCCGCCGGAGGTGCAGCGGCGCCTGTTCCTCGACCAGTTGGAGCTGGCCGCCGAGCTCGGGCGGCCGGTCGTCGTCCACAACCGCGAAGCCGACGACGACCTCGTGGCCATCTTGCGCGATGGCGGTCGCCACGTGCGCGGGGTGCTCCACTGCTTCGCCGGTGGCGACGCGCTGCTCGAAGCGGCGCTCGAGGCCGGTTGGTACGCTTCGTTCGCCGGTTTGGTGACCTTCCGCTCCTTCGACGGCGTCGACCGCCTGCGCCGCGTGCCGCTGACGCGCCTGCTCGTCGAGACGGATAGCCCCTACCTCACGCCGGTGCCCTTCCGCGGCCGCCGCAACGAGCCGGCGTACGTCGCGCTGGTGGGCCGCAAGGTGGCCGAGCTCCGCGACCAGGACGAGGCCACCGTGGCCGCGGCCACCGCCCGCAACGCCGAGTCTCTGTTCGCGCGGGCTTGGAGCTAGCCCATGCCCCGCCGGATCCACCATCTGCCCGATGGGCTCATTGACCAGATCGCCGCCGGCGAGGTGGTCGAAGGCCCAGCGTCCGTGGTGAAGGAGCTCGTGGAAAACAGCCTCGACGCGGCCGCGCGCCACGTGGAGATCGCCATCCGCAACGGGGGCAAGACGGAGATCCGTGTGGCCGATGACGGGTGGGGCATGGGCCCGGAGGACGCGCTGGCAGCACTCGACCGCCACGCGACCAGCAAGATCCGGGAGCCGAAAGACCTGCTGGCGATCCGCACGCTGGGGTTTCGCGGCGAAGCGCTGCCGGCCATCGCCTCCGTCTCGCGTCTGGTGTTGGAGACGGCCGAGCGCGACGGCCAGGGCACCCGCATGGTCGTCGTCGGTGGGCGGGTGCAGGCGGTGGAGGGATGCGCGCGGCAGCGGGGCACGACGGTGACGGTGCGCACCCTGTTTTTCAACGTGCCGGCGCGGGCGAAATTCCTCCGCTCGGCGGCGGCGGAGACACGGGCCGTGGTCGAGGTGGTGGCGGCGCTGGCGCTCGGGTTTCCGCACGTGGGCTTTCGTCTCGAGTCCAACCACGCGCCGCTGGTCGAAGCGCCGCCGGCCGCCGACACCCGGTCGCGCATCGCGGCGCTCTGGGGCGAGGAATTGGCCCGCGAGCTCGTGCCGGTGGCCCACCGCGTGGGACGATGGGCCCTCAGCGGTTGGGTGCAACGCCCGGCGGCGGCGAGCGCAGGGCGGCGGCGGGGGCACCTCTTCGTCGGCGGTCGCGCCGTGATCGATCGGTCGCTGCTTCGCGCCGCCACCCGCGCCTACGAAACGACGATCCCTCCAGGGGCGCGACCGTGGATGTTCCTGTTCCTCGACCTGCCGCCGGAAGACGTGGACGTCAACGTCCATCCGACGAAAGCCCAGGTGCGTTTTCGGGACCCGGCGGCGGTCGAGCGGCTCGTCTACGAGGGCGTTCGGCAGGCGCTGGCCAGCCTGCACAGCGCGGCGCCCCTGGGCGAAGCCGTTGCTCCCAGCCCGCCGCTCCCGCCGCCCCCACCGACGCCCGCCCGGCGCACGTCGACGGTTCGCTCGTCACAGACTAGCCTGTTCGTGCCGACTCCGGCGACCCCTGAGGCCGCCTCGGCCGTCGCCGCGCCGGCGCGTGCGCAGCCGAGTTGGGACGGGGCCCGACCCCACCTCTGGCAGGTCCACGCCACCTACATTTTCGTGGAAACGCACCAGGGGTTGCTCATCGTCGACCAGCACTCGGCCCACGAGCGGGTCCTTTACGAGGACTTCCTTCGAGCGTTCGAACGCGAACCCCTTGCCGCGCAGCGGTTGCTGCTGCCCCTGACGCTCCATCTGACGCCCGAGGAGGTGCGCACCGCCGAGGCCTGCGCGGGGCTGTTCGCTCGCCTGGGCTACGAGCTCGAAGTCTTCGGTCCGCGGACCGTCCTCGTGCGGGCCGTGCCCTGCCCGCACCCCTACTTCGACGCCGAACGCGCCCTGCGCGAGAGCTTGGCCGAGCTGACCTACGGTTCCCCTTTGGTGGACCCCGCCCGCACCCAGCACCAGCGCGTCGCCCTCTCCCTGGCGTGCAAAGCGGCCATCAAGGCGGGGCAGCGACTCACCACCGAGGAGATGCACGAGCTGTTCGATCGGCTCTTCGCCACCGAACTGCCCTACCACGACATCCACGGCCGGCCGACGATCGTCCAACTCCCGTTGGCGGAGCTGCACCACCGCTTCGGTCGAAGCGGATGAACGCACCGCGCGCCGACGAGGTCGACGCCTACGCGTTGGTGGGACCCACGGCGGTGGGCAAGACGGCCTTGTCGTTGGCGCTGGCGCCGGCCCTCGGCGCGGAGATCATCAGCCTCGATTCCCGCCAAATCTATCGGGGGATGGACATCGGCACGGCCAAGGCGACACCGGAAGAGCGCGCCCGCGTGCCGCACCATGGGCTCGACCTTGTCGATCCGAACGAAGTCTTTAGCGCCGGGGCCTACGCGCGCTATGTTCGCGGCGTGCTGGCGGAATTGCGTGCCCGTGGCCATCGGGCCCTGCTGGTTGGGGGTACGGGCTTCTATTTGCGAGCGCTGACGCATCCGCTTTTCGCCGAGCCGCCGCTCGACCCCGAGCGCCGCCGCGCCCTGCGCGTCCAATTGGAGCGCCACGACGACGCCACCCTGCGCCGCTGGCTGGCGGCCTTGGACCCAGAGAGCGCCGCTCGCCTGGCCCGGTGGGGCGGTCGCCAGCGCCTGCTGCGCGCCCTGGAGCTGCCGCTGCTGACCGGGCGCCCGCTGTCGTGGTGGCAGCGCCATG
>Ga0101943_1000314_pt1 | contig 95107 bp, 94 predicted proteins | sample DewCreD2012metaG_5_FD_75244 | JGI IMG/M metagenome (GOLD analysis project Ga0101943, IMG submission 75244) | Hot spring sediment bacterial and archeal communities from British Columbia, Canada, to study Microbial Dark Matter (Phase II) - Dewar... ... | reverse complement strand
CTGGGCGGGTCGATTTTCCCCAATGCCGCCTGGCGGCTGGTCTGGGCCCTCTCAACCCTCAAGGACCCGGACGAGCGGATTAAAATCGCCGGCTTTTACGACGCCGCAAAGCCCCCAACCCAGCGGGACCTCGAGCTTTTAGCCAGGCTTCCGGACGAGTCCGAGCAGATCAAGCAGACTTACGGCCTAAAGGGCTTTGTCCGGGGCTTAAGCGGGGTTGAACTGCGGCGGGCGGCCGTCTTCGAGCCGACCTGCACAATTTGCGGTTTAAGCTCGGGCTATCAGGGCCCGGGAACCAAGACGGTCCTGCCGGCCGAGGCCATGGCCAAGGTCGACTTCAGGCTGGTGCCCGAGCAGGACCCGTTTGACATCTTCGAAAAGCTCAAGGCCCACCTTACGGCCCACGGCTTTGACGACGTCGAAGTTAGCCTGCTTTCGGCCGAGCACCCGGCCCGGGTCGACCCCGACGACCCCTTCGTCCAGCTCACCGTCGAGGCCGCCCGGGAGGTCTACGGCAAAGAGCCGGTGGTCGCGCCCATGACCGGCGGGTCGGGTCCGATCTACCCGTTTGTTAAATTCCTCGAGGTTCCGGTGAGCAACTCGGGGGTTGGGTATCCTGGCAGCCGGGCCCACGCCCCGAACGAGCACATCCGGCTCGAGGATTTTATCCTCGGCACAAAGCATACGGCCAGGGTGATTGAGAAATTTGCCGGTTTGGGTTAGCCTGTCCGGCCAGTTTGACGCGTCCGCCGGCCTGCCGAGGGCCGGGGGCCTCTTCCTGCTGGCGTATTTTGCCGGCTCCATTCCCACCGCTCAGCTGGTTGCCCGGACCTTTGGTCGGAAGGACCTGCGGTTTGTTGGGAGCCGAACCGTGAGCGCAACCGGGGTTTACTACCATGTAAGCCGGTGGCTCTTCTGGCCGGTTGCGGCGGTTGACATTCTTAAAGTTGCCCTTCCGACCTGGCTCGGTCTCGAGCTCGGGGTGGGGCGGGGGGCGGCCGCTCTGGCCGGCCTTATCGCTGTTAGCGGCCACTGCTGGCCGGTCTGGCTCGGCTTCCGGGGCGGCCGGGGGGTTACCGGGTTTCTGGGCCTGTGGCTTGTCCTCTTCCCGCCCGGGGCCTTCTGGCTCCTCGCCGGCCTGGTCCTCGGGCGGCTGGGGGTCCTGGTCCAGACCGCGGCCGGCACCCTGGCGGCTCTCGCAACCTGGCCCCTGGTTCTGAGCGCCCTGGGCCTGCCGGCCGACCTGATCCTTACGGCCTGGGCCTGTCTGGGCCTCACGGTTATCAAGCGGCTCGAGGCGAACCGCATCGGCCTGCCGGCAGACCCGGCCGCCCGCCGGCGGGTCTTGCTTAACCGGCTTCTGTGGGACCGGGATGTCGGACCCCGGGAGCCGTGGGTTGAACGTTGACGACGGTGATGGCAGATACCTGGCCGACCCGGTGACGGGAGGGGGGTGGGGGCTGTGACTCCGCTCGACCCGGTGCTGGTTGTTTTTGGCTACCTGCTCGGGGGTGTTCCAACCGGCCTTCTGCTGGTGCGGGCTGTTAAGGGGATTGATATCCGGCAGTACGGGAGCGGCAACATCGGCACGGCCAACGTCGTCCGGGTGGCCGGTCCCTGGGCCGGGGCCGCTGTGTTTATCGCCGACTTTCTCAAGGGCCTGCTCCCGGTGCTTCTCGCCCGGCAGCTTACCGGCCTGCCCCTGGCCGCGGCCCTGACCGGCCTTGCGGCCGTCTGCGGCCACTGCTGGCCGGTCTGGCTCGGCTTCCGGGGCGGCCGGGGGGTGGCCACCGGGGTTGGGGCCCTGGCGGCCGTCGCGCCGCTGTTTGCCCTCGCCGGCATTCTGACCTGGGTTCTGGTTGTCGCCGCAACCCGGTACGCGTCGGCCGGGTCCATGGCCGGCCTCCTGGTGGCCGTCGGCCTTTTTACCGGCAGTACCCTGGCCGGAAATTACCCGCCGCCCTACCTGCTCATGGTCCTGGGCGGGGCGGCCGTGGTCATCTGGCGCCACCGGGAGAATATCGGCCGGCTCCTCCGGGGCGAGGAGCGCCGCCTCGGCCCGCCGGGAACCGGCCCTTGAAAGGCCGAGACTCCGGGGCTTATCTTCTGAACTGATGTTTACGCCCGTCTACCAGCAGTACCGCCGCCTCAAGGAGCAGTACCCGGACTGCATCCTGTTCTTCCAGCTCGGCGACTTCTACGAGACCTTCGAAGAGGACGCCCGCATCGTCAGCCAGGTCTGCGACGTGGTGCTCACCTCCCGGGAGTTCGGCAAGGGCCACCGCCTGCCCCTGGCGGGGGTGCCCGTCCGCTCGGCCGAGCCGTATATCAGCAAGCTCGTCGAGGCCGGCTACAAGGTTGCCATCTGCCAGCAGACGGCCCCGGCCGGACGGTCCGGCCGCCAGCTTTTCGACCGGGAGGTCGTCCGGGTGGTCACCGCCGGCACCCTCCTGGAGGCCGGCCTGCTGGATGCCAAGGCCAATAACTACATCGCGGCCGTGGTACCCGACCGGGACCAGGCCGGCCTCGCCTACGCCGACGTAAGCACCGGCGAGTTTGCCGCCACCCAGGACCGGCCGGAAACAATTGCCGCCGAGCTGGCCCGCCTCCAGCCGGCCGAAGTCCTGGTCGCCGAAGGGACCCACCTGCCCGACCTTGAAGGTTTCCGCCTGACCCGACTCGAAGGGTGGGCGTTCGGCCTCGATACCGCCGAGGAGACGCTGAAAACCTACTACGAGGTTGCGTCCCTGGCCGGGTTCGGGTTGGGCAGTGCGCCCCTGGCCGTCCGGGCCGCCGGGGGCCTGCTCAAATACCTCCAGGATACCCAGCGGGGCGCCCTGGGCCGACTGCGCCCCCTGAAAACCTACAGCCCCCACGACTACATGGTCCTGGACCCCCAGACCCGGCGCAACCTGGAGATCTTCCGGTCGAGCCGGTCGGGGTCAACCCGGGAGTCCCTCCTTTCGGTCCTCGACCTGACCCGCACGGCCATGGGCGGCCGGCTCCTGCGGGCCTGGCTCGGCCAGCCCCGGACCGACCTGCCCACCCTCCAGGCCCGGCTCGACGCCGTCGAGGCCCTCTACCGCCGCACCGGCCTCCGTCGGGAGCTTATCTCCCTGCTCGGGAAGGTCGGCGACCTGGAGCGGAGCGTCTACCGGGTCGGGGCCGGCCTGGCCGGACCCCGGGAGCTCGCCGGTCTGCGCTCAAGCCTGGAGGTTATCCCCCGGATCCGGTCGGCGCTCGGGGCCGCCGAGCCGGACCCGACCCTTGGGCGGCTCGCCGCCGGCCTGGACGAGGTTCCGGAGCTGGTGGACCTTCTGCGCCGGGCGCTGGTCGACGACCCGCCGGCCCAGGTCGCCGACGGCGGCTTCGTCCGGCCGGGTTTCTCGGCCGAGCTGGACGAGCTCCACCGGGCCAGCCGCCAGGGCCGGCAGTTTCTGGCCGGCCTGGAGCGCACCGAGCGGGAGCGGACGGGGATTAAGAGCCTGCGGGTCGGCTACAATAAAGTCTTCGGCTACTACCTGGAAGTTACCCACGCCGCCCTTAACCAGCCCTTCGGGCGGGGCGGGGATGGGCCGGCCGGCGCCCAGGCGACCCTCTTCGACGTCCTTGAGGCCGGGGGCTGCGGCTGCCGCACCGTTCGGGACCACCTGGAACGGTGTCTCGGCTACATCCGCAAGCAGACCCTGGTGAACGCCGAGCGGTACATCTCCCCGGAGCTTAAAGAATACGAGTCGCTGATTCTAAACGCCCAGGAGCGCAGCCTCGAAATTGAGCGGCAGGTCTTTAACGAGCTGTGCCGGGCGGTCAGGGAAGCTGCCCCCCGAATCCTGCAGGCGGCCCAGGCCCTCGCCGAACTCGACGTTTACACCGCCCTGGCCGAAGTTGCCGTCCGCCGCAACTACGTCCGGCCGGAGCTGGATGCCGGCGACCGGATCGAGGTCGTCGGCGGCCGGCACCCGGTTGTGGAGGCCCTCCTCCCCGACCGCCCCTTCGTCCCCAATGACACGTTTCTGGACAATAAAACCGATCAGGTTCTGCTCATTACCGGCCCGAATATGGCCGGCAAATCCACCTACCTGCGGCAGGTGGCCCTCATCGTCCTGATGGCCCAGGTCGGGAGCTTCGTGCCGGCCGAGCGGGCCCGCATCGGCCTGGTCGACCGGATCTTCAGCCGGATCGGGGCCCAGGACGAGATCGCCACCGGCCAGAGCACCTTCATGGTGGAGATGACCGAAACGGCCCTCATCCTGCGCCACGCCACCCCCCGCTCCCTGGTCATCCTGGACGAGATCGGCCGGGGAACGAGCACCTACGACGGCCTGGCCATCGCCCGGGCCGTGGTCGAAAAGCTCCACAACGACCCGGCCCTGGGCTGTAAGACCCTCTTCGCCACCCACTACCATGAGCTTACAGCCCTGGCCGACGAACTGCCCAGGGTCAAGAACTACCGGATGGAAGTGCTGGAGGAGGGCGACCGGGTCGTCTTTCTTTACCGGGTTGCGCCGGGCGGCGCCGATAAGAGCTACGGCCTGCACGTCGCCCGGCTCGCCGGCATCCCGCCGGAGGTGGTCGCCCGGGCCCGGACCCTTCTGCTCGAGCTTGATGCCAGCGGCCGGGGCGCCATCGGGCCGCCGGCCGGGGCCGGACCTGAAGACCGGCCGGCCCTGGACCCGGAGCTGGCCGAGCTTTTGCGGGAGGTCTGCGGCCTCGACCTCATGACGATGACCCCCATCGAGGCCCTCAACCGGCTCTATGCCCTTCAGCAGCGCCTCCAGGTTCTTCTCGGCCGGCTGCAGCCCGGCGAAAGTCTGCCGAAACGTCCCGCAAGACCGTCGGCCTGATTATGACCTCTTCAACGGTGGCCCGGTCCGGCAGATTCAGGATGTCGACGACGACTTCGGCCACATCTTCGGGCTTGAGCATCGTCGCCCGGGCCTCCGGGGACGGCGGGAACGGCCTGGACTCCAGGATCGGTGTGTCGACCTCGCCCGGCGCCACCACGCACGCCCGGATGCCGTAGGGCCGCAGCTCCAGATTCAGGCTCCGGGTCAGGGCATTGAGGCCGGCCTTGGCCGCACTGTAAGCCGCCCCGGAAAGGATACTCGGGACAAATCCGGCCACCGACGAAATATTGACAATAAATCCCCGGCCCTGGGCACGCATTATCGGAATGACGGCCCGGGCAACGATAAAGGCCCCGATCAGGTTCACCTCAACATCCCGCCTGAAGTCATCCACCGAGATTTCGGTGAGCGCCCGTCCCGGAACGTTCAGGCCGGCGTTATTGACCAGGATATCAAGGCGCCCGAAGCTGGCGTGGACCCCGGCGATAAAATCCGCCACGGCCGCCTCGTCGGTGATATCCAGGGCCCGCCAGCGGGCTTCGGTTCCGGCGGCGCGGACCCGGCTGGCGACGGCCTCGAGGGCATCGGCCCGGCGGGCGCAGAGGCCGAGCCGGACGCCCCGGGCCGCCAGGGCCAGGGCGATCGCCTCCCCGATCCCTGAAGAGGCGCCGGTAACCACGGCAACCTGTCCGTTAAGGCGGTTTTCTGACAAGGCAATCCTCCTGACTCCTTCGGGTAGCTGCCGAAAAGGATATCATTAAGCGAGGACAGCCGCGAGGGAGGTTTGAAATGAACGAGGCGGGAACCACGGTTTATAAAAACATCCTGCTGGAGGTGGCGGCGCCCATCGCCTGCGTTACGATGAACCGGCCCGAGAAGCGCAACGCCCTCTCGGTGGAGCACATGCTTGAGCTTACGGATTGCTTCCGCCAGCTCGGACGCCGCCGGGATGTGGCCGTCGTTATCCTGCGGGGAAATGGGCCGGCCTTCTGCGCCGGCCACGACCTTAATGACCTTATCGGCCGGACGGCGGACTTTTACCGCTACGTCTTCGACGTCTGCACCGAGCTTATGGACACCATCCAGAGCATCCCCCAGCCGGTTATCGCCCAGGTCCACGGGATTGCGACCGCGGCCGGGTGTCAGCTCGTGGCCAGCTGCGACCTGGCAGTGGCGGCCGAGAACGCCCGGTTTGCCACCCCCGGCGTCAAAATCGGCCTCTTCTGCTCCACGCCCATGGTGGCCGTAAGCCGCAACCTGCCCCGCAAGAAGGTCATGGAGATGCTCCTGACAGGCGAACCCATCTCCGCCCAGGAAGCCCTCCTCTACGGCCTGGTGAATCGGGTGGTCCCGGCCGAAGCCCTGGAGGCCGAAACCCGGGCGCTGGCCGAAAAGATTGCGGCCTCGAGCCCCTTTGTGGTCGGGCTCGGCAAGCAGGCCTTCTACCGCCAGCTCGATATGCCCCAGCCCCAGGCCTACGCCTACGCCCGGGAGGTTATGTCCTTAAATGCCCTGGCGGCCGATGCCCAGGAGGGGATGTGCGCCTTTCTCGAGAAGCGGCCGCCCCGCTGGCAGGGCGGGTAGCCGGGGGCGTCAGACGCCAAGGTAGGTGCGAACCTCGGGACTCTGCCGGAGCTCCTCGGCCGGAGCGGCGTAGCGGATCTGGCCCTTTTCAAGGACATAGCCGCGGTCGGCAAGTTTGAGGGCGAAGAGGGCGTTCTGCTCGGCCAGGAGCATGCTCAGCCCGGCGTCTTTGAGGAGTTTGAGCCACTGGCCGAGCTGGCCCACGACGGCCGGGGCCAGGCCTTCGGTAGGCTCGTCAAGAAGCAAGAGCTTCGGGTTCGCCAGCAGGGCCCGGCCGATCTTCAGCATCTGCTGTTCGCCGCCGCTCAGGGACCCTGCCCGCCGCCGGGCGAACTCCGCAAGCTTTGGAAAGACCTCATAGACCCGCTCGATGGTCCACCGGCCGCCGTCCCTGGGCGGCTGCTGCCAGAGCTGGAGGTTCTGAAGAACCGTGAGCTGGCCGAAGAGCCGCCGGCCGCTGGGCACGTAGCTTATCCCCAGCCGGGCGATGACGTGGGTCGGCTTGTGGGTGATATCCTGGCCGTCAAAGAGTATCCGGCCGGAGCGGGCCGGCGTAAGGCCCATAATTGCCCGGAGGGTGGTCGTCTTTCCGGCCCCGTTGCGCCCCAGCAGGGCCACCACCTCCCCGGTCCCGACGGTCAGGCTTATGCCGTGCAGGATGTGGCTCTGACCGTAGTAGGCGTGAACATCGTGAAGTTCGAGGGTCATGCCTGCTCACCCAGGTAGACCTGAATGACCGTTTCGTTCCGCCGGATCTGGTCGGGCAGCCCCTCGGCAATGACCCGGCCCTGGTGCATGACGGTTATCCAGTCGGAGATTTTAAAGACGACCTGCATGTCGTGCTCGCAGAGGATAACCGTCAATCCCCGCCGGCGGGCGACCTGGTAAATCAGGTCGACCGTCCGCTCGGTTTCCCACGGCGACATTCCGGCCGTGGGCTCATCCAGGATGAGCAGTTTCGGCCCGGTGGCCAGGGCGAGGGCCACCTCCAGGGCCCGCTGGTCGCCGTGGGAAAGGGTTCGGGCCGGTTCATCGGCCAGCTCCAGGAGGCCGACATCTTCCAGGAGGGCAAGGGCCTCGGCCCGAAACGCCCGGTCCGACCGGCTCAGCAGGTCCTTTTCCCGCCCCCCGGCGGCGGCCAGGGCGACCTGGACCGACTCCAGGACGGTGAGCCGGGGGAATATGTTCGTAATCTGGAAGGTTCGGGCCAGCCCGGCCCGGGCCACCCGGTGGGGCGGCCAGCCGGTGATGTCCTGACCCCGGAAGAGCACCCGGCCGGCCGTCGGCCGAAGGTGGCCGGTTATCACGTTAAAAAGGGTAGTTTTTCCGGCCCCATTGGGGCCGATGACGGCGTGAATACGTCCCTGCTCGACCACCAGGTCGACCCCGTCCACCGCCCGCAGTCCCCCGAATGCCTTCACCAGGCCGCGGGTTTCAAGCAGGGCAGTCATCGGCCCAGCACCTTTCCAAGCCACCGGCCGGCCCGGTACACCAGGCCGGTCAGGCCGTCCGGCGCAAACAGCACTATAACCAGTAAAACAACGCCCAGCACAAGCTGCCAGCGGGTGGTGAAACGGATGACCAGGTCGTGGCCGTACTGGAAAATAAACGCGCCCAGGGCCGGGCCGAGGAAGCTGTACATGCCCCCGATCACCGCCGAAAGCACCGGCTCCCCGGATTTTACCCAGCTCAGGAGCTGGGGATACGCGGCCTGGTCGTGGACGACGAAAAGGGTCCCGGCCACCGTGCCGAAGAACCCGGCAATGACGAAGGCGATGAGCTGATGTTGGTAGACGTCTATGCCCAGGGCCTCAGCCCGATTCGGGTTCTCCCGAATTGCCCGCAGGGCCAGCCCGAAAGGCGAGGCCGTTATCTTCCAGAGGATGAGCATCGAGAGGACTACAACCCCAAGGATGAAAAAGTAGCCGGCGGTCGGGTTGACCAGGGCGGGCGGCAGCATCGGGCCGAAGATGCCGTTGTCGCCCCCGGTGAAGTCGTACCACTTCTCGGCAATGGTAAAGAAGAGCTGGGAGAAGGCCAGGGTAAGCAGGGCAAAGTAGAGGCGGCGGGTGCGGAGGGCCACCGCACCGATGGCCAGGGCCAGCAGACCCCCTAAAACCGGGGCAACCCCCACGGCGGCCCAGAACGGCAGGTGATAGTGCCGCCAGTTCAGGGCGACGACGTAGGCCCCAAGCCCGAAGAAGACCCCCTGGCCGAAGGAAACCAGCCCCCCGTAGCCGATGAGGAGGTTCGTGGCCACCGCAAAGAGGGCCAGCACCAGAACCTTCTGAAAAGTTATGAGCTCGGCGGGCGGAAGGAAAAACGGCAGGACGGCCAGAACAGCAAGCAGGACCGCCGGCACCAGCAACCTGCCGACCAGCCCAGAAGCGCCCGCCCCGGTTTTCAGAACCGCTGGAGGTCTTGAGTTAGTCCGGGAGGCCGGCTCAGCCACAGGCCCTTTTCACCGTTCAGGGATGCCGAGCAGGCCGGACGGCCGCACGATAAGTACCAGGATCATCGCCAGGTAGATGAATGCCGACGACCACTCGGCGGCGAGCAGGACGCCGACCGCCTGAAAGATGCCGATAATAAGGGCGCCCAGGGCGGCCCCGGTCACTGAACCCAGGCCGCCGATGACGGCAACGATAAAGGCATCAACCAGAATATCGGTGTCCATCCCGGGCGCAATGGTGATTCCGGGGGCCCGGGCCGCCCCGGCAATGGCCGCCAGCAGGGCCCCAACCATAAAGGCGACCGTCCCGACCCGGCGGACGTTCACCCCGGCGGCGGCCAGAAGCTCCGGGTCCTCCACCATGGCCCGCACCTGCCAGCCGAGGGTCGTCCGCTGGAGGAGAAGCCAGAGCCCGGCCCCGACCGCAATCCCCAGGCCGATGAGGAAGAAGTTGTAAACCGGGAAGGCCCGGCCGAAGACCTCCACCTGCCCGTCAAGGTCCGCCGGCACGGGCACCGACCGGTAGACGCCGCCCCAGAGCTGGAGGGCCAGGTCGGCGAAGATGTATACCAGCGCGAAGGTCGCCAGGAGCTGGGTGAGGTGCTCCTTGTCGTAGATCCGGCGCAGGATCCCCACCTCAACCAACCCCCCGAGCAGGGTCACCAGGACGACGGCCGCAACAAGCCCGACCCAGAACCGGTCGCCCCCGGCGGCCCCGCCGGCGACGGTCGCCAGGATGAAGGCCGCGTACATGTAGAAGCTGCCGTGGGCCATGTTTATCACTCGCATCGCCCCAAAGACCAGGGTGAGGCCCGAGGCAACGATGAACAGGATGCTGGCCGCCGTCAGGCCCGAAAGGAGCTGAATTACAGCGTCAGGCCAGGCAACCATCGGTCCCCGAGCTCACTTACCGCGGCTGAAGTTTCTGGGCTTCGTCACAGCTCAGCAGGATCCGCTCAGGATGGGCGACGAAGATCTTTTCGAGAATGGGAAAGCCGTACTCGGGGTGGGGCGAGGCGGCGATGGTCCCGATATACTCGGGAACCTCGGCCTGATGGTCGCACTTGCGGAGGGTTATGCTTCCCCGAATGGTGGGCACGGTGGCGCCGGCCAGGGCGTCGGCGACGGGGTCGCCGTCGAAACTTCCGGCCTTCTGCACCCCCCAGGCCCAGGTCTGGACGGCCGTATACCCGAGCAGGCTCCACTCTGTCGGCCACTCGTTGTACTTTGCCCGGTAGCGGCTGACAAAATCTTTCACCTCTGGGGTGTCGATGGCGAAGAATGGAGCCCGGCTCCAGGCCACGTGGCCCGCCGGAGCCTCGGTCTTGAGGGCCGGCAGCAGGGTCAGGTCCCAGGGGCCGCCCGCCTTCACCTGCTCGAAGAACCCGTAACCTTTGGCCTGCTTGGTGAAGGTGAGCAGGTCGCCCCCGTAGATGAACATGACGACGAAGTCAGGCTTGGCGGCCAGGGCCGCCGAGATGTAGGTGCTGAAGTCGGTCGTCCCGAGCTTCGGCCACTGCTGACCCAGGACCTCAATGTTCGCCCCGAAGTCCTTCATGGCGTTTAAAAAGACCTCGACGGAGTCCCGGCCGTAGTTGTAGTCCGGGGAGATGGTGTAGTACTTCCGGTACGGCTGCTGGGAAAGATACTCGGCAATCGCCCGGGGCTCCATGTAAGTATTGGGAACGACCTGAAACGCATACTTGTGAAACTGCTTGGTGGTCAATACCAGGTCGTTGGAGGTGAAGAAGAAAATCGGTTTGCGGTACTGGGCGGCGATACCGGTCTCGGCGGCGGCCACGGCGCTGCTTACCGGCCCAAAGATGGCCACGACCTGGTCGTTGAGGATCATGTTCCGGACGTTGGTTGCGCCCTGGTCCGGTTTGGCGGCGTCGTCGGCGTAGACCAGCTTGACCTCTTTTTTAAGCACCCCGCCTTTGGCATTCAGGTCTGCAATGGCGAGCTGAACACCCTGGAGCCCGGACTGGCCCAGACTCGCAATCGAACCCGAAAGGGTGGTGGAGATGCCGACGGTCACGCTCCCCTCAAAGCCGGGACCGCCCCCGCTGGTCGGGGCGGGCGCCCCCGGCGAAGGCTGGCACGCCGCCAGCCAGCCGCTGGCCCCTAAAAGGCCGGCCCCGGCAAGGCCGAACCGCAGAACCTCCCGCCGGCTGTAAACCCGCCGCTCGCCGTTCATCAGGCTACGCCTCCTTCCCTGGAGTTTAAATAATTACCCTTTTGGCTTTGAGCTCATCAATCTGGTCCCAGTCATAGCCGAGCTCGAGGAGGATGAGCTCGGTGTCCTGGCCCACTTCCGGGGCCGGGCCCCGGATCTGACCCGGTGTCCGCCCAAATCTTATCGGGGCCGCAACAACCTGAAACTCCTCCCCGCTGGGATGCCGCAGGGTGGCAAAATAGCCGTTGGCGTGGGCCTGGGGGTCGTTGATGACCTCGTCGAGGGTCTGGACCGGCGCCCAGATGCAGCCCTGGGCGTCCAGCAACCGGCCCCACTCGGCCCGGGGCTTCGTCGCAAACCGCTCCTCGAAGATTTTAATGAGCTCCCGGCAGTTCTCCATCCGCCGGGCGTGGGTGTTGAACCGGGGGTTGTCAATGAGCTCGGCCAGGCCCAGCGCCCGGCAAACCCCCGGCCAGTAGGGGTCGGAGACCGGCATTACCAGCTGAATCCACTTGCCGTCGCCGGTCAGGTAGTAGTTAAAAAGCGGGTTGGTCACCTCCCGCCGGGATACCCGCTCGATATTGGCCCGCTCCCGGAGGGCCGCAACCACATCCATCGAAAGCACCCACAGGCCGGTGTGGAAGAGGGCGCACTCCACCTGCTGGCCCAGGCCCGACTTCTCCCGCTCGTAGAGGGCCGTTGTCACCGCCGCCACGATGGCCAGGGAGGTCGTGTGGTCGCCCATCCCCGGCCGCTGCTGGACCGGGGGCGCATCGGGCTCGCCCAGGATGCCCATAATGCCTGACCGGGCCCAGAAGGCCGCGTAATCAAACCCGGCCCGGTCCCGGTCGGGTCCCTCGGGACCATAGCCGGTGAGCACCACGTAGATGAGCCGGGGGTTCTCGGGGACAAGGTCCTCGTATCTCAGGCGGTACCGCTCCCGGCGCCGGGGAATCAGGTTGGTAACCAGGACGTCTGACTGGAGGGCGAGCCGGTGGACGACCTCCTGCCCCTCCGGGCGGGAAAGGTCGACGGCGATACTGCGTTTGCCCCGGTTGTCCTGCTCGATAATGGGATTTATGCCGCCGGTATAGGGCACCAGGCCCCGCCGGGAAGTCGTGATGCCGCGCATGGCGTCCCCCGTACCCGGCGGCTCAACCTTGATGACGTCGGCGCCCAGCTCGGAAAGGATGGCGCAGGCCGAGGGCCCGGCGACCCAGTTGGCGATTTCTAAGACTTTAATGCCTTCCAGCGGTCCGGGCATTAGCCTATTCCGCTACTCTGTCAACTGGTAACCTTTAGTGCCTCACCCGGCTCGGCAGGAATAAATGTACAAACACAAATGGCCCAATGTCAAATCGGCCAGCTTCCGGACAGGACCTTTTGCAGTATTCGGGACTTCCCGTTCGTTCATGGCCCCTACCCCGGGAGGAGTCCGCCCCTAGCCCCCAACCCTCCAGACGTTATCCCCAGGGTACAGGCTATCCCGACTGACCGGTTCGTCCCGGCCGCGGCCTTCCCCGAGGGTGGCCCCCGGGCCCCTTGGACACCCCGGCGCCCCCGGTACCGGGTCCGACGACGGCTACGGACACGTGACCGCCCGGCTTACCAGCGGCATGAAGAGCCGGTTGGGCAGGGGCGGCAGGGTCGGCGTCGGGGTTGGGGCCGGGGCACTCCCCGAGTAGAGCTGAAGGATGGGCGCCTGGGCGCCCGGGATCGGATTCGCCCCGCTTTCGGCCTCCCTGGAGAAGAAAATCTTCTGGACTCCGGGCACGAAGCTTGTGGCCTTTACCATCAGGCCGTAGTTCTGGTAGCCGCTAACCCCGTTCGTGGCATCGTAGGCCCGCCAGGCCTGAACCAGCCCCGTAATGTCGAAGGCACAGCTCTGGGCATCCCCAACCGTAACCGTCGCGTAGCTTTCGGCAAACTTGTCGGCCATCTGGCTCCAGGTTGCCGCTTCAGCCCACGGCTGGGTCACCCGGTGGATGCTGATGCTTAAGGGCCCGGGCGTATAACCGCTGGCCGTTTTATCCAGCGTAAGCCAGAGGAGCGCCTGCTGAATGGTGATGCTGATGGGCACGGTGGTGAATGAGAACTGGATCAGGGCCCGTTCTTCCCCAAAACCGCCCCCATCCCCAACCCAGAGCCAGGAGGCATCCTTTCCGCCGCTGTTATCGTTCGGGGTTCCCGAAAAGATGCTGGTATCCTGGGTCGGCCGCAGGGTCGCCACCAGATCCTGGGTGCGCACGTCCGCCTGGCCGCGGCCGGTGAGCCCAACCATCAGGACCAGAACACCGACAGCGAGCCCGATAACCAGGGACCAGTTTTTGTTATTCATAGCGCAGTGCCTCGATGGGATTGAGTCTGGCGGCCCGGGCGGCCGGGTAGATGCCGAAGAAGAGGCCAATAACCGCCGAAACCCCCACGGCCAGCAGGATCGCGTCGGGGGCGACCACGGTGGGAATCTTCTGACCGTTAATGTCGATGGTGCTGATCAGCCGGGAGAGGGCAAACCCGAGCAGGATGCCCAGGATGCCCCCGGCCACGCTGACCACCACCGCCTCGGTGAGAAATTGAAAGAGGACGTCCCGGCGTCGCGCCCCGACGGCCTTGCGGATGCCGATCTCCCGGGTCCGCTCGGTTACCGAAACCAGCATGATGTTCATGATGCCGATGCCCCCGACCACCAGGGAGATGCCGGCGATGGACCCCAGGAGCAGGGTGAAGATCCCGGTTATCTGGTTGGCCAGGGCCAGCATATCCTCCTGACTGCGGATGATGAAGTCGTCCTGACTCACCCGGTGCCGCTGGCGGAGGATCGCGGCGATGGCGTCGATGGCGTCCTGCATCCGGTCCCGGTCGGCCACCTGGACGATGATCGTGTTGACGGTGGGCGACCCGCCCCTGGCGGCCACCTGCCGGGTAATCGTCCGGTAGAAGGTGGTCAGGGGTATAACCACCACGTCGTCCTCGTTGCCCAGAGCCCCGGCCCCCTTCCGGGCAAAGACCCCGATGACCCGGAAGGTCGCCTGACCGATCCGGATGTTCTGGTCGATGGGGTCCGATTCAGGGAAGAGCTGGTCGGCCACATCCGCCCCCAGGACGGCGACAGCCGAGCCGGCGTCGTACTGCTGCTGGGTAAAGAAGTCCCCGGCGGCGAGCTGGTAGTTCCGGACCCACCAGTAGTCGGGGGTGGTGCCGATAATCCGGGTGTTCCAGTTGGTACCGTTGCCGACCACCTGCCGGAACGTCTGGTTAAAGGGCACCGCCGTGGTGATCATGGAAAGGAGCTCGGGCTCGTTCAAGAGGGCCATGGCGTCGTCGTAAGTCAGCGTCTGGGCCGAGCCAAAGCCCAGGGCAAGACCGCCCTGCTGAACCTGGCCCGGACCAATGAAGAGCAGGTTCGTGCCGATGTTCTGAATCCGGGCCGTGATCTGCTCGTTGGCGCCCCGGCCGACCGAAACCATCGCAATGACCGAGCCGACCCCGATGACAATTCCGAGCACGGTAAGAAACGTTCGGAGCCGGTTGACCGAGAGGGCCTGAAGGGCCGTAAGCGCAAGGTCAAAGTATTTCGTCATGCCGTCTTCCTCCCCAGGGCGGCTTCGGCATCCGTCGGGTTAAGGTTCGGCTCGTCCCGGACGATAAGCCCATCCCGCACCTGGATGATCCGCCGGGTGTGGTGGGCAACATCAGGTTCGTGGGTTACGATGACGACGGTCACCCCCCGCTCCCGGTTGAGCCGCTGAAGCACCGCCAGAATCTCGGCGCTGGAACGGGAGTCCAGGTTGCCCGTGGGCTCGTCGGCCAGGATGAGACTCGGGTCGTTGGCCAGGGCCCGGGCGATGGCAACCCGCTGCTGCTGGCCGCCGGAGAGCTGGGTCGGCCGGTGGTCGAGCCGGTCCCCCAACCCCACCAGCTCCAGAAGCTCGACCGCCCGGCGCCGGCGCGCCGGGCGGGAAACCCCGGCGTAGATCATCGGCAGTTCCACCTGTTCGATGGCCCGTAGCCGGGGCAAAAGGTTAAAGCTCTGGAAAACAAACCCGATCCTGCGGTTGCGGATGACGGCCAGCTCGTCATCCGAAAGCCGGCTGACGTCGGTGCCCTCCAGCAGGTACCGGCCCGAGGTCGGCTGGTCGAGACAGCCCAGGATGTTCATCAGGGTCGACTTGCCCGACCCCGACGGGCCCATGATCGCGACCAGCTCGCCCTGGTTGATCTCGAGGCTGACCCCGGCCAGGGCGGTCACTTCCACCTGCCCGAGGCTGTAAACCTTGGTTACGTTCTGGAGCAGGATAACGGCCGGCATCTTGAAGCCTCACCGTCCGCCCGGTGGGCCGCCCGGCGGGCCGCCGAAGCCGCCTCCGCCGAAGCCGCCGAAGCCGGTCGGAACCCGCGGCTGGGCGGTGGTGGTGCCGGGGATGACGACCCGCTCCCCTTCCTTCAGGCCCGAAACTATCTCGGTAAGCTGGTCGTTGCTCAGGCCGGTCTGGACGTCCCGCCGCTCGGTCCGGCCGCCGTCCACCAGCACCTCGACGTAGCGGGTCCGGCCCTGGGTGCGCACGGCCCGGTTCGGCACGGCCAGGACGTTCTGGCGCTGGTCGTAGATGATGCTCACCAGTACGGTCATTCCGGGCCGGAGGGGCAGGGGCTGGCCGGGCTGGGCCTGAATCTGAACCTGGACCTGGTAGTTTACGACGCCCTGCTGGATGGTCGCGGTCGGGGCGATGGCCGAGACCCGGCCCTGGAACTGCTGGCCGGGCAGGTTGTCGCTGGTGATGCGGACCGGCTGGCCGACCTTGACCTTGGCGATATCGGCCTCATCGATATTCACATCCACCCGCAGGGACGAAAGGTCGGTGAGCACCACAATGGGACCACCGGCTGTGGATGTCTGCTCGCCGGGGTTGACATTAACGGCCGCCACAACCCCGTCGAAGGGCGCCCGGAGCACGGCATTGTCCAGGTTGTTGCGGGACTGCTGGAGGCTGGCCTCGGCCTGCCGGACCTGCTCCTGGGCGACGGCCACGTCGTTGGGGTCCGGGCCCTGGAGAGCCTTATCCAGCTGGGCCTTCGCCTGGGCCACCGCGGCCTCGGCCGACTTCAGGTTCGCCTGCTCGTTCAGGGCCTGCTGCAGCTGGTCGAGCTGCTGCTTGGCCTGGATCATGGCGGCCTCGGCCGCCTTGATCTGGCTCTGGTCGTTCAGCTGGGCCTTCTTGGCCTCGAGGGCCTGGCGGGCCTGCTCGACCTGGGCCTGGGCGGCCTTGATCTGGTCATCCGTTGGGCCGGCCGTCTTGGCCTGGTAGGCGGCCAGGGCCGCCTGGTAGGCGGCCTGGGCCTGAGCGAGGGCCTTGGCTTCGGGCCGGTCGGCGGCGTCCCGGCGGTTGGCAACCCGGTTGTAGGCCGCCTGCGCCTGATCGAGCTGGGCCTTCGCCTGGTCCAGTTGGGCCTGGGCGGCGGCCACGTCGTTGGGGTTCGGACCGGCCAGAAGCTGGTTAAGCCGGGCGACGGCGGCATCGTACTGGGCCTGGAGGGCCGCCAGGTCCTGGCTGGCCGTCGGCGGGTTTATCAGGTTCTGGTACCTGGCAACGGCGGCGTCATAGTTGGCCTGGGCCGCCTTAAGCTGGTCTTCGGTGGGGAGGGCGGCCTTGGCCGCCTCGTACTTTGCCAGCGCCGAATCGTAGGCCGCCTGGAGAGACTGGATATCCTCCGGCTTGGGGGGCTGAAGGAGCTGCTGGAGTCTGGCCCGGGCGATGTTGACGTTGGCCTCGGCCTGGGTTACCTGGGCCTGAAGGTCGGTGGTGTCCAGGGCGGCGAGGGGGTCGCCCTGCTTGACCACGTCGCCGACCTTGACGTAGACCTCCTTGACGATGCCGGAGGTTTTAAACGTAAGCCTTGCCTGGTTGGGGGCAGAAACCGTTCCCGAGGCGTTGACGGTTGCCAGGATATTTGTCCGCTGAACCGGGACGGTCTGAAGCTGAACGGTCTCGGCCGGCCGGCTGAGAACCCGGGTGTAGACCAGGTAGCCGGCGAGGGCCAGCAGGACCGCCGCGGCGGCCGCAAGGAGCAGGCGGTTTCCCCACAGCCGCTTCCAGAGGCCGTTTACCTTTCCGCCGATTGTTGATGGAACGTCGGCCATATTACGTTCTCCTCGCCAGCAGCTTCGGTTTGGCCCCCTCGGCCGGGGGCCGTTCGGGGGCCGGGTGCCAGATGGCGAATTCGGTGCCGCTTTCGGGGTCGCTGTCGACCTGAATTATACCGCCCTGGGCCTGAACGATCTCCCGGCTGATGGCAAGCCCGAGGCCCAGACCGTGGTGATTCCGGTGGTAGAAACGCTCGAAGATCTTCTCCCGGTCAGCCGGGGGGATAAACGAGCCGCTGTTGAAGACCCGCACCCAGACGCCGGCCCGATGCTGGTAGTCGCCGGCCGCAACCGTGACCCGGACGACCCCGCCCGCCGGGGTGTGCTGAACGGCATTTTTAAGCAGGTTCGTCAGGACCTGCTCGGTGCGGGTCGGGTCGACCAGGGCCTGGGCCGGCCCGTCGGCCGCAAATTCAAACCGGATGGTGCCGGCGGAGTCCCGCTCGAACCGGCGCAGGCACGTCCGGGCCAGCTCGGTCAGGTCCACCGGCTCGGGGTTAAAGGGGACCTGATTTGCCTCAAGCCGGGAGAGGAAGAGCAGGTCATTGACCAGCCGGTCCATCCGGTCGGCCTCATCGAGGATGATCCGGGCCGCCTCGGCCACTTCGGACGGCGAACTTACGGCCTGCTCGGTCAGGGCCTGGGCGAAACCCTTCACCGAGGTGAGGGGAGTTCGGAGCTCGTGGGAGACATCGGCCAGGAAGTTTTTAAGGGTCCGGTACGACCGGCTGACCTCCTGGCTCATCTGATTGAAGGCCTCGGCCAGCTGGATGGTCTCCCGGGTGCCCCGGACCGGGACGGTCTGCTCGAAGTCGCCGGCCGCCATCCGGGTGGCGGCCTGGGTGAGCTCGGCCAGGGGCTGGGCGATGGACCTGGCCAGAAGCCAGGAAATGCCGGCCGAGACGGCCAGGGCGCCCAGGCCGGCCAGGCTCAGGCTGGGCAGGAGGGTCAGCCAGCCCTGCCGGAGGCTCGAATTCGGGGTTCCCACCGCGACAATGCTGGTGATGCCCCGGAAAGGCCGCATCGAAACCGCCGGGACGACCGCAAAGGTGTGGCCCCAGGCCTCCACCCAGACCGCGCCGCCGGACCTGGTTGCCGAATTCAGGTCGAGCTGGCGGCCTTCAAACTCCCGGCCGGTGTCGGCCATCACCGTCCCGTTGGGGTCCAGGATGAGAACCCGCAGGCCGATCTCGGCTACATCCTCCCGGATGAGGTCCATGATGGCGGCCGGCGACTGGCCCTGGCGCTCCAGGGCGGCCACCTGAACGGCGACTGGCCGGCTCAGCTCGGCGATGCGGGCGACCCGGGCCTGAAGCTGGTAATGCTGAAGGACCCAGAGGAAGCCGGCGCCGGCCAGCAGGAGGCAGACGAAAATAACGAATGTAAACGAAAGAAAGAGTTTTGCCCGCAGCGTCATTCGCGTACTACAAGTTTATAGCCTGCCCCCCGAACGGTTTGAATTTCGACCCGGCTGCCGGCAAGCTTTTGCCGCAGCCAGGCGATGTGTACGTCTACCGTGCGGGTATCCCCGGCGAAATCGTAGCCCCAGACCTGATTGAGAAGCCGGTCCCGGTCGAGGACGATGCCGGCGTTGCGGGCCAGGGTTGCCAGCAGGTCGAATTCTTTGGCCCGCAATTGAATCGGCTGGTCGCCGATGAAGACCTCCCGCCGGTTGGTGTCGACCACCAGGTCGCCGACCCGGATCGGGCCGTCGGCCCGCATCCGCCCTTCGGCGCGGCGCAGGACGGCCCTCACCCGGGCGAGAACTTCCCTGGGGTTAAACGGCTTGGTGATATAATCGTCGGCCCCCATCTCCAGGCCGACAATCTTATCGATGTCCTCGTCCCGGGCGGTGAGCATGATGAGGGGAATATCGCTTTCTGCCCGGACCCGTCGGCAGACCTCCAGGCCGTCAATGTCCGGCAGTTTGAGGTCGAGGACGATCAGATCGGGCCGGAGGGAGCGGGTCTTGCGCAGGGCCTCCTCGCCGTTGGCCGCCGTCTCCACCTGAAAGCCGGACCGGCTCAGGTAGAGCTTTAAAAGCTGGGTAATATTCGGTTCGTCATCAACCACCAGAATTGTCGCCGGCATGGCCTAGCCCATCCCCAAAACCGTTCTCTACTTTTAGATTGTGCCCTCAGTCGTTTAAATTGAGATTAAACAGACGTAAAATGCGGCTTCAGCCGGTCCGGAGCCGGTAGCCGATGCCGGGTTCGGTGATGATAAACCGGGGATTCTGAGGGTCGGGCTCGAGCTTGCGGCGGAGCTGGGCCATGTAGACATGGAGGTAGTGGGATTCGTCGCCGTACTCGGGGCCCCAGACCTCCCGGAGAAGCATCCGGTGGGTCACCACCTTGCCGGCGTACCGGGCCAGAGTCTTGAGCAGGTTGAATTCCGTCGGCGTCAGCCGGACCTCCTGCCCATCCCGGGTGACCTGCCGGCGGGCCAGGTCGATGGTGAGCCCGTTAATCCGGACCACCGGCTCGTTCTGGGCCAGCGGCCCGGCGGCGTGGCGGAGGGCAACCCGGATTCGGGCTAAAAGTTCGCTTACGCTGAAGGGTTTGGTCAGGTAGTCGTCGGCCCCGGCCTCCAGGGCTTCGACCTTGTCCCGGTCGTCGCTGCGGACCGAAAGGATAATGATCGGGGTCGTCGACGCGCTCCGGACCTCCCGGATGATGTCCAGGCCGGGGATGTCGGGCAGGCCGAGGTCCAGGAGGATGACGTCGGGCCGGCGGCCGTAAAAAAGCGAGAGGGCTTCCCGGCCGGTCTCGGCGGTGACGACCTCGTAGCCGTGGCCGGTCAGGTAGGTCCTTAAGGCCCGCAGGATCTCCTTTTCGTCGTCGACGGCCAGAATTCGGGCGCCTGCCATGGTTTCACCTCGTTGCTGGGACGCTGGGTTCGGCAAGTCCGGCGGCCAGGGGCAGGGTAAAGCTTATTGTGGCCCCGCCGCCGGGGGTGGTCTCCGCCCAGATCTTACCGCCGTGGGCCTCCACCAGGCCCCGGGCCACGGCCAGGCCGAGGCCGATCCCCCGGGCGCCCCGGTAGAACCGGTCGAAGACCCGGTCCTGCTCCTCCGGGGGGATGCCCGGCCCGTGGTCGATAACGCTTACCCGGACGGTGCCGTTCGCCTGCCGGGCCACAACCCGCACCTCGGTGCCGGGCGGGGCGTATTTAAAGGCGTTCTCGAGCAGGTTTGAAAGCACCTGGTCGACCTGGACGTAATCGAGGGGCACCGGGGGCAGGTCGTCGGGAACGTCGACGACAACCCGGTGTTCGGGCGACAGGGAGCGCATCCGGGCGACCACGTCGTTCACCAGCTCGGCCAGGGGGTAAAGCTGCTTGTTCGGGCGCAGAACCCCGGCGTCAAGCCGGGACATATCCAGCAAGTTTTCGATGATCCGGTTGAGCCGGTCGGTCTCCCGGTCGATGGCCAGGGCCAGCTCGCGGCGGACGCCGGGGTCAGCCGCCACCTCTTCCTGGAGGAGGCTTCCGGCCGCGGCCTTGATGGCGGCCAGGGGCGTGCGCAGGTTGTGGGAAACCGAGTGCAGGAGGGTCGTTTTAAGCTCATCGGCCTGGCGGAGGACGTCGGCGGCGATAGCCTCCTCCCGCAGGCGGGCCCGCTCCACCGCCTGGGCAACCTGGTGGGCGACCCCGGCGATGGTCCGGTCCTCATCCCGGGTAAACGGTGGATGGCCGCCCGGTCGGGTCAAGCCGAGGACTCCGACGGTCCGGTCCCCGGCCCGGAGGGGAACCAGAAAGGTCCGACTGGAAAGGCCGCCTGGCCCGATTCGGGCCGACCCGACCAGCCGGATCCAGCGGCCGGGGCGGGTCGGGATGCCCAGGTAGGTGGCCGGCCGACCCTGGGCAATGACGGACGCCGCCGTCTCGGCTGCTCCTACCGGGAAGTCCCCCTCGATGGCGCCAGGCCGGAGCCGCCCCTTGGCATCGGCCAGGAGAATTGCGCACCCGGTCAGGTTGAGTTCGGCCCGCAGACGCCCCACCACCGCCTTGAGGGCCTGTTCGGAGCTTTCGGGGCCGTTGAGCATCTCACTCACCTGGTAAAGGAGAACCGCGGCGCGCTCGCGCCGGCGGGCCTCCTCGGTCCGCTGGCGGAGCCGGCCGGCCAGCTGGCCGGCAACCAGGGCTGTCGCCAGAAATAGATAGAGGGCAACCCACTCGGCCGGGTCGGCGATGCCGGGGCCGATGGGCGGGATACAGCACCAGTCGTAGGTGACCACGGCCGCAAAGGAGGCCAGGACCGCCGGGCCGAGCCCGAAGGCGCTGGCGACCCCCAGCACCACCAGCAGGTAAAGCATCAAGCTGTTGGCCGTGGCCAGGTAGCCACTCAGAAAATCAATAACCGGCGTCGCGGCCAGAACCGCCAGAACCGCCGCCCCGTAGCCGAGAACAGCCCCTCGCTTCGCCCGGATGACCGCCGCCAACCGCTCTAATAAATTAAGTCCGTTTCCCATCCCCAAATCTGATCATAACACCACGTCCCCGGTGGTTCTGGTTAACCCTTTAGGCCGCCCGGTCTGATTTTGAGCCGGTTTTAAGGGCCGCCGGGGTATAATGGTCGCTCGGACAGCTTGCATGTATCAGGATGAGGGCCGCGGTTACCGCAACGAAGGGGTCGAGCCCGGCGACCGGAGGATAACTCCCGACCTGGAGACGACCGAGGTGGCCGCCGGCCGGCGGCCGGGCACCCGCTACGTTCGGATTGTGCGACCCTTTGCCCGCGAGTTCCGGCGGCGGGGCCGGGGTGAGCTTGTCGCCACCGAGCGGGTGCTCGCGCCCCGGACGCCCGGCCGCAAGGCCCTCGAAGCCTTGCGGCGGCTCCTCATCGGCCGGCGGATACCCACCGAGCGGGAGCTCCAGGAGCGGGTTGGGGTCCTGAAGGGGCTGGTTCTGCTCTCGCCGGATGCCATGTCGTCCGCGGCCTACGGCCCGGAAGAGGTGATGCGGGTCCTGGTTCTGGCCGGGGTTGCCGCCCTGAGCCTGACCTTTCCCATTACGGTGGCGGTGGTGGTTTTGCTGGCCATTGTGACCATCTCGTACCGGCAGACGGTTCAGGCCTATCCCAGCGGCGGCGGAAGCTATATCGTTGCCAGCGACAACCTCGGGCCCATTCCCGGGCTGGTGGCGGCCGCGGCCCTGCTCACCGACTACGTGCTGACGGTGGCCGTCTCGGTTACGGCCGGCATTGCCGCCGTGGTTTCGGCCTTCCCGGACCTTTTCCCCTACCGGGTGGGCCTGAGCGTTGGGGCCGTAACACTGCTGGCCCTGGCAAACCTGCGGGGCGTCCGGGAGGCCTCCACCATCTTTCTGGTTCCGGTTTATCTTTACATCCTGAGTCTACTCGGCCTGGTCGGCCTTGGTCTTTTTGAGGTCTTGACCGGCACCGTCGGGCCGTATGAGCCGCCGCCCGGAGTCCTTAAGGGAGCGGAATTCGGCGCCGAGGCCCTCTCCCTTTTCCTGATACTGCGGGCCTTTGCGTCGGGGGCGGTGGCCCTGACCGGGGTCGAAGCCATCGCCAACGGGGTGCCCATTTTCAAACCGCCCGAAAGCAAGCATGCCGCCACGGCCCTTACCCTCCTGGGCCTCATCTACGGGACAATCCTGCTGGGGATCGGATTCCTGGCCGCCCACCTTCAGGTTATGCCTGACCCGGAGGAGGTTGAGACCGTCCTGAGCCAGATTGCCCGGACGGTAGCCAATCACACCTGGTTTTATTACCTGGTTCAGTTTGCCACGACGGGTATCCTGCTCATCGCGGCCAATACGGCCTTCGCCGACTTTCCGCGCCTGGCCAGCATTCTGGCCAGGGACATGTATTTTCCCAGGTTCTTTGCCCGCCGGGGCGACCGGCTCGCCTTTGACAACGGCATCATCCTGCTGGCAACCCTGGCCGTCATCCTGATTGTGGCTTTTGGGGGGAGTGTCACCCAGCTCATCCCCCTTTACGCGGTTGGGGTCTTTGTGGCCTTCACCCTCTCCCAGGCGGGGATGGTGGTGCACTGGCGGCGGGAGCGGGGACCGGGCTGGAAACTGCGGGCGGCGGTTAACGGCCTTGGGGCCGCGGTCACCGGGGTTGTGGCCGTGGTGGTTGGGGTGACGAAGTTCGCCCTGGGCGCCTGGGTGGTGGTCATCGTCATCCCGGTTCTGGTGGCCGTCATGCTGGGGATTTACCGCCACTACCGGTTTATCGAAGACCTGCTCACCCTGGACCGGCCCGAAGCGCCCATCCACCCCCTCCGGGCCGTGCGGGTGGTGGTGCCGGTTGCCTGGGCCGACCGGACCGCCCTGGCAGCCCTGGCCTTTGCCCGACAGATATCCACCGACGTGGTCGCCGTCCACGTGAGCATCGACCCGGCCGAGGGCCGGCAGCTCCGGCGTCGCTGGGAAGAACTTGGTTTTGACGTGCCCCTGGTCGTCATCGAGTCGCCGTATCGGGCGGTGGTCGGGCCGCTACTTGCCTACATCGATGCCCTCCGAAAGGAGGACCCGGAGACCCCGGTGGTGGTCGTCCTGTCGGAAATCGTCCCCCGCCACCCCTGGCAGTATCTGCTCCATAATCTGACGGCCCTCAGGCTCAAGCTGGCCCTTTTCTTCAGGCCGAACGTCATCGTCGCCGACGTCCCTTATCACCCGGAGATGGCCGGGCAGGCCTGAAATAGCCGCCGGCCGGTGTAAAATGAGGGCAGTCTATTGAACCGTGGTTGATGCTGGGATTCGTTACCCTCCGCGCATTCTGACGGACCCGCCTGTTAACCCTGCAGGACGAGGTTTTGTCCAGGGCACGTGCCCTGTTTCATCGCAAACAGCCCAATGGCTGTCTGCCCCCGGATGCTGCGGTTTCAGGCCGGCACCCTGATTTTCGTCGCTCCAGGTTGTGCTGGGCCCGCCTGCCGTGGCGCATTCCCCCGTTGACTGCGGCCAGCTCGACCCCTGTGATAAACTGGAGGGGGTACCCAGCTGGAGACGGCCTCTGTGGCGGCAATCTCGTAACCAGACCTGCGGACCCATCAGACCACCGGTTAATACACGTGGTGCTCGGCGGACCCAGGGGGCTGGGGGTGGGCTTGTAAGACACGATGTCTAAGTCCAGAACGGTTTTTATCTGCCAGAACTGCGGCGCGGAAAGCCCCAAGTGGCTCGGCCGGTGCCCGGACTGTGACCAGTGGAACACCTACGTCGAGACCATCGTCCAGGCGCCGTCACCGGGCAGGCGTGCGGCGGCGAAGGCGGCCGCCGTTGCTGTTTCCCACCTCGAAGCCCGGCCCCTACCCCGGATTTCGACCGGTATCTCCGAATTTGACCGGGTCCTCGGTGGGGGCCTGGTGCCGGGGGCCGCGGTCCTCCTCGGGGGCGACCCGGGCATCGGCAAATCCACCCTCCTTTTGCAGGCCGCGGACCTTCTGGCCGGTCAGGGCCGGCAGGTCTGGTACGTTTCGGGTGAGGAGTCGGTGGAGCAGATAAAGTTGCGGGCTGACCGGCTTGGGGTACGGTCGCCGAACCTTTACCTGCTGGCCGAGACCTCCCTGGAGGCCATCCTCGACCAGCTGGAGGGGGCCCGGCCGGACGTGGCCATTTTTGACTCGATTCAGACTCTGGCCAGCGAGCAGATTCCGGGCCTGCCGGGCGGTGTAAGCCAGGTTCGGGAGTGCGCCCAGGCGATAATCCGCTGGGCCAAGGCGACCCGAACGCCGGTCTTCATCGTGGGCCACGTGACCAAGGAAGGCACTATCGCCGGCCCCCGGATTATCGAGCACCTGGTCGACGTTGTCCTCTACCTTGAAGGGGACCGCTACCAGGCCTACCGGGTCCTGCGGGGCGTCAAGAACCGGTTCGGGTCGACCAATGAGATCGGGGTCTTCGAGATGGGCGAGCAGGGCCTGACGGAGGTTGCCAACCCGTCCCTCTTCTTCCTGGCCGAGCGCAACCCGGAGCTTCCCGGATGCGTCGTTACGGCCACCCTCGAGGGGACCCGCCCCCTGCTTGTCGAGGTCCAGGCCCTTACTGCCTACAGCACCGTCGGCATCCCCCGCCGGGTTGCCCACGGCATCGACCCGAACCGGCTGGTTCTGCTCGGGGCGGTGCTCACCCGCCGGGCCGGCCTGGCCCTGAGCAACCAGGACATTTACGTGAACGTTACGGGCGGCCTCCGGGTTGAGGAGCCGGCGGTCGACCTGGCCGTGGTCCTGGCCATCGCCTCCAGCTTTAAGGACCGGCCCCTCCGGCCTGACCTCGTGGTCTTCGGGGAGGTCGGGCTTGGGGGCGAGCTGCGGCGGGTGGCCCAGGTTGAGCGGCGGCTGACCGAGGCCCTCCGGCTCGGTTTCCGCGCCTGTCTGCTCCCGGCCGGCCCGGTGCCCCGGGTCCGGGGAATCGAACTGATACCGGCCCGCACCGTGCGGGAGGCCATCCGGCTGGCGCTGGAATAGGCCACGCCATGCGGTCAGAGCTGGTTGTTCGGCTCGTCGGGATGGTCGCCCTGGCCTACGCCGGCTTCCGGCTCGGGGTTTACCTGGCCCTGGAACCTGCCGACCCCGAAGCCCTCCGGGCCCTGATTGCCATTACCCTGGCCGGGGCGGGCATCGGCCTGCTCGTTACCCCGTATTTGACGACCCGACCCTTACGCCGGGTTCGGGACCAGCTGCGGACCGTCTCGGCCCAGGACCTGGTGGCCGGAACGGTCGGGCTGGTGGTGGGGCTGGTTATTGCCGCCCTCCTGGCCCTGCCGCTGTCGCTCCTGCCGGCGCCCTTCGGGCAGGTTCTGCCCTTCCTGGCCAGCCTGGTGCTGGGCTACTTCGGGGCCACCCTGATGGTCTGGCGCAAGCAGGAGCTGGTCCAGTTTCTCACCAACCCCTGGCGTCTGGCCAGCCAGCCGGCCTCCGCTTATGTCCTGGTCGATACCAGCGTGCTTATTGACGGCCGGGTCGAGGCGGTCTACCGGGCCGGTTTCATTCCGGGCGCCCTGCTGATTCCGAATTTCGTGCTGAACGAGCTCCAGCAGGTTGCGGACTCGCCGGACCCGCTCCGGCGCGGCCGGGGCCGGCGGGGCCTGAACGTGCTGAACCGGCTGCGGCGCGACCCGGCCATTCCCGTAGTCATCTCCGAACTCGACGTCCCGGAGGCGGTTGGGGTGGACGAAAAGCTGGTTGAGCTTGCCCGCACCCACCACTGGCCGCTCCTGACCTGCGACGCCAACCTCCAGCGGGTGGCCGAAATCCGGGGCGTAAGGGTCCTCAACCTGAACGAGCTTGCCAACGCCCTCCGGCCCATGGTGATGACCGGTGACGAGGTCACCCTGCGCATCGTCCAGGAGGGCAAGGAGGCGGGACAGGGGATCGGCTACCTGGACGACGGGACGATGGTTGTCGTCGAGGGCGGGCGCAAATTTATCGGCAGCGAGGTGGACGTCGTCATCACCCGGGTTCTGCAGACCCAGACCGGCCGGATGGTCTTCGCCCAGCCGAAGGAGGGGGTGCCGGCCCGTGGGCCGGCGTAGTCCCCGCCTGTCGGCGGTCCTGGTCGGGGCCGGCCGGGGCGAGCGGCTCGGCCGGGAAAAGCTCTTTGTGAGCCTGGCGGGCCGGCCGGTGATAGCCCTTACGGTCGGGGCCTTTGAGGCGGCCGACTTTGTGGACGAGATCGTCCTGGTTGTCCGGTCCGAGCACTTGGCCCAGGTGCGGGCCATGGTCGACGAAAACGGCTGGGGGAAGGTCAGGGCGGTGGTTCCCGGCGGCCCCCGCCGGCAGGACTCGGTCCTGGCCGGCCTGGCGGCGGCCGGCGCGGCGGAGTTCGTCGCCATTCACGACCTGGCCCGACCGCTGGTTACGCCGGAGCTTATCGGCCGGGTCTTTGCCGCCGCCCGGGAGTCCGGGGCGGCGGTGCCGGGCCTGCCGGTTCGGGACACCCTCAAGCTGGTCGAGGACGGGGTGGCGGTCCGAACCGTGCCCCGGGCGGGGCTCTGGGCGACCCAGACGCCCCAGATCTTCCGGACCGACCTGCTCAGGGCGGCCGTCGACCCGGAGCTGGAGGTTACGGACGACGCCGCCTGGCTTGAGGCCCGGGGGATTCCGGTGCGGGTTGTGCCGGGCGACCCGGCCAATATCAAGCTGACCTACCCGGAAGACCTCGAAATTGCCGAGGCCCTTGTAAAATATCGCCTTGAGGTTGGGCAGTGTTCAGGGTCGGGTTAGGCTACGATGTCCACCGGCTGGTGCCGGGCCGCCGGCTGGTCCTGGGCGGGGTTGAGATTCCCTTCGGCCTCGGCCTTGAGGGCCACAGCGACGGCGACGCCCTCCTCCACGCCATTATGGACGCCTGCCTCGGGGCGGCAGGCCTCGGCGATATTGGCGTATACTTTCCATCAGAAGACGAGACTCTGCGGGGCATAAGCAGTCTCGAACTGCTGGGCCGGGTGCGGGACCTGGTCAGGTCGGCCGGGTTCCGGCCGGCCAGCATCGACGCGGTGGTCATCGCCGAAGCCCCGAAGCTTGCCCCGTATTTCGGCGAGATGAAGGCCAAGGTGGCCCGCACCCTGGGAATCGACACCGGCATCGTCGGCCTGAAGGCCACGACGAACGAGGGGCTCGGCTTTCTCGGCCGGGGCGAAGGTATTGCCGCCCTGGCAGTAGTTCTGCTGGAGAGCATGGGGTGAGGCTGGCTCGGAGACGCCTGCTCGGTTCCCGCTTCGTTTTCGGCCCCGCAACCGCCCTCACCTGCGTCTGTCCCTAGGGGTGTCGCCCCACCAATGGGGCGGCACCCCGCACCCGCCAGCTGCCCGCTCACGCCGCACGGAAGGGGGACGGACGGTATGTTTGGTCTTATCAAGAGCATCCAGCGAGATATTCAGGCGGCCCTGGAGCGAGACCCGGCCGCCCGGAACGTCTGGGAAGTAATCCTGGCCTACCCCGGCTTTCACGCCCGTCAGCTCCACCGGCTCGCCCACTTTCTCTGGAACCTGGGCATTCCGGTTCTGCCCCGGGTTATCTCCCACATTAACCGGTTTCTGACGGGGATCGAGATTCACCCGGGCGCCAGGATCGGGGAGGGCCTCTTCATCGACCACGGCATGGGCGTTGTCATCGGGGAGACGGCCGAAATCGGGGATAACTGCACCCTCTACCAGGGGGTGACCCTGGGCGGGGTGAGCCGGGAGCGGGTCAAGCGCCACCCGACCCTGGGCAACAACGTCGTGGTCGGGGCCGGGGCGGTCCTCCTCGGTCCCATCACCGTCGGCGACAATGCCCGGATCGGGGCCGGGGCCGTGGTCGTCCAGTCGGTGCCCCCGAACGCCACCGTCATCGGGGTGCCGGGCCGGGTGGTTGCCATCCACGACCCCGAAACCGGCGAAGTTTACCGGCCGCCCGACCCCCTCGCCGATACGGTCCGGGAGCTTCAGGCCCGGGTTGCCGAGCTTGAGCGGCGGCTGGCCGAGCTTGAAGCCAGGTACCAGGAGGCCCGGATATGCGACTGACGAATACCCTCAGCGGCCGGAAGGAAGAGTTTATTCCCGGCGGAAGCCCGGTCAAAATGTATGTTTGCGGGCCGACCCCTTACGATTCAGCCCACATCGGCCACGCCATGAGCTATGTCATCTTCGACGTCCTCCGCCGCTATCTTGAATACCGGGGCTACGCCGTCAAGCACGTCCAGAACTTTACGGATATCGACGACAAGATTATCGCCCGGGCCCGGGAAGCCGGGGTAAGCCCCTCTGACCTGGCCGAAAAGTACATCGCCGAGTTTTTCCGGGACATGGACGACCTCAACGTTGCCCGGGCCCACGTCTACCCCCGGGTAACCCGGGAGATCCCGGATATTATCGCCGCCATTAAGAGCCTGGTTGAGAAGGGTTTTGCCTACGTCACGCCGGCCGGCAACGTCTACTTCAGCGTCCGGAAATACCCCCGCTACGGCGAGCTCAGCCACCGCCGGCCGGACGAGATGCTGGCCGGGGCCCGGGTCGAGGCCGGGGAAGACAAGGCTGACCCCCTGGACTTTGCCCTCTGGAAGGCGGCCCGGCCCGGCGAGCCGGCCTGGGAGAGCCCCTGGGGTCCGGGGCGGCCGGGCTGGCACATCGAGTGCTCGGTGATGAGCTTAAAGTACCTGGGGGAGGAGCTGGATATCCACGGGGGCGGCCAGGACCTCATCTTCCCCCACCACGAGAATGAGCGGGCCCAGAGCGAGGCCCTCACCGGCCGGGTGCCCTTCGTCCGCTACTGGGTCCACAACGGCCTGCTTCAGCTCGGCGGCGAAAAGATGAGCAAGTCTTTGGGCAACCTGATCACGGTCCGGGAGGCCCTGGAAAGATACTCCGCCGACGGCCTGCGGGTCTTCATCCTGAGCAGTCACTACCGGCGGCCCCTGCTCTTCACCGAGGAGGCGGTCCAGGCGGCCGCCAGGGGTGCCGAGCGGCTGCGGTTCGCCGCCCGGCAGCCGGCCCGGGGGGATGCCCCCCTCGACTTCGACCCGGACGGGTTCCGGGCCCGCTTTATCGAGGCGATGGATGACGACCTGAACACCCCCGAGGCCCTGGCCGCCCTCTTCGACCTGGCCCGGGAGGTAAACCGGGCCCGGGAAGCCGGCCAGGATATCCGCCCGGCCCAGGAGGTGCTGCTGGAGCTTGCCGGGGTGCTCGGCCTGCGGCTCGAAACCCCCGCCGCCGAGCTTGCGGCCCGGCCCTTCATCGACCTGCTGGTGGAGGTCCGGTCGGAGCTTCGGAGCCGCAAGCTTTTTGACCTTTCCGACCGGATCCGGGACCGGCTTCGGGAGCTGGGAATTATCCTCGAAGATACCCCGCAGGGGACCGTCTGGCGGGTGGGCCGTGGCGGTTGAGCGCATCTGGGGTCGAAATCCCGTCCTGGAGGCCCTGCGGGCCGGGACGCGGGTTCGGCAGGTCCTCCTGGCCCGGGGGATTTCGCCATCCCGGCCCATCCAGGAGATCCTGGAGCTGGCCGCCGCCCGGGGCGTCCCCGTCGAGTACGTCGAGCGGGACGAGCTTGACCGGTTCACCCGCCACCACCAGGGGGTTGTGGCCGAGGTCCGGGAGTTTAAATACGCCGAACTTCCCGACCTGCTGGAGGCCGCGGCCCGCAAGGGCGAGCCGCCCCTGCTGCTGGCCCTCCATTCGGTTCAGGACCCGCAGAACCTGGGGTCTTTGATCCGGACGGCGGATGCGGTCGGCTGCCACGGGGTCATCATCCCCCGGCACCGGGCCGCCCGGGTCACCGCCGCGGTCGAAAAGGCCTCGGCCGGGGCCGTCGAGTACGTGCCGGTGGCCCGGGTTACCAACCTGAGCCGGGCGCTGGAGTGGCTCAAGCACCGGGGAGTTTGGGTTATTGGGCTTGAGGCGGATGGCCCCGAACCCTTTTACGCCGTCGATTACGGCCTGCCGACGGTTATCGTCCTGGGCGGGGAGGGGACCGGGCTGGGGCAGGTCGTCCGGGCCCACTGCGACCGGGTTGTCCGCATCCCGATGGGAGGCCACGTCAACTCTTTAAACGTCGGAGTGGCCGGGGCGGTCGTCCTCTACCACGCCTACCTGGTCCGGACCGGGGTGCTGCCCCGGCCCAGGGTCCCGAGCCGGGGCTAGGCCCCGGCGGCAACCTCGGCCCGAAGCCGCTTGAGCCGCTCCACGTTCTCCCGGTCAGGGCCCCTGTTGTCCAGGCCCGGAACCTCCAGGATAAAGGGCAGGTCCCGCAGTCTCGGTTCGGCCAGGATGGTTTTAAAGCCCTTGAGGCCGATGTGGCCGTCGCCGATATTCTCGTGGCGGTCCACCCCCGAATTGAAGGGTACTTTTGAATCGTTGGCGTGGATGACCACCAGCCGGTCGAGGCCGATGAGCCGGTCGAATTCGTCGAGGGTCTGGCGCAGGCCGTCGGGGTCGGCCACCGGGTAGCCGGCGGCGAAGAGGTGGGCGGTATCCAGGCAGATTTTCACCCGGTCCGGGCCGTCGGCGGCGGCGATGATGTCGGCCAGGTCCTCGAACCGGTGGCCGACCGACTCGCCCATTCCGGCGCTCTGTTCGAGGACGAGGGCCGGCCCAACGGGGGCTTCCCGGAGAACCTGGCGGATTGCGGCCGCAACCTGGGCCTTGGCCTCGGCCAGGGGCCGGCCCCGGGCGCTGCCCAGGTGGACGATGACGCCTTCGGCCCCGATGCGGGCGCCGACCTGCAGGTACTGGACCAGCGATTCGATGGAGCGGGCCAGGATGGTCTGATCCGGGCCGGCCAGGTTTATCAAATAGATGGCGTGCAGGTAGACGGGCCCGAGGCCGGCTTCAGCCCGCCGCTTGACAAAGGCGGCGCAGTCCTCAGGTTTTGGCGGATTAAACCGCCAGGTCTGAGGCGGACTCAAGAAAAACTGGATGGTCTCGGCCCCCAGCTCAAGGGCCCGGTCGATGCCCTTCGGCAGGCCGCCGGCCACCGAGACGTGGGCGCCGACCGGCGGTCGAAGGTTGTGCGCTGTCATGGTTGTTCGCCTCCGGAAGACTTTATCAGGTTCCGGGTGGTGTCTGCTATCCTAACCGGCAGGGGAGGTTGCCGATGAGCCCGGATGTGGCCCTGGTTTACACCGTCCACGACCCCGAGTTTCGCATCGGTCGGGTCCTGAAGGGCCTGCTTTCGGGGCTCGATTTGCCCTACCGGGCCGTCTGCGGGACGGCCAGCCCGGAGACGGCCGATGAGACCGTGCGCCTGCTCGAGGGGCTCGGTCCGGTCCGCCGGGATACGGCGAACCGGGCCATTGGGGCGGCCCGGCGCCAGGCGCTGAAGGTCGGACTGGAGGGTTCGGCCGGCTTTTTCCACTACTGCGACCTGGACCGGTTCCTCCACTGGGTTCGGACCTATCCGGCGGAGCTCCGGGCGACGGTCGGGCGGATTCCGGGCTGCGATTACCTGGTAATTGGCCGGACTGCCCGGGCCTTTGCGACCCACCCCGAATGCCAGCGGCTGACCGAGGCGATAACGAACCGGGTTGGGACGCTGGTTATCCGGCGGTTCCGGCCGGATGCCCGCGAGTGGGATTTTGCGGCCGGGTCGGCGGCCCTGAGCCGGGCGGCGGCAGCCCATATTCTGGCCTGTTCCCGGGCCGAATCCAATGCGACCGACCTGGAGTGGCCGGTGCTGGCGGCGGCCGCCGGCTTCCGGGTGGACTTTCTGGCGGTGGAGGGCCTTGAATTTGAGACGGCCGACTATTATCCGGAGGAGGTGGCCGCTTCCGGGTCGGTTGAGGCGTGGGTTGAGGGCCGCAACAGCCTGGACGAATGGGTTGCCCGGGCCCGCCTCACCTGCGAAAGCCTCCTCGCCGCCCGGGACGCCCTGCACCGCGACCTTTCTAGATGACGTTGTCGGTCAGGTTCTTAACCTGGCCGAGAACCTGCTTTTCGACCCAGCGCCGGTCCGGCAGGACGTAGAAATAGACCGAGTCGGCGGCCGGGTCAATGATGCGGCCCAGGCCGGCCTTCACCCTGGCCAGCCGGCTCTCGGTAAGCTCGCCCTCGAAGGCGCTGTTCTGAACCCAGTGCAGGTGGCGGCGCAGGTAGTTGCAGACCCGGCTCACCCGCTTCTGCTCGACGTCGTAGACGACAATAACGTACACGCCGGCTGCCTTTCATCTACCACCAGGCCCGGAGGGCCCGGTACGGTTCGATGCCCAGCAGGTGCTTGACGAGCTTGTAGCACTCGATGCGGATCAGGCCGCGGTAGCTGACATTGCGACCGAGCCGCCGGTGTCGGACGGTTGTGCGCAGGCGCTCTTCGAACTCCCTGACGACCAGTTTGCGCCCGGTCTCGTCCAGGTAGGCGTAGTTAACCCGGGCAAAAAGGTGCTTTTCGGAAATCATGCCGGTGTTTATCAGCCGGAAAACAAGTTTATCCACGATGAGGGGCTTAAAGATTTCGGAGATATCCAGGGCCAGCGAGAACCGCCGCGAACCGGGTGCGTGGAGGAAGCTGACCGTTGGGTTGAGGGGCGTCCAGTAGATCTGGCTCAGCACGGCCGCGTAAAGCAGGCTGTTGCCGAAGCTCAGCAGGGCGTTAACCAGGTTATCGGGCGGCCGTTTAACCCGGCCCGCGAAGGGTGTTTCCAGCCGGAGGATCTCGTTGAAGGCCTGGTAGTAGCTGTTGCGGATGCGGCCCTCGATCCCCATCAGGGCCCCGATATCCGGGGCCCGCTCGATGCCGGCGGCCTCGGCCTCCATGGCCGCGATGGCGTCCTCAACCGGTCTGCCCCGATTGCGGTAATAGGCGAGGTTCCGGTGCAGGTTCTGATAGGCGCCCTGAACAAGCTCCCGGGCGATAGCGAGCCGGCGGGCCGGGTCGGTGCTGTGCTGAACCTGCCGGATGAGGACCTCGCCCGAGACGTTGCCCTCCCGGGGGTAGAATGAGCCGGTGTAAAAGCCGTGGTAGTTAAACACGTGGACCGGGATCTGCAAGCGTCCCAGGAAATTGAGCAGTTTCGTGTTGAGGGAAACTTCGCCGAAGAGATAAAGCTCGGAGACGTCCTCGACCGGGATGATTTTGCGGCCAGCCCCGTCGGGATTGGGCTGGTCGGCTTCATCCGGGGCCGGCCCGGCGTCACCCTCGGGGTCGTCTTCCGGGTCCGGGGGTTCCTGCGGGTCGGGCGGCTCCAGGTAGAGGGTATTTTGTCTTCGGCGCAGGCGGCCACTCCGGAAGATGTAGTAGGCCTGGGCCACGGCCGGCTACCCCCAGCACAGTTCGGCGTAGGCGCAAACCCGGCAGATCGGCATAAAGTCGACCTGGGGCGGGTCGGGCATGGCCTCCACCCGGGCGACGCCCCTGAGGGCCTCGGCGACCCGGGCTTCCAGGTCCGGGGTAAGCTTGAGCTCCTCCCGGCGGCGCTCCCGTGGGAACCTGAGCTCTCCGGCCAAATCGCCGGCTCCCAGGCGGCGCAGGTAGATGAGGTAGTAGGCGAGCTGGAGTCTGGCGGCGTCGACAAGTTTTCGGGAGTATTTAACCTCGAGAACTTTGTTTTCGGCCTCAAGCAGGTCGATCTTGATGAGGTTATCGATGAGGAGCTCCCGGCGGCGGGATTCCGGGTAGGCCTGCTGGTGGAAGAGGCGGCCGAGGGCAACCCGGTCGGAGAGGGGCTCGAGCCGAACACCCCTGGCAAAAAGCCACAGCTTGCGCGGACACACCGCCCAGTAATTCACCTTCGTCCCATTCGTCCGCAACTCTTCGAATTCTTCATCCGTTGGAGAAGTCAAAGTCATCAATTGTCTTTTTCAAAATATAGGAATCGTCGCTCTTTGCAACCAGTCCGCAGAAGGTTCAAGACCTGTCTCTGAATTATATGGCAAATTGGTCTGATAACATCCTAGGTCTGTGATTGGCGTAAAAGCTTCTGGCATAGACTTCAGCCAGTAGATTGGCACTGGTATTAACAATTCTGGCAGACGCCAGACTTCATTGCTCTCTCGGAACCTGTATGCCTCAGATATGAGATTCGCCGGCATGACCTCAACCGAGATATGCCCGCGGCGGGCAGTAAATCGCGCCCGCATATCGTCATCAGAAAGGTCGATTGTGTAACAACCAAGGATATTTTGAATCTCAGTTACAGTTTGCCGCCCTGATCTCAGCTCTTCCTGCCAGTCGTCCGACGCTATGATTTCATCGTAAAGCTGCGAGGTGATGTCCGCAAGATCCCGATCCGTCGGCAGCTCACCCAAAGTTTGCAGTAGCTCGAAGGTGCGCTGCAGAACTTTGCGACCATAGACCTGCTCCGAGCCATCTGACCACTGGCAAAAAACGTGCACCGGCGCTGGCGGCTCCTGGCCCCATCGGTTGACGCGGCCCATGCGCTGAACAAGGGCATCAATCGGCGCAAGCTCGGTGAAAAGTGTGTCGTAAGAGATATTTAGACTGACTTCGACAACCTGAGTGGCCACGAATACCGTGCCGGGCGTAGGGGAGTCCACCTTTGACTCCTTATCCTGACGGTCACGGAAGACGAAGCGGGAATGGAGAAGGTACACGGGACCAATGCCTTGAGCCTCCTTCACAATTCGATAGATTTCCTGGGCCTGCCGAACGGTGTTGGCCACCACGAGGACCCGCCGGCCGTCACGGGCAGCATCAATAACCTCATTTACAGAATCCTTTAGAGATTTATCTCGCAAGTGAAGCCTGTGCCGAGTCCTGCACCACAAATCATTTTCCGCCTCCACCAATGTCCCGTCCGGGAAGAGTTTCAAGAGGGATGAAGGCAGGGTCGCGCTGGCCAGGGCCAGCCGTGCGGGAGGCTCCCTTTCTAGAGCGGCCAGCAGGAGGCCCAGGGTGTAGGGCTCATAGGCGTGGACTTCGTCTAGTATCACGGTGGCCTGTCTGGCAAGGGTGCGACGGACCTCCCAGTGACGACCGTGCAGGTGAGCCAGAATGAACTGGTCGAGGGTGGCAACGGTAACGGGTCGGGCGAAAACAGAGCCGAAGAGTCGCGCATCCAGCGGGTCCTGATCTTGTTCCTTACGGACCACGTAACTGGCGTGGCCATGGGCTAGGCCCACTCGCTCCTTGCCGAAGATTTTTTGCAGCCGCCGCCACATAGCGTTGACAGTGGCCTGAGTGGGAAGCAAATACAGCAGCCGCTCGGTATCTCCAGCCCACAGGAGCAGCGCTTCGGTCTTTCCCGTGCCGGTGGGTGCCCGCAACCGCAGGACTGCATCTCGGCTAGCAGCGGCCCGCCTCTGGAACTCCCTAAGCGCCAGCGAGGATACGTGGGCGGACACGCGACCAGATCCACCTGACAAGAAGAAAATAGAGGCTTGAGAACGTCCGGCCGAAGCCAGCCAATCGGCCAGGTGAAGCACAGCTTTAACCTGTGCGAACTCCTGCACGGGTAGCTCGCGCAATAGTCCGAGGAGGCTGGACCGTTTGCCAGCGGCGAAGGACACCGCCTGGCGAAGAACATCGGCAGGGGATTCCTTTAGCAGAGATTCCAGGTGGACCAGGAACTGCTGGCCCGTGGGCAGGGGCCCGATCCCCAGGTTCTTAAGTACCTCCAATACAGCATTCAGGACTTCAGACAGCCTGGGGTGAAAATCCGGCACCCCATAGCCCTGGTAAAGGGTTGGTCCTAACGGCGAATGGTGGGTGAGCACCGCCCCGGTCGCGGAAAGGCAGTGGAGGTCCCAGCCGTTCTGCTGCCCAAGATAGCGTTCAGCGGCCAAAATAAATGGGAGTGACGCCAGCGCGTGGGGATAAGCTTTAGCCTTCTTCTGGTTTGCGACGCGCCGTAGCTGCCAAAGCTCCGTCTCCGGAGCACCCCTGGCCTTTGCTTCCTCGAAGGCACGAGCCGCCTGCATGTGTTGCTGGAAGCTATCGGTGGCTTTCCCAATGTCGTGGAAGCCACAGGCGAGGAGGGCCTGCGCTCGCAGGCGCTCGCCCAGGCCCATACGAAGCGCGATGTCTTCGCCCAGGAGTAGCACATCGCGCAGGTGGTCCACCAGCGGCACGTCAGGTTTAGCTAGGAGTTCGCCCACGCAAAGTTCCTCCCCCGGACCTGGAGAACGGAAAACTGAGGCCAGGGCACCTCCAGCTCACCTTCCCAGGGCAGAAAGCTGAGTGGTGACCACCGCTCCGGATGTCTGATGCCTTTATCGTCTACCCGGAAGGAGAGCGGCAATGTCTCCACCAGCAGAGGTTGCAGACGCACCCCCGGCTCGAGCACCGGTCGAAAGGCGCGACGCACGTCCCCGGGAAGCACCGTGCCTCGGAAGCGTGCTCGGCCGGCGATGGCTTCCTCCAAGGTTACTTCCTCGACTAAGGCCAGTTCATCCTCACGCCCCAACGAAAGTGGGTACACAGGGTCAGCAAAAGCTGCTGCCAATTTGCCCAGCAGCTCGTCAGGCCCGCCGTAGACCAGGGTATAGCGCACGAAGAAGAGCAGTTCCCGAAAGTAGGGCGACCTCTCAGCGATCTTGCCGCCCTCGACCTTCAAAACAGTCCACATATCCCGGGCCCGGCCAGGCTCTGCATCGGCCCAGACGGCAACCTTTAACTCCCGGATGGGGCTATCTGCGGCCCATAGCTGGCGGTCCGAGAGACCCAGGGCAGCGCCGGCGATGCCCAACAGTGCGGTAGGCGGCGGCAAAGGTAACGAACGCTGGTAATTGTGGTCCAGGGGCCGCCGGAAAGAGGCCACCGGCGCCCGGACGGCCACCAGCAACACCCTCACCAGAGGCCCTCCACGTCCTTCTTAGCGGCGGCAATGGCGTCGTGCACAGTGAGAACGTGCCCGTAGGGTGCCAGAACCTGGCGTACCTCATCGGTGTTGGCGAAGACACCTGGCTCGATACCGAAAACTGTATGCTCTCGATGGTCGGCGAACTTCGTTAAAGAGTTTACAAGGGGTTCCAGATCGAGCCAGTAGGCGCCGTCCTCGTAGCGGGCGACCAGTGCCTCTAGGAACACAGGGTGTTTGACCTTAAGGCGGCTATAAGCAAGGAACTTGGGCGCAAGGTCGGCCAGCATGCGCGCCGTCCGCCCTCCGCCCCACAGAAAGTTCAGTGCGTCCAGGAGCGCCTGCAGGCGCTGCCGCCGTTCGGCGGGCGCAAGGACACGTTCCTTCTCCTCGCCAATCTCTAAGGGCCTGAAGACCCCGACCCGGTCGAGTTCAACGAGAAGCGTTCCCTTCATGAGGTTGGCGTAGAGCTCTGTCTCGAACATATTCCCGCCAGCGGCCATGTTCCGGCCGAACCGTTCGAACGAGCGCGTGCCCAGGTCCCGGTCGCCCTGGAATGGAAAGAGTCCTACGGCGGCTGATACCCGTACTGGCGACGTACGCCGCCTGGAACCGGACGGATCCAGGTACCCAAATAGGTCCTCGTCGATGAAATCCCAAGGTCGGACCGGCGGCGTGACCTCTTGGTTACCTTTACCACCCACCTGCGCAAAGGGCTCCGAAAGCTGGTAGCCCAACTCCTCCAGGCGGTCCCGCAACATGCGGCGAACAGCTTGACCCGATATGTACGGGATGCTACTGCCGTCAGGAAGGGTGACCTTCTTGGCTACCACAACGTTGCCCTCGGTATGCGAGGCGTTAACGTTGGCCGCCGAAACCTTAGCTAAATAACCGATAACAATGGCCTTGCTCACCTTCTAACCCTCCTCGGTGAACTGATTGGACCGATTTACCTCTTTGCGCAAGAACGCGTTCATGGCGTATATAGCTAGGATGGTCTTCACGCGTATCCAAGGTGCCCCAGCAATACGTTCGCCCCTTTCGATGCGCAGGAGCGCCTCGGGTATTGTGGTCTCCAAACGAAACTGGGCGTCATTCAGTACCCGGTAGAACGCTTCGGGGTTCTTCGCGTTACGCAACTCGTAAAGAAGTCCCATCTCATTGTGTTCATGTGCTGCCATACCCAGGTTGTGGCCGAAGCCCGCTAAAATCCGCTGAAACTGTTCGTCCATGTTCATCACCTCCTGTGCATAATGTTCGAACACTTCCAGAGTACCCCGCACAAGGGGTCTGCGTTTGTCCTCCCTCGCTCGCACGTCGTACAGGAACTGCTCAATGGATGGGAATGGATCACCGAAAGACAGTACCGCCCAGGCAATGCGATCCCGCCATAGGGTTTCGCTTTTCTTGCCCTGCTGCGCCGAGAACTGTTCGAACACCCTTTCGATCTGGGCCTGGGGGGATCTGGTGTCGATTCCCTTTTGAGAGATAACGCTCAGCCAGCGCTCGTAAAGCCGAAACAGGTCGTGCAGGCGGCTGAACTCGCGGAAGGCTGTCATGTTGAAGGCCTGGCCAGGCTTGCCGCTAACAGCGTAGAGAGTCACCGGCGGGGCCGGACTGTCGGTGGCCCCCAAGAGCCGGGCCAAGGTGGTTCGGCCATCCTCATCCAGAACGTTCGAGCTACGGACATGGGCGAATAGCCGCAACAGCAGGCCTAGGACTGTCTCGTGGATGTAGGGCCCGGCGAAGGCTACCGGCACGTTGCCCCCCCTTTCTCCCTGAATTCTCAGCGGGTTCAACACCTCGCGATGCAACCGTTCCATCTCACCCAGTTCGGCATGAAAGATGAAAAAGTGGAGAGCATCCCTGCCCTGGGCCTTCCACAGCCAGCCGAGGTAGCCGGCCAAGCCAGCCAAGGCACAGCGGGCGCACATCTTCGCCCCGCGCTTGAGGCCAGGGTAGAAGTTGGCGAACTTAGCAGGATCTACCAAGAATGGGAACATCCACATTTTGGCATCGGTGACTGGTTGGCTTTCGCCGCAAATGTCGCACGGAGTAGACCTCTTGCTCAGCTGGAGCCGAAGCTGGTAGGTAGGCGGCTGAGTAGGATAGGTCTGGCCATCGATCGTGATTTTCTTTCCCGGATCACCCGCCACCCTGATGAACAAATTGACCGGGTATCTCCAGCTAGTCTTCGGGTACTCGCGGAGTGCTTTATCACGCTCGTCATAATACACCCCAATATTGCCCGTGTTTTCTGTCAATCTATTTAACAGCCAATCTAGGATATATTCAATTCTGTATTCTCCCTCGCCAAGATAAGAAGCAAGCACTACTATCCCGGTATCAACCCAGAAATTCCCAGTCGCGCGGTCCAGAACGATTGGTATAAACTCATTCTCCGCCATATTGACTACTCCTACAACAATCTAACATTTCGCCAAATAATTCTTGTAATCAGGCCATAATACATTCTGTTTGGTCATATGTCCGTTTGAGCAACCCACTTCAACGTCCGCCACAAGACACGGGCCGCCGAGCCCACCGTATCCCATTGCTATACCTCCACGTCATAGTTTCCCGCGGCCTCTGCCAACGGTTCGACAGTCCCGGCCGCCGTATCGGGTTCAGGCTCCTCTACGGCTGGGCCCCGAACCGGTCCGACGTGGCGGAGCATGCCGAAGCCCTGGGCGGTGCGCTCGCCGAGGCCGGCCTCGTAGGCCAGCCGCAGAAGCGGTCCCGGACCCCGCATCCGCACCGTCAGCTGCCAGCCCCGCACCCTCACCCCGTGACTCGTAAAAAGCCTCGACTTGTACCGGCCCACCGCCTCGAACTCCACCGGAATATCCCCGGCCGCAAGCTCACAGGCCTCGGCCTTTCGCCGCAGGTTCTGCGCAAGCACCCGGAAAAACTCCGGGTCCTCAGGCCCCAGAAACCGGCGCCGGAACCGCCCATCCTCATCCGGACCCTCCCCCGTCGAAACCACCACCGGCGACAGGGTCGTGAAAACCGCCTCGGTCCCAAACTCCGGCAGCGGCTCCACCCCGACCCGGATAAGCGAGGCCCGCAACGGCCCCACCCGCACCTCGCCCAGGCCGAGCAGGCCCCCGGCCAGCGCCTCCACCACCCCGATAACCGGCGACGAAAACCACCACCGCACCTCACCCCCAACCTCAAGCCCGGCCCGACACGCCCGGGGCCGCTCACGGGGATAGAGGAGGGAGAAAGTAAAAAGCCGGAAGCGCTTCCCACCCCCGGCGAACCCCTCATCGTGGAGCTTTCGGGCCAACTGCGGGTTGTACTCCCCCAGGGCCAGGTAAACGAGCCCCTGCAGAAAGTTAAGGTAATCCCACTTGAGCAGCCCCCGCTCGAACCAGAAATCAACTACCAGCCTCACACCAGACCGTCTGCTCCCTTCATCGCCTCTTTTTTAGCACATAAGTTCTGAGGTTGTCAAGGTCCAGGCCGGCGGGCGACACCCCAATCGGGTTAGCTGCTAAAAATTCCCGGAACCAGAAGGCCATGCCGCCGCCTGACGGAGCCATCGTTTTGTTGGTTGATTATACACCGGACCCTGACTTTGTGCAAACAGACTTTTGTCCACTTGTCCGGCATCATCCTCCGCCCGGCCAGATGCTCCGGCCGTCGGTCCAGAAGGTCAGCCGGCCCCCCACCGGCAGGTTCGGTCCGGCGCCACCCGCATCGTCCCCGCCCCCAATCACGTAGCCCCCGGTCAGCAGGCCCTCCGGGGCCGGTCCGGCCAGAACCAGCACGTCCGCCCCCAGAACCTCCCCCGGCGGCTCGTCGGCCGAACCCGCCAGGGCGACGGCCAGCTCGACCTGCCCGAGCGTGACCGCCGCCCAGCCCCCCGCCCCGCCCGAACCCGGATAGACCCGGATTTCCAGGACGTCTCCCACCCCGAATTCCGGCTCGCGGACCAGCTGATCGGCCGTGATAAACCGGCCGACCCTGAATTCCCGGCCCAGGGCCGAGAGGGCCTCGGTCTCCTGCCGGCCGGAGTCGGTCCAGACTACCAGGTCCAGGTTCCGGTCCCAGGCCGGGAGCCGCCCCGAAAGGGTCCGGACGAGGCTTGCGGCCGCCCCGGTCGACCCGACCAGGACCCTCAGGCCGTTGGCCTCGGCCAGGACAAGCCGCCGGCCGCCCAGGTCGTAAAGGTCGAGCCGGGCGGGGTGGGGCAGGAGGGCGGCGGCCAGCAGGGCCCCGCCCAGCAGGCACCCCGGCGCCAGGGGCCAGGTGCGGACGATGAGGGCGCGGGTGGGGCCAAGGGCGAGGGCCCCGACGGCGCCCAGCCAGACGGCCGTCTCCGTCCCGCCCCACGGCCCCACCGCAAAGGCCGCCCCGGGCACCCCCGAAAGGGTCCGAACCGTCCCGAGAATGAAAGCAAGCGGAGGCCTGGCCCCAACGCTCAGAAAGTCCCCAACCGGCCCCAGCGGCCCGGCCACGGCGATGACGGCCGACCCCAGAAGGGCGGCCGGCACCGCCGGCGCAATAAGCACGTTGGCCGGGATCGCCACCGTCGAGAGCATCCGGAAACTGCCCAGCATCAGCGGGGTAGTTGTCGCCCAGGCGGCCGCCGTCACCGCCGCCGCGTCCGCCGCCCCCAGCACAGCCCGCCGGACGAGTCCCGGCCGCCCCCGGCCCCCAAGCCGCGGCAGGTACCAGCCCTGCATGGCCGGCACCAGGAAAATGATGCCCCCGGTTGCAAGCACGCTCAACTGAAAGCTCAGGTCGGAGAGCAGGCCGGGGTCTGCGAGAAGCATGACGGCAACGGCCAGGCCGAGGCCGTTTGCCGGCCAGCCGGGCCGGCCCAGGGCAACGGCTAGCAGGGCCAGCACCCCCATAATCCCGGCCCGAACGGTCGGCGGGCTCGGCCCGACGAGGCCGATGTAAAGGCCGATCCCCGTCAGACCCAGGACCCAGCCCCATCTTCCGCCGAAAATCAGCCGGCCCGCCCACAGGCAGACCGTCCCGACAAGCCCGACGTTGTAGCCCGATACGACCAGGATGTGAGTTGTGCCCGTCCGGTTGAAGGCCTCCCGGGCGTCGGCCGAAAGGCCGGACCGCCCGCCCAGAAGCAGGCCTTCAGCCAGGGCCGCCTCATCGGCCGGCAGGCGGTCCTTTAAGCTGGCCCCCAGCCAGCGGCGCGCCCGCCCCGCCAGGGCCGTCAGCGAATCCCCGGGTTCGACGGCCAGAACCGTCCCGTCGTAGACGATTCGGCTTACGCCCCGGGCCGCAAGCCAGGCCCGGTAATCGAAATCCGGGCTCCGGCCTGGAATCCGGAGGGTGCCGCTGATGACGACCCGGTCGCCCGGCACAACCGGACCGGCGTAGGCCGTCCGAACTACAATTCGGCCGGCAACCGGCTCCCGGCCGAGCTCCGACCGGCGGGCCTCCAGGTCAACCCAGAGCTCCTGGCCCGAACCGCGGGCTGCCGGCTCCTCGCCGACAGTGCCTTCGAGGACGGCCCGGGTACGGTCGGGGACGGTGGCCGGCCAGCCGGGGTCAGGGGACGGCCCCAGGGCAACCCGGACCCAGGTGAGGCCGAGGGCCGCCAGGCCAAGGCCGGCCTGCCGGACCCAGAAGGTCCGGCTGACCAGGATGATTCCCAGGCCGGCCAGGATGATGACGAAGGCGGCGGCCGGCTCGGCCCGGTCGGCGGTCCAGGCGCCCAGGACTGCCCCCAGCCCGGCCCCCACCGGCCCTATAATTCTCCCGGGAGAATGGGGTGTCTAAGCGCCTGGTCGGGCCTGGGGTTCGGCGTCGGTCTATTCCTGGCGGCGGCCCCAGGGCGGCCCTGGTGGCAGCGGCTGGTTGGGCTTGGCCTCGTCTGGGCCTTCTTTTTCTTCATCGGCTACTTCTGGGTTGTGGGGGCGGTCGCTCAGTCGGTCCAGTATTCGTCGGACCCCGGCGCAACCCAGCAAATTGACGAAATCTCCGCGGCCGCCATCCGCTTCTTCAGTCAGGTCGCCCTCTGGGCCGAGGGGCTGGCCGCCCTGGCCGCGGTCGGCCTCGCCCTTTTCTTCCGCCCCAGGGGTGCTATCCGGCCGGCCCTGCCCGGCCTGGCCCTGCTCTTCGCCCTGCCGGCCGGCTTCCCCCTGATGACGGCCCTGGCCGGCATCCTGACCTACAGCCAGTACCTGGCCGGCAGTCCGGCCTTCGCCGGGGTCGTCCCCGAGCTCCTGGCCTGGCTGGGGGTCGCCGCTCTGGGCCTCGCCGCCGGCTTCAGCCTTTCGCTCCTTGCCCGGCCTAAGGCTCGATAAGCTCCTTTATCCGCTCGAAGGTTGCGGCCGACACCAGCCGCAGGTCCCGGAGCTGTTCGATGCTCGTAAAGGGGCCGTTTTTCGTCCGGTAATCCACGATCCGGGCGGCCGTCACCGGTCCGATGCCGGGCAATGCCTCCAGCTCGGCGGCCGTCGCCCGGTTGATGCTCAGCCGGGTCTGCCCGGCCGGAAGCCGCCGGGGAACGTGGACCTGCATCTCATCCCGGAGCCGGACGGCCAGGTTTATGCGCTCCAGGTCGGCATCGGCCGTCGGCCCGCCGGCCGCCCGAACGGCATCCTCAACCCGGTCGGCGCTGGAAAGCTCGTAAACCCCGGGCCGGACCACGGCGCCCGAAACATAGACCTTCAGCGGCCGGCTTACCGGGCTGGCAAGCCCGGGGACCGACCCGCCCAGCCGGGTAACCATTGGCCGGGCCACGGCAAAGGCCCCGGCCGAGGCCGCAATCAGAGCTAACAAAATTGTCAGCGTGAGCCGCCAGTGCCGCCTGATGAAACCGACCACGCCGGAGGCGCGCTTCGAAAAGTCTTTGAGGGCAGAATACCGTCCGGTCGGCCGTTTGTCAAGGGCCGGCGGCCCTCAGCGGCGGGCGGGGCGGGGCTGGGGGGCCGACGAGACGGCCCGGCCCGACCCCAGGTCTTCAAGGGGGAACAGGGTCGGCTGACTCTGGCGGAGGCGGCGGCGCTGGCGGGCCTGCTCCAGCTCCTCCAGTTCGGCTTTCAGGCTTTCGAGGTCCTTGAACTGCCGGTATACGCTGGCAAACCGGATGTAGGCGATCTCGTCGAGCTCTTTGAGCCGCTCCATGACCAGCTCGCCGATGGTCTGGCTGGAAACCTCCGGCCCGAGCTGCTGGACCTTCGCCTCGACCTCGTCGGCCAGGGCCTCGAGGGTCTCGGTGGCCAGCGGCCGCTTCTCGCAGGCCCGCTGGATCCCCCGGAGAAGCTTCTCCCGGCTGAAGGGCTCCCGCCGGCCGTCCCGCTTGACAACGTAGACTACGGCCGGCTCGATCCGCTCGTAAGTGGTGAACCGGGCCCCGCAGTTAAGACACTCCCGCCGGCGGCGGATGGCATTGTCGACATCCCGGGAATCGACAACCCGGGACTCCGGGTGCTGGCACCGGGGGCAACGCATCAGCGGGCCACCTCCTGCAATCTACCCAGAGGCTAACATAACGAAAGGCTGGTGTCAACGGCCGCAAGCAGTCCCCCGCCGGCCGGGGGCTGAGAGCTTATCAGCTCGGCTCCAGGAGAAGAAGTCGGAGCGGAAAGGTCCGCCCGTTTACGGGCCAACCCGCTCGGCCCGGACCACCAGCCGGTGGCTGTAGTCCGAAATCAGGGGAAGCCAGGTGCCGGTGCAGGTAATCAGCGTCACGGTCGGCCTCTCCGTCGGGCCGACCACCGATACGTCAGTCCGGGGCACGGCCTTCACCTCGACGACCCGGTAGTCGAACTGCCGGTCGCCGCTGAAGACGGCCAGCATATCCCCCACCTGAACCTTGTCCAGGTTGATAAACACATTGCCCAGGTTCCGGCTGGTAATGTGGCCCATCAGCACGGCGTTGCCGGGGGCGCCGGCGCCGGCCGTTCCTTCGGCGTGGCCGACGACAAAGGGCGGCACCTCCCAGGTTGTCTGACCGCCCCGGTTTATCAGCGGAGCCGGAACAACCTTACTCACGAGGCCGATGGAGGGTATGGAGAGCTCGGTTATCGGCAGGTTCTGGGGCACCGGGGTCGCGGGAGCCGACGTCCGGGCCTTTGAATCGGCCGCGCCGGGGCGGGGCAGGGCGAGGGCCGGGTCCAGGAAATCATAGGCCGGCGGCCGGGCGGCGTCGACCTGGCCCGGCCCTGAAGCCGGCCGGGGAGCCGGCGGGGCGAGCAGACCGACGGCCGTCTGGTAAACCGGTCCGGCGGCCAGCAGGGCCAGCCCCAGACTTCCCAGCACAATCAGGATGGTGCCTAGCAAACTGCAGGCGGCCCGAAGGCGGTTCTGCCGCCGGACGCGCTCGGCGTAGGCCCGCCGGATGGGTCCGATTTCGGCGGGCCAGGCGGACGCGGCCGCCGGCCGGCGGGCCGCCACGAGGCCCGCCGGCCGGGACCCGGTCCGGTTCACCGGAACCCTCAGCCGCAGGTCCGGATAGGACCCGAGCATAGGGGCGGCTCCTTTAACGTCGGCCGAGTCTTCGCAGGCCGATCCCCGCCCCGACCATCGCCAGCAGGCTGGTAATCACCGGCAACAGGTCGGGCTCGCCCGTGGGCGGCAGGACCGTCGGGCCGGCGGGCGGCGCGGCCGGCGGTGCCGGGGGCGCCGGCGGGGGCGGCGGTGCGGGCGGCAGGACCACCGCCGGCTGTTCGGTCGGCGTGGGCATCGGCGGAGGCGGTGGCGGCGGCAGGACCACCTGCGGCACCGGGGTCGGGGTTGCGGTCGGGGCCGGGGGCACCGTCACCGCGGTGGGGGTCGCTGTCGGCGGCACCGGAGTAGGCGTGGCCGTGGGCGGCGCTGGTGTATTAGTCGGCGCCGGCGGCACCGGGGTGTTGGTAGGCGTGGGTGTAGGCGTGTTCGTCGGAACAGGCGGCACCGACGTGCTGGTCGGCGTCGGCGGCGCTGGTGTATTGGTGGGCGTCGGCGGCGCTGGTGTATTGGTGGGCGTCGCCGTCGGCGTATTCGTGGCCGTCGGGGTCGGCGTACTGGTCGGGGTCGGCGTAAAGGTCGGCGTCGGCGGACCGGGGGTTGAGGTCGGAGTCTGAGTCGGCGTAGCCGTGGGCGTATTGGTCGGCGTTGCTGTCGGCGTATTCGTGGGCGTAGCCGTCGGGGTTGCGGTGGGCGTATTGGTCGGCGTCTGCGTGGGCGTGCTCGTCGGCGTGTTCGTCGGGGTTGGGGTCGGCGTTTCGGTCGGGGTGGCTGTCGGCGTGTTCGTCGGGGTTGGGGTCGGAGTATTTGTCGGCGTGGCCGTCGAAGTAGTGGTCAGAGTCGGCGTTACTGTCGGTCGAAAGCTATCCCCGCACGCATGCTTCGTGCCCCGGTCAGTCTGTATCTCGATGTAGTTCTTTGCATGGTCTGTAGAAGGCATGACCGACGCCGTCCAGGGAAACTCGTGCGTCCCCGGGCCAAGTGTACTCCCCGCACTCAGCGAGTGATTGTGCGAGTCTAGCTGGAAAGTAACCTGCGCGTCGAAATCAGCGTTCTCCTTTTTACATGACGAGCCTGTATTGTTATCGTTAGTATTCCAGGTTATAAACTTATCAAACACGCTCTGTATAGTTATAGTGACTCCACTGTCCACGGTAATTTTTACTGTACCTGAGGTTGTCCCCGTCTTTTGTAGAGACCAGCCGTCCCCTGCGAGGGAAAGGTTGGCCTCCACCTGGGGCGCCGGTCCGCTAAGGCCGTAAGCGGCTACGGCTGTTAGTGCGGCCAGCACCACGAGGGTTAGAAGCCAGCGTCCGGCCTGGCGGCCGGCCGCGCCGTTGCGGTCTCTGCGGTCCATTTTATTCAGCCCTTCAAAGGTTTTTGAGAGCTTGCCCTTTGCCTCCGACCGAACGCCGGCGGACTCTTTTGCCGCGACCCATCGGGCCTAGCTCAGAACCGCCGGTTCCGGGCGCTTAACCCTGCCGCTCGCTGACCGCTGGGGAAACCGCTTCGGGGCCCAGGCCCCACCCTGCGGCCGCCGGGTATCGGCGGCCAACCAGAATATTTTCTCCCCGCCCGGTTGCGGAAAGGTTGAGAACGGGTTACAGACCAGTTAAGAAATTTGACAACCTTTCCGGAAACCGCTGTCAGGCGCCGCTAAGGGGTCCGCTTGGGGATCCGCTGAGGCCGCTTCGCTGGAATAGAGCCGTCCGGCAGTCCGCCGGCCGCTCAACAATATCATAATGACAAGAAGGCCGGCCGTCAACGGCCCGGCCGGTACGAAAGTACCGGCCCGCGGCCCCAACTACCTGGCCGTCCGCCGCAACGTGAGGCGTTCAAGGGCCTCCCGGTGTGCCCCGTCAGTAGCTGGCCAGCGGGGAGCTGCGGCCGCCAGGGCCTGCCCCGCCTCTTCGGGGGAGAGTATGTCTTCTCAGACGGCCCGCCGCAGACCGGAGGTTACTTCAGCCACCCACAGGCAGGGAGCCAGCAAAGGACGGGGCGAGGCAAGCCACCGCCGCCAGAAACGCTGGCCGTGCTCACGATAAGGGTGAGGCAACACCACCGCCAGGACCAGCCCGGCGTCAACGACCAGGGATGAGGTCGCCGAAGCGGGCATCGTCATGCTCTTCCCGGTCGCGCCGATGCCAATCCTCCGGGAGAAGCTCGGGATGACGGGCTTGTGTTGCAGGGTCCGCCGGTGAGCAAGCTGGCACAGTTGCCGATACTGCTCCGGGTCCAGGAGCACCTGGGCCCGATGCAAGCTCCCCGTCCCTGCCTCCTTGTTTGCTAACTACACAATATTTTACGCAGTGCGAGTGGAAAGCCGCTGAAGAGCCCGGGAGCGGTACCGAAGTACGGGCGCCATCGCCCGGTGTCGGGGTAAACTCTCCTGTGAGAGTCTGACGGCCGTGACCGGGACCGCTCCGGCAGCCCGGCACGGCCGCAGGATGAGCGGAACTTGAGCGGTGTTAAGAGCTTTCCGGGTCCTGCCTATCGTCGTGTGGTTTTTAATAGCCGGCATCCTGCCGGATCCGGCCTCAACCTCGGCCCGTCAGGCCAGCCCTGACCCGGAGCAGGTCTCCCCCCGGCCGGAGGCCGCTTTAAGCCTGCCCAGCCGGGTGTTTGTGCCGGTGGTCAATAAGGCTGTTTTCTCCGCCAACCCCGGCACCGGTTCCGGGACCGGCAATTCAGCCGTCCAGGCCGTGGCTTTAGGGGCGTATGTCCACAACTTCCCCTACTTCGGGGACGTCCCGGCCTTTTTTAACCTCATCGGCCGCAACCTGGCGGTCCTCATGTGGTACCGGCCCTGGGGACCCGCCCAGTTCAGCGGCTTTCACCCGGAAGACCTCGAGTACGCCTATTCCCTCGGCGCTGTCCCCATGGTCACCTGGGAGCCCTGGAACTGGGACGACCCCCGCGGCCCGAACCAGCCGGAATACGCCCTGCGCAACATCGTTGCCGGAAACTTCGACGACTACATCCGGAGCTGGGCCCGGGGGGCAAAGGCCTTCGGCCGCCCCTTTTACCTGCGGTTTGCCCACGAGATGAACGGCTACTGGTACCCGTGGGGAGCCGGCGTCAACGGCAACCGGCCTCAGGAATACGTTGCCGCCTGGCGCCGCATCCACGCCATCTTCGCGGCCGAGGGCGCAGCCAACGTCCGATGGGTCTGGACACCCAACATCGACGACCAGGCGGTCTCTATTGAGGCCTTCTATCCCGGCGACGCCTACGTCGACGTTGTCGGCATGGACGGCTACAACGGCGGCACCGCCCTGCCCGACTGGGGCGGCTGGCGGTCGGCGGCCGAGATCTTTGGGCGCACCTATACCAGGCTTGCGGCCCTGACCGATAAGCCCATCATTATCGCCGAGACCGCCTCGGCCGAGGCGGGCGGGGACAAGGCGGCCTGGATTCGGGAGACGTTCGCGGCCATCCCGGAGCTTTTCCCGCGAGTCCGGGCCGTCATCTGGTTCAACGCCAATAAAGAGACCGACTGGCGGGTCAACTCGTCCCCGACGTCCCTGGCGGCCTTCCGGGAAGCCGCGGCCTCGCCCGTTTACCAGGGCCGGCTCCCGTAGGCCGGCGATCCCCGGATCCCCGCAACGCCCAGCAGAGCTTTCCGCAAAAGCTCGGGGCTTACTCGCCAGTCCGGCGTCTTGAAGAGGCCGGCGCTGTTCGGCGGGTTGACGTCATTAAAATAAACCAGGGCCCGGAGCTCAGGGATCCCCTGGGCCGTCCGGAATGCGGCCTTAAGCCACTCGACCCGGTATTTATCTTCTCCGGCAACCCCCAGCTCGGCGACAATCACCGGCTTGCCAAACCCTTTGACCAGCCCGAACTTCGGCCCGAAGATCTCCGTAAAAGCGAGGGCATCCGGCGCCCCCCAGAAGACGTCCCACTCCCGGAAGCCAAGCACTGTGAGGCCCACGTAGTCCACGTAAGTCTGGCCCGGCCAGTAGTCCCGGGCCGAGGGAGTGCCGGCGGGCGACCAGACGAACTCCACGTTCGAGGCCCCGGCGGCCCGGCAGACATCCACCACCCGCCGGTAGGCGGCGATGTAGTCCGCCGGCGACCCGGCAGACCAGGGGTAGAGGCCTTTCAGGTCCATTTCGTGGCCCCACCTCAGGAGGATTTCCTGGGGGATCTCGGCGGCCAGCACGGAGCACATCCGCCGGGCCTCGCCGTCATATTTTCCGGCGGCAACGTCCGGAATCAAGGTTCCCCCGGCGTCCCGCGGCCAGGGTTCGGCCGAAACCATCGGCACATGCCCCCGGGACCGGATCTCCTTGACCTGGGCGGCAAGACCGCTGGGGTCCAGGGTCCAGTTCCAGAAGATGTGCTCGATGCTCACCTGCGGCAGGCTCTGCAGGGAGCCGGACGGGTCATAGACCCCGAGGGCGACCCGGTCCTGGGGCAGGCCCCGAACCGGCAGGCTCACGGCCGAAGATGTCGGCTTCGGCCGGATATCGTCAGTAGGGAAGAGCGCCCGGGCGACAAAGGGTCCGGCGAGCACAGTCGATGCCCCGACTGCGACCCAGAGGGCCGCGAGCCGGAGGAAGCTATAACCGCGGCCGGCGCGGGCAAGGCCCCCGACCACGTCGATGGAGAGGACCAGCCCGACCATGACGGTTGTCTCGACCGCAAACAGCAGATACCCCTGAACGTCGGGCGGGCCCTGCCGGACCAGAAAAACTGCCATGGCCAGCAACTGGGTTGCGAGTAGGGCCAGGTAAATCTGGCGGGTGCCGGGGTTTCCGGCGGCCCTGGGGCGGTGGGCGGCGGTGCCTTTCGGAGTAATCATGTACGGGTGGCGGATGCCGGCGAGGGCATTAATCACGGCCCAGAGGGTGACAGGCCAGCGGGCAATCTGGAGGACAATACCCCGCCAGCTGAGCAAAAGGCCCTGAGGCAGGAACCAGCGCCGGGTCCAGAACCAGAAGGCCAGGGTCGCCCCCTGGACCGGGGCACTCCTTAACAGAAACTCCCAGAGGGGGACATGGGCAATGGGCAGGCCACTCACCAGCGCAAAGGCCGGGGCCAGGGCCAGAACAGCCATGCTTGCGGACCAGAGGGGATAAATAAAAGGTCTGGGCAAAGAGAAACTGGACGGCCCGGGGGAGGGTCCAGTGTCTGATAAGTCTGGGCGTCCAGCTGAAGAGCACCTGCGCAATGGAGTAGGCCCAGGCGAACTGCTGGCCCAGGTAAACTTCGAGGGTCTCGGGGCCGTCGCCGACGGCCAGGGCCTCGGGTACGAAGACCCCCTTCCAGCCCTTAGCAGCCATCGCCACAGTGACCAGGTGGTCCTCGGCCCGGGTCGGGGGCAGGAGGCCGACTGACACGAGGGCTTCCCGGCGGACTGCGTAGTGGGACCCGATTATAAAGGGGGCGCCGGACCAGCCGTAAAAGCCGGCCTGCATCGGAACCTGGAACGGTAGCTCCTGCTCCATGGCCCCGCGGGCCGTCCACCGACCGAGGTTGCCGTAAAGGCTCGGGGCCGCAACCCACCCTATTTCGGGGTCCCGGAAGTAGCCGAGCACCCGGTCAAGGTAGAAAGGCCGGGGGTTGTGGTCAATATCCAACAGAACGTAGACATCGTAGTCCCGGCCGGCCAGATCGAACCAGGAGTTGAAATTGCCGGCCTTGGTCTTCGCCTGGAAGGGCGGCCCCGGCTGGTTGTATTTTGCAATCCCCCGCCGGGAGAAGTGGCGGATCCCGTACTCGGCGGCCCGGCGCCGCACAAAGGGGTCATTTTCCTCATCGAGCACCCAGCGGTCGACGGCGCAGCCGGCAGGCACGGCCAGTCCGGCCATCGCCCTGAGCTGCCTTTCGATAACCTCAGGGGATTCTTTCGACGGCACACACAGGGTTACAACCGCAACCCTGAGTCCCGGCGAGGGCGAAACCGAAACCGGCCGGCGCATCCGGCCGGCAAAGAACATGTATAGACCGGGCAGGAAGGTAAAGTCGTAAAAGATGGCGGCGCTCACCAGCCCAAAGAGCACCGGTGCGCCCATGTGGGCCGGCCGAAACCACCAGGACCACAGCAGGAGGTTGGCAACAAGCCAGAGGCCGACCAGGAGCAGGTACTCGCCCCTGAGGCGGCCCTGGATGAAGTTTTGGGACCCTTCTTTGATATCTGACCCGGCGCCGGGTTTGGATACCGTGCCGGAGCGTCCCCGGGTTATGAGCAGTAAAACGGGCCTGAAAAACGTCCCCAGTATGATGGCCACGATCCCTTTCCGGCCTGGCCGACAGCTGTTGCGTCGCGTCTGGCCGATGCTGTGCTTCGTTCTGTCCGCTCAGGAATCGGGCCGCTGAGGACAGGGTCGAGGGTGCTGGCAGTCCTACCAGGTCTGACGGACCGCAGGCCGACCGCTGTGCCCGGGCTGCTGGCCAGACTCCCGGCCGCGTCCAGATTCGCGGCCGACAGTCGCTCAGCTGGGGCGCGTCAGCGCCACCGCCGGGTCCGCTAAAGGTGTCCGCTAAGGGGTGCCGCTGGAGAATCCGCTCGGTGAGGGGGGTGACCGGCCGACTACCGGCCGGTCACTCTAAGCGTAACACCCGGGGTGCGTCCTGTCAACGGGTTACCCGGGTACTTTCGTACCAGCTGATTTCAGACCCGGTCGGCGGTGACCACCAGGCGGTGGCTGTAGACTTTGTCCGGGACGCAGGTGATGAGCACCAGCTGTTCCCGGCCGGTCGGTTCCAGCACCCGGACCTCCGTGGGCAGGACCACCTCGCGGTTTACAACCCGGTAAAGATAGGCCGTCTCGACGGTGTATAAGATGACGGCGGCCCCGACCTGGAGCTCCGGGAGCCGGTGGAAGACGTTCCCCTCCCGGGGGCTGGAGATGTGCCCCGAAAGGACGATCTTTCCCGGCTCGCCGGGGTTGGCCGTCCCCCGGTGGTGGCCCACCGCAAAGGCCGCCGTTTCCCAGATGAGATTCCCGGCCGCATCCGTCCGGGTGCCGACCGGCACGACCTTGCTGTCCAGCTCGATGCTCGGGATGACGATACGCACCGGCGGCGGCTTGCGTGGGCCGGCACCCGGCGCCACTGCCGTCACGGGTATGACCCTGGCCATGGCCTCCTCGGCCGAGGTGGCCGGCCCCACCGGCGCCGGCGCAGCCGGCTGCGGCGTCGCCGGGGCCGCCGTCGGTGTGGGTGTCAGCAGCTGTACCCGCCGGGCGCCCGCACAACCGGCTGCCGCGGCGGCTGACACCGCCAGGGCTGCGCCCAGGAAATCCCGCCGGGTAATCCGCTCAGGCCTGGCGTTCGAACCCGCCCCCATGGTCGGGACCGGAGTGGCGCCGGAAGGCGCCGCTCCTGCGCCTTACATCGGCCCGGGCCTGCCTCACCCGCTTGAGTTCCTCCCTGACCCGGACCATCTCGGCCTGGACCTGCGCAAGCGCCGCCCGGTCGGCCTCAATCACCTGCCGGATCAGCCGGACCGCCTCCGGCGAGAGGACCGACCGGCCGCCCAGGGCGGCCAGGGCGTCGATTATCCGGCCCCGCTCGGCCCCAACGGCCGCCGCGGCCTCGTAGTCGCCGGCTTCCAGGGCCCGGCTCCGGCGGTCGGTAAGTTCCACAAGCCTGCGGACGAGGGCCTCGGCGTCAAACACCGCGGGTTGCCCCCACCGCTTCTTCCCAGGCCTTAAGCAGATTCTCAACCTGCCTGGCAAGTTCCGGAAGCCGGGACCCGTCCCGGCGGACGTAGGCCTCCGCCAGGGCGCGGTAGATAAAATCATAGACGCTGAAAAGACTCCGGGCGACCGGCGCGGCCTCAAGGTCAAGGGCGGACCACAGTTCGGCCACCACCTCCTGGGCCCTGACGATGGCGGCCCGGGCCTGGTCCCAATCGCCCCGGTCTGCGGCGCCGGCGGCGGCCTCAAGGAGCGCGGCCAGCCGCCGGTAAAGCAGCACGACAAGCCCGGCCGGGCCGGTTGTGGCGACCGCCGTCTGCCGGTAGGCATTCAAGCCGTCCACCTGCTGTTAACCTCCGGTTGTTTGCGTCGTTTGCTGGCCGGCACTTTGCAGGATCTGGGCCCCGAGCTGACCGCTCTGAACCTGGAGCTGGGCGAGCAGGGTCTCCATCGCGACGAACTGCCGGCGCAGGTACTCCTCGCGCCGGGAAAGGCTGTCTTCGAGGGCAGAAATGTAGTCGTTCAGGCTCTTTATCCGGTCGTCAAAGGCGTTTTGGTGGATACTCAAAAGCCCCCCGAAGCCCAGAACCGAATCCAGGTAGCCCCCAACCTGGTCGGCCGCGGCCTTGAGCACCGCATAAACCGCATCGGGGTTGTTCTGGAGGGCCTGCGTAAATTTTGCTTCGTCAACCCGGTAGTCGACGGCCGTTCCGGGGGCGCTTCCCACCGGCCCGGTGTCAATCCCGATGTCGGCCAGGGTCCGGTACGGCCCGGCCGGAACCAGCACACCCGAAAGGGCCGTTCGGAGCCGGGCCGCAACCAGCGTCACCGTAGAATCGCCCAGAAGCGGCCCGGCTGTCTTCGTGTTCGGGTCGTAGTTCGTCTGCTGGGCAACGAAGTCTAAGACGGCGTTAAGTTTGGAAACGAAGTCCTTTGCGGCGTTAAGACCGGGTCCGGCGTCCTGGGCGACGGTGACGGTCACCGGCGAGGCCGTCACGCCCTTAAGCTCCAGAGTAATTCCTGGCAGAAGCCCTGAAACCGTATTCGTCGGGCTCGAAAGGGGCTGGCCGTTATTCACCGTACTGATAGAAAAGACGGCGTTCTGGCCGAGGGCCTGCGTCGCAGACAGGAGCCCGGCTGCCTGGAGAAAATTGCCAGAGACGTCCTGCAGGCTTATCCGGGTATTCCCGGTCGCTCTGGCGGTAAGAACCAGCCGGTCCTGCAGGGGGTCGTAGCTTGCGGTCACCCCGGCCGCCGACGAGTTTATCCGGGCGATGATGGCGCTTAAGCTGTCATTTAAGGTGTAGGTTATCGTCACCCCGTTTATGCTGAAGCTCCCGTCGGAAGTTATCGGGGCTGCCAGCCGGGCCGCCGATGAGCCGACCGGTGCCGAAAGGTTTACAACCCCGAGGTTGCCGGCGCTGTCAATCCGGTAGGTCCCGCCCACATTCTGCTGGACCCCGTTTGTGAGGCGCGCTGCCGAAAGAAAATTGCTGGTGTCGGCCCCGCTTCCGAGCTGGATCGGATTTGCCGACTCGAGCCTTAAGATGTTGGGCCTGCCGTAGGCGTCGTTTACCAGCGAGGCGGTCACCCCAGCCCCGCTGGCGTTTATCCGGTTTATCACGTCGTTAAGCGTATCCACCGCCGGGTCCACGCTTACGGCCACCCCATTTATCGAAAACGTCCCGGCCGTCACGGCCGTCCCCAACCCGGCCTGACTTAACGGAACGGACGGGTTCACCGGCTGGCCCAGGGCCTGGGCGGAGCCCACCACCGTCGGGGTAGCCAGCTGCTGGACCGTGACCTGAAAGCTTCCCGGGACGGCGTCGGGGCCGGCCGTGACCGCAACGCCGCCGCCGGCGGCCGCCGTCCGGGCCAGGACCACGCTCCGGAGGGCGAGGTTCGAAAGGGCAAGCTTAAGGTCCGAAAGCTTTGCCCGGAAGTCGCCGATAAGTTTCTTCTGGTTTTCTAAGGCGCTTTTCCGGTTCTGGAGCTGGGTAATGGGCTGACGTTCGAGGTCGATGAGCTTCTGGACAAACTGGTCCCAGTGGATCCCCGAGATTACGCCGGTTACGCTGGCGGTTCCGAATGCACCGAACATCCGGAGGGTCCTCCCCCGCTACTTTAAGAAGTCCAGCAGGCTGGGCTGGATGACCCGGGCCGCCCCCATGAGGGCCGCCCGGTAGGCGGTCTCGCCCACGGCAAGCTGGGTCGTCGCCTCGGCAAAGTCGACGTCTTCAACGTTCGATTTGAGCCCCGTAACCGAAAGCTTGAGGTCCTGAAGGCGGCTTGCCGCCGCTTCCAGCCGGTTGAGCCTGGCCCCGACAACGACCCGGTTGTCGACGGCCGCGTTTATCGCCTGGTCCAGGGCCGGGAGCGCCGCCTCCACGGCCGCCGAGCTTCCGGAGTTTAAGGCGTCCCGGAGCTGAATAAGGGCGGCGATGGCCGGGCCGAAAACCACGTCGGCCGTAAGGTTTACCGTGATGGTTGTCCCGGCCTCGATTTCGGCCGGCATCTGGCCCCCATCCCCCTGGTAGGGCGGCGGGGCGGGGACGTCATATTCGTTGGGAAGCGGGTTGTACGGCGGCGTCGTCACCTTGAACCCCGAGAAGATATACCGGTCCCCCAGCATCGTTTTGCTCAAGCTGAAGGTGTGCCCCAGAAGCTGACGGACTTCCAGGGCGATGCGCTGCCGGTCGTCGGCCGAGAGGGTGTCGCTGGCCCCCTGGACGGCCAGCTCCCGGGCCCGCTGGAGGGTCTGGGTAAGGTCATTCAAGGCCGCATCCGCGGCCGAAAGCCACCCCTGAGCCCGGTCGATGCTGGCAAGGTGCTGGTCAATCCGCAAAAGAACCGCCCGGTAGCCCAGGGCCGAGGCGGTACCCGCCGGGTCGTCTGCCGGCCGGGTAATCCTCCGGCCCGAGGCAACCTGCCGCTGATAGCGGTTAAGCCGCCCGAAGGCCGCCGCAATATCCGCCAGGATCTGCTCGCCGATCTGCCGCTGGGTAATCCGCACTGCCGGCCTCCCTTTACCGGCCGACCACTCCGGTCCGGTTTATGAGCTGGTCTAAAATCTCGTCAAGGACCGAAAGGCTCCGGGCCGCCGCTTCGAAGGCCCGCTGGTAGAGGACAAGCCTGGCGGCCTCCTCATCCAGGGACACCCCGGAAAACCCGTCCCGACGGGCCTCAAGGTACTGCTGAACCACCTCCTGGTTCGCCTTCTGGTCATCGGCCTGCCTGGCCTCCAGCCCCAGCCGGCCCACGACCTGCTGATAGTACTCGCCTAAGGTCGCGGCGCCGCCGGCCATAAGCTTCTGGTACTGGACCTGGGCGACGGCCAGGGCGCCCCTGCCGTCGCCGGGAGAATCCGGGCCCTGGGCCGCGGCCACCTTATTCGGGTCGGCAGCCACCGCGGGGTTCACCGCCAGGGTTGCGGCCTCATCCCCGGCCGTAAAGACGAAAAAGTCAAGGCCGGTGGAGTTGTCCAGACCGTAGCCGGCCCGGTGGACGGCATTCACCGCGCCGGCCAGCGCCTGGGCCAGGCTGTTAAGTTCCCCGATCTTCCCGGGAATCACCCCATCCCGCAGGTCGATTAAAGCCTTAAGCTCCCCGGAGCCGTCGCCGAAGGCGACCGGCGAGCCGTCTGACCAGACCGGCACGGCAAAGCCCCCGGGTCCCGGCGCCGTCGAAAGGCTGAACGTCTGCTCGTTGTGGACGAGCATCCGGCCGCCGATATAGACGGTTAGCTGGCCGTTCGAGTTCTCAACATAGGCGACCCGAACAATGTGGGAAAGCTCATCGATGAGCCGGTCGCGGGTATCAAGCAGGTCATTCGGGTTCTGGCCCGCCGCCCGAACCTGGCCGATCTGGACGTTGAGACGGGCGATGCGTTCGGCCAGGTCGTTAATTTCGGCGACTTTGCCTGCGACCCGGAAGTCCAGGTCCTGCTGGAGCTGCCGGAGCCGGCCGACCATCCCGTTAAAGAGGCCGGCCAGGTTCTGGGCGGACTGGATGACGCTTGCCCGGATGGCCGTATCCTGGGGGTTAAGGGCCAGCTCCTGCCAGGCGCCCCAGAACCGTCCGAGCTGCTCGTTTAAGCCCGAATCCGACGGCTCGTTAAAAACCGCCTCGACCTGGGCGTATCCGTCGGCGAGCGCCGTATAGTAGCCCGAAAGGGTGTACTGCTGACGAAGCTGGAGGTCGGTAAAGGCGTCCCGAAGCCGGTCGACGGCGCCGACCTCTACGCCCGTGCCGAGCTGGCCGGCGCCGGCGGAAGCGGTCAGCCCCGGCCAGGGGTAGGGGGGCGCCGTCTCCAGCCGGGCGGTCTGACGGGAATACCCCGGAGTACTGGCATTGGCGATGTTGTGGGCGATCACGTCGAGGGCGAGCCGCTGGGCCTGGAGGGCCCGGAGGGCAATCTCAAGGCTGCCGAAGGTCCCCCACATCAGGCCCCGCCTCCGGGCGGCGGGCCGTACGGCGCCCCCCCGGTGCGCCGGCCCTCAAGCCAGCGGCTGTAAGCGGCCGTCACCCGGATAAGCTCCCCGTAAAGGCCCAGGTTCCGGCTCACCGCGGCCCTGAGGCGCCGGAGAAGCGGAATAAGCTCCGGGGAAATGTCCGTCTGGCGGCCCAGCCGCCGTGAAAGCTCCGTCCGGGCGAGGGCGGCGGTCCCAAGGGCCCCGATATCCCCGGCCGCCACCGCCGCCCGCTCCCGTTCGCAAAGCTCAAGCAGGGCCTCAACGGTCAGCGCCGGCTCGTTCAAGGCTCGTTCCCCTTTACAAGAAGCCTTGCCAGCTCAAATTCGTCGACGGTGTACTGCCCGGCGGCAATCCGGGCCTTAAGGTCGGCCACAACCTCGGGCCGGATTTCCTGGGCATTCCGAACGGCCTGATGAAGGGCCAGGATGAGCCGGACCTCGGGAGATACGGAGACGCCGCCGGCCTCTGTGAAGTCTTCCCACCCGGGGGCGCGGCCGCCCTGCCCGGGCCGCGATACCGGGCCGCTTCCGGCGGCCGGCCGGCCCGGCCCCACCGGCCGCGGCGGCTGGTGGCCGCCAGGACCAATCCTTGATACGTCCATGGCTTTCTTTTCGACCTCCGTTCTGATCTATCGGCAGGCCGGCTTATTTCATCAGCCCCTGGCCAGTTCGATGGCCTGACTGAGGAGCTGATCCTGGTCCCGGATCACGTTAAGGTTGAGGGTATAGGCCCGCTGGGCGGCGATAAGCCTGGTGAATTCCCCGACCAGCTCCACCCCCGACATCTCCAGGTAGCCGGGAAGAATCGCCGCCGGGCCGGACCGGTCCGGCCCGGCGGGTCGGGCCGGTCCGCTTGAGGCCGACTCCCGGAAAAGACCCCCGCCCAGGGGCTCGAGGTTTTCAGGCCGCTCAAAGGTGAAGAGCTCAAGCCGGCCGACGACGGTTTCGGTTCCGTCATCGGCTGCCGCCGCCACCGTACCGTCAGGCCGAACCTCGACCCGGCTATCGGCCGGCACCCGGATTTCCGGGTCAAGGGGGAGTCCGCCGAAGGTCACGAGCCGCCCCGTCCCGTCGAAGCGCAGGTCCCCCCGGCGGGTGTAGGCGAAGCTGCCGTCCGGGAGCCGCACCCGCAGGAAGGTGCGGTCATTAGCCAGGGCCACATCCAGCGGCATCCCGGTCCCGGCAAGAGGCCCCGGGCGGGTAAGCAGTCGGCGGACGGCGGCGGCTGCGCCGCCCGCCGGCGAAGCCTCCACCTGAGTCAGGCGGGTCGGCCGGAACGCCGGCGTCGAGAGATTCGCCAGGTTGTGGGCAATTTCATCCACCGCCGCCTGGTAGGCCAGCGCCCCGGATACTGCCGCGGTCATTATCGGAAGCATCTTTCACCCCTCCTAATCCCAGCGGCCGAGCTGCTGGAGCGCCCGGTCCAGGGTCGAATCCGCCTCAAGAAGCATCCGCTGGGCCGATTGATACGCCCGCATGGCCGCCAGCAGTTGTGCAACCGTCTCGGTGACGTTAACGTTCGACTGCTCAATGGCCCCCTGCAGGACGGCCGTCCCGGGCGGGGCGGGTGGGGGCTGGAAATTCGGGTCCGCAGGACGCAGGAGGTTGTCCCCCACCCGGACAATTCCCGGCGCCCCGGAAAGGTCGGCAAGCCTGAGCCGGTCAACCGCCTGGCCCCCCACGGTTACCGTCCCATCCGGGTCCACCCTGAAATCCGACGTCCCCACCTGAATCGGGCCGTTTAAGCCCAGGACCCGGTCACCCGCCGCCGTGGTAAGGAACCCTTCGGCGTCGACGAAGAAGGTGCCGTCCCGGGTATAGGCCGGGCCATCCGGACGCTCGACGACGAAAAACCCGACCCCGTCAATAGCCAGGTCAAGGGGCTCACCCGTATCGGTTATCGGCCCGGGGCTTAAGTCGATGGCCGCGGGCTCCAGCTCAGTTCCGGTCCCGAGGGGACCGACGGGCGCCGTCAGAGCGGGGCCCCCCAATCGCCAGAGCCCGAGGGCCGTTCGCCCGGCCTGGGCAAGGAGCGTCTGCTTGAAACCCGGCGTGCCGAGATTCGCGAGGTTGTGCGCCAGCAGTTCCTGACGCCGAAGCTGAACGTCAAGCTGTGAGACCGCGGTGTAAAGGCCCCGGATCATCGACTGCGCCTCCGTATTTTTGTGAAGACGATGCCGGCGGCCGCGGCGACTGTCGCCCCGGCGCCGAAACCGCCGGCAACCAGCAGTATCGGACTGGTTCCAGCCTGCGGCGCCCCTGCCGCAGCCAGGCGAGCCGGCTCATCTCCGCCGGTTCGGGGAAGTTCTGACGGCAGCGCCCCCCGGGCCGCAGCGCCTTCCGGCGGCTCAATGCGGCCGGCGATGGACCGGCGCGGCCCGGGCGCCGGAGGCGGCCCACCGTCCTCAACGCTGATGAGCATAAGGTCCCAGTTTTCCTCGGGGATCGCCTCGGGCAGAACGTAATCGAGGTGCGCCGTGCCGTCCGGGCCGACGTTAAACCGACCCAGGTTGTAGGCGGCGCCGCTTGCGGCCTTGAGGAGCCAGATGTTGTACGTTTCCGTTCCGAGCCGGGGCAGTCCCACCACACTCAGCCGGACCTCGCCCTCTTTGAAGACCAGTTCGGCTACCCCGGCGGCGTCCCGCGGCCCCCAGTTTGAGATGCCCGGCATGTAACCGAGCACCACCCGAACCGGCGTGCCGTTGGCCAGGGCGTCTGGCGGCGGGTACGCCGCGGCGGCATACAGGGTCAGGCTGATGGCTGCTAAAACCAGCCGAACTGACGGCCTCATTTTAAGAGCCTCCTACCGGGGTGGTAAATCCGGCGCCGGCGGCCGCCCGGAGCCGCATGATTGCCCGGGTGTAGAGCTGAATCGCCCGGGTTGGGGATATGCCCAGCACCGCCCCGATCTCCGCAAAGGTTAGCTCTTCTTTAAAATACAGAGCCAGGACGAGGCGGTCCCGCTCGGGCAGGGTTCTTATCGCCTCGGCCACAACCCGGACCGCTTCCTGCTCCTCCACGTATTCGGCCGGGTCAGTCCCCGCCGCGGCGCCGGCGAGTCGGTCGGCAACAGTAAGTGAATCGTCGGGCGCCCCTGCGGCGGCGCGCCGCCGCAGGGGCGTTTCGAGGGAAAGAACCTGGGCCGAATCGTGAAGGAGGGCCTCCCGGTAGGCCTCAACCGAAAGACCCAGGGCTCCGGCGACCTCAGCATCCGTCGGGTGGCGGCCGAGCCGCTGGTAGAGGGTCTCGTGGACCTCCTCCAGTTCCCTCAGGCGCCGGGCGGCTCCCCGGGGGTGGATGTCCAGCTGGCGCAGGGCATCCACAATGGCACCCCTGATCCGCTGGCGGGCAAAGGTTTCGAATTTGACCCGGCGGGTCGGGTCGTAGCGGTCCACGGCCTGGATGAGGCCGACCATCCCGTACCCGACCAGGTCCTCCCGGTCGACGACGCCCGGGATGCCGATGCCGAGGCGGGCCGCCACCTGCCGGACCAGGGGAGCATAGTGCAGGATGAGCTTCTCCCGGAGGGCCGGGTCACGGGTTCTGAAGAACTGCTCCCAGACGTCCTCGATTCTCACCGGTCGGCCCTCCGCTGGTCCGGCCGCAGGAGCCACAGGACCATCAAGCCGATGGCACCGACCCCGGCCGCCCCAACAATACCCCTCACCCAGGCCGTCTCGATGGACGCCCCCGCAAGCACCCCACCCCAGGCGACGGCAATGAATACGGCCGCCGGCGCAAGGAGCACAAGTTCAACCCACCGCATCACTCATTCCTCCGGTGACCTGCGCTGTTTGAGCTGTTTCCGAAGGCAGAACCTGATAATTGCTTCCCGCCTGCCCGGCTCGATATCGACAAATTTGGCCCCGGCCTCGAACGGAAATTGACTGCGCCCAGCTCCCCGCTCGGCCGGCCGACGCCGCACCCAGACGACCTCAACCCGGACCGAAAAAGCTCCGGTCCCATTCAGCCCAAGCTCGAGCTCGAGCTGGTCCCCGACCTTAAGGGGGCGGTCGGCAACCAGCCCCAGGCCGCCCCCACTGATGTCCCGCAAAAGAAGGTTGACTGCCACCTGCGGCGGCTCCTGGGCGCCGGAAGCTCCCGGCCGCACCAGCACGGCCTGGGCCGGCATCATGCCCAGGGGAACCCGGAAGAATTCCCGCCGCTGATGCCGGACCCACTCGCCCGCGGCCTCCACCACCAGCACCGGCACCTGGCCCAGGTTCCGTCCCAGAACCACCGCTTCCAGCCGGTAGATCCCCCGCTCGCCGACGATCTCCACTACTACCCGGTTGCCGGCAGCAAGCCGGACCGGCACAAGGTTCCGCATGGGGTAGGCCAGAACCAGCCGGTTGCCGTCCCCCAGAACGTCCTCGACCCTGGACGGGTAACTCTCCGTGCCGCTTTCCCCGGCGATAACGATGTTCACCGGTCGGCCGACCTTGAGATAGCCTTCGGGAAGCGTCATGAGCCGTCCAGCTCCACGGTGGTGCGAATCTCAAGCTGATAGCCGGGAGCCACTTCCGCATACGAAAGGATAACCAGCCCCGGCAGCGACCGTTCGGTAAGCCGCCGGAGGGGAAGCCTCAGCTTCGGCGGGCAGAACAGCACCGCCCGATGGCCCTCCGCCGCCAGACTCTCCATTGCGGCGGCCAGGCGCGACAGCAGCTGCCTGGCAGTGTCGGGCGGGAGGGCCAGAATGGTTGACCCGCCTTCGGCGGTTGTCAGGCTGTTTAAGAGCAGTTCCTGAAGGCCCGGCCCCAGGGCGAAGCCGATGATCCGGCTGCCCTCAGCCAGCTGCTGACTGATGAGGCGGCAGAGCCCCTGGCGGGCCGCCTCGGAAAGCTGGTCCGGGTCGCGGGTGGCTTTAAGCAGGGGCGAGATGGCCTCCAGAATCGTCACCAGGTCGCGAATCGGGACCCGCTCCCGCAGCAGGTTCTGGAGCACCCGCTGGAGCTCGCCCAGGGAAAGCTGGTCGGGAATGAGCTCCTCGACCAGCGCCGGATACCGGCTCTTGAGCTGGTCCACGAGCTGGCGGACGTCCTGGCGGGTCAGCAGTTCGGCCGCCAGGGACTTGACCGTTTCCGACAGGTGGGTAATGATAACCCCGGCCGGGTCAACGACGGTGTGCCCCGAGAGTTCGGCCTGGTCCCGGAAGCCCGCCTCAATCCACCTGGCCGGCAGGCCAAAGACCGGCTCCTTTGTGTCTTCGCCGGGGATCTCGGGCACCCCGGCGCGGCCGCCGGCCCCGTGGAGGACAAGATACATGTTTGGCCGGACCTCGCCCGAGGCCACCGGCACGCCCCGCAGCTTTATCCGGTACTGGTAGGCCCCGAGCTCAAGGTTGTCCCTGACCCGGACGGTCGGAATGACAAACCCGAGCTCCTGGGCAATCTGCCGGCGCAGGAGGGTTATCCGCGCAAGAAGCGGGCCTCCGGGGGAGGCCCCGCCCTCGACCAGGGGAATGAGGCCGTAGCCGACCTCCAGCTCAAGGGGGTCGGGCTGAAGGGTCTTCAAGACGGCCGCAACCTCGTCGGCCGGCTCAGGCGCCGCTGAAGGCGGCTGGGCTGCCCCGGGACCGGACGGGCCCAGCGCGGACCGCCGCAGGGCGTAAGCCAGGCCTCCCAGGCCCGCCCCAACGGCCATGAACGGCAGGGTCGGCATGCCCGGAATGAGGGCAAGGCCCCCCAGCAGGCCGGCGGCCACGGCGAGGGGTTTCGGGCCGTAGAGAATCTGCCGGGCCATCTCCTGGCCGAGGCTGCCGCCTTCGGCGGCGCCGGCCCGGGTTACGATAATCCCGGTGGCCGTCGAGATGAGCAGGGCCGGAATCTGTGAAACCAGGCCGTCGCCCACGGTCAGCACCGTGTAGGTCTGGAGGGCCCGGTCGATGGGGAGGCCCCGCTGCAGAACCCCGATAACGATGCCGCCGACGATGTTGATCAGGATGATAACCACCCCGGCGACGGCATCCCCCTTGACGAACTTGCTCGCCCCGTCCATCGCACCGTAGAAGTCCGCCTCGAGCTCGATGAGCCGGCGCCGGCGCCGGGCCTCGGCCTCATCGATGATCCCCGCATTAAGGTCGGCGTCAATGGCCATCTGCTTTCCGGGCATCGCATCCAGGGTGAACCTGGCGGCAACCTCGGCCACCCGGCCGGCCCCGTTGGTTATGACTACGAACTGGATGACGATGAGAATCAGAAAGATGACCACCCCGATAACGTAGTTGCCCCCGATAACGAAGTGGCCGAAGGCATCGATTACCCGGCCGGCGTAGCCGTGAAGGAGGATCTGGCGGGTCGCCGAGACGTTGAGCCCGAGCCTGAAGAGGGTCGCCACCAGGAGCAGGGACGGGAAGACCGAAAACTCCAGCGGCTCCCGGATGTACATGGAGACCAGCAGCACCGTAAGCGCCAGGCCGATGTTGATGGTGATCAGCGCATCGAGCAGGGCCGGGGGCAGGGGCAGGATCATCATCCCGACCACGACCACCACCGCAACCGCCAGGTAAATGTCGGAAAGACCCCGGCGCTGGGCCGGACGGGCACTAACCGCCATGACTCACCCCCGTGTGCCGGAGCCGGTAGATGTACGCCAGCAGTTCGGCAACAGCCTCATAGAGGGCCGGCGGAATCTCCATGCCGACCTCGACGGCGCGGTAGAGGGCCTGGGCCAGGGGCGGATTCGAAACCACGGGCACCCCGGCCTGCCGGGCCAGCGTCCGGATCCGCTCGGCCACAAGCCCCCGGCCCTTGGCGATAACCCGGGGCGCCCCGTCACCCCGACGGGGGTCGTAGCGGAGCGCCACGGCCAGGTGCGTCGGGTTGGTAACGACGACATCGGCCTTCGGCACCGCAGCCATCATGTTTCTGAAAGCCAGCTGCCGGTGCCGGCGGCGCAGCTGAATCCGGATGGTCGGGTCGCCCTCGGCCTGGCGCATCTCTTCCTTAAGCTCGGTCCGGGTCATCTTAAGCTCCCGCTCGTGGCGCCACAGGCGGTAGCCGTAATCGGCGGCGGCCAGCACCCCGAAGGCGATGACCCCCCGGAAAAAGAGGTCGGTTACGAGCGCAAACAGTTCGCCGAGGCCGCCCATAAGGTCACCCGCCGACCAGAAGGCCAGCCGGTGAAGCCAGGGAACCAGGGTGAAGTAGACGACCAGGCTCAGGACGGCCGCCTTAAGCAAAGACCGGAAAAGCTCGATGAGCCCGCCGAAAGAGATGAGTCGGCGCAGACCGGTCAGGGGATTCAGCCGGTCAAGGTCAGGCTTTAAGGGATGAAGGCTCAGGGCGCCGCCGGTCTGCAGCAGGCCAATGCCGATGCCGGCACCCCCGGCGGCCAGCACCACCGGCGCTGCCAGCACGAGCCCACCCACAGCCTCCCCGCCCAGCAAACCCCAGAGGGCATCCGGGGAACCCCCGGCCGGCGGCCGGGAGAGGTTCACCGTAAGCAGCTGCTTGAGGCCGCGAAGGATGCCGGACCCGCCCCAGTAGAGGGCAAGGCCTCCCGCCGCGAGCCCCGCGACGGCCGTAAGTTCGGTGCTCACGGCCACCATGCCCCGTCTTCTGTACTCCTGCCGGCGGCGGGGAGTCGGCGGGGCAACCTTCTCCTCGCCCATCAGGACGCCCCCCGGGAGCCGCCAAAAACGGCTCCTGCGGCTTGAATGATCCCGTTAATGACTCCCGGTGCCTGCCCGAAGACCAGCGGCGCGCTGAGGGCGATCAGGACAAGCCCGAGGCCGAGCTTAACGGGCAGGCCGACCCCGAAGAGGTTGAGCTGTGGGGCGGTCCGGACCAGAATCGCCAGTGCCAGGTCCACCACCAGCAGCCCCCCGACCACGGGCAGTCCCAGGCGCAGGGCGAGCCCCAGAACCCCACCCAGCACCTGGGCCAGCCGTGCCGGCGCCGCCACCGGATCCGTTCCCGGCGGTACCAGCCGCAGCCATTCGACCAGGGCAATAATCGCCTGGTGATGCGCATTGGATGCCAGGATAACCGCCCCGGCCGCCAGCTGATAGAGCCGGTCGAGGGGGTTGACCGCCTCGCCCGAGCCGGCTTCGCCGGCCCCATCCCCGGCAACCGCCTGGGCCAGGGTAAAGCCGGTCTGGAGGCCGATAAGGGCCGCCGTCTGCCGGTAAACGCTCAGGCCGAGCCCCAAAAGCCAGCCCATCATCAGCCCCAGGACCACCTCCCGGATAAGGGCGATGACGAAGTCTGGGGTATTTCCCGGGACCGGCGGCGCGGCCGCGCCGCCCGGCACCAGCGGCAGGACCGCATAGGCCCAGGTAAGACCAAACCAGATCCGGGCCGGGGCCCCCAGCCAGCCGAACCCCGGAACCGGCATAACCGCAAGCAGGGCGGAGAGCCGGGCACCGGCGAGGAGCCACCGGGTCATGGTTTCGGGGTCCGCCGGCACGGTTACGGTCCTCCCCGCCCGATCTGGGGCAAAAGCCCGTAAAGGTTGACGGTGAAAGCCGCAAGACTTCCCAGAAGCCACGGTCCCAGAACGGCCAGGGCCGCAAACACCGCCAGAAGCTTCGGCACAAAGGCCAGGGTAAATTCGTTTATCTGGGTTGCGGCCTGAAGGATTCCGATTACCAGACCGGCCGCAAGGGCCACGGCCAGCACCGGTCCCGCCGTGTACAGGACCTGGCCGAGCATCCGGGCAGCAACCTCGACTGCCAGCTGTTCGCTCATTGCCGCTCCTCAGTTAAAACTGGCCACCACGGACCGGACGACTAAAGTCCAGCCGTCGACCAGCACAAAGAGCAGGATCTTAAAGGGCAGTGAGACGACGACGGGCGGCATCATCATCATGCCCATGGCCATGAGCACGCTGGAAACCACCAGGTCGATGACCAGGAAGGGCACCAGGATGACAAAGCCCATCTGAAAGGCCGTTCTGAGCTCGCTCAGGATGAAGGCCGGAATCACCACGTGCAGGGGCAGCTGCATCGGGTCGGATGGGGCGGCGATTTTCGCCAGTTCGACGAAGAGGCCCAGGTCCTTTTCGTTCGTCTGCCGGAGCATGAAGGTTTTTACCGGGCCCTCGGCCCGGGTCCAGGCGTCTTCGGCGCTGAGTTCCCCCCGCAGGTAGGGTCCGAGGGCATCCCTATTCACCCGGTCCCAGGTGGGGGCCATGGTAAAAACCGTTAAAAACAGGGCGAGGCCGATGAGCACCTGGTTGGGCGGCAGTTGCGGCAGGCCCAGGCCGCTCCGCAAAAAGCCCAGGACGATAACGATGCGGGTAAAGGAAGTGGTCGTCATGAGAATTGCCGGCAAAAACGAGAGGAGGGTCAAAAGCCCCAGGACCTCGAGGCTTGCCGAGGCGGTACCTGCCGCCCCCGCCGCACCCTGCGGGCCTGCCACCTCCACCCGAACCGCACCGGCTGGGGCGCACCCGCCCAGCCCGAGACCAAGGACTGTGATGCTGAGGAGAACCGCTCGACTTCTCACTTCCCGGGCAGATGCTACCGCCCGGGCAACCCAGCCAAGTAGGGACTACAGGCCAGCCCCTTAAGGCCACAAGTCCTGGCCAGCTGGCTATGACCGGTGCTGGGTGCGACCAAGGGGCAGCGCCACCAGCAGGCGGGTGCCGGCCCCCGGCCGGGAACTTACCCGCAGCCGACCGCCCCGGGCCCGAACCGCCTGCCGCAGAAGGGCCAGCCCCAGGTGACCCCGGCGGCCGAGTTCGGCCAGCTTTGAACGGTCAAATCCGGTCCCGTCGTCGGCCACCTCCAGCCGAATCCGCCCCGGCTCCCGCCGGAGCTCGACCCGGATCTGCCGGGCCCGGCCGTGGCGGACGGCGTTGGCCACGCCCTCCCGGACGACCTGGCAGATGACCTCGGTAATATCCGGGGGCAGCGCCGCGGCCTGGCCCAGCTCGAAGCTTATCTGCGGCGCCGCGCCGTCGACCTCCCCGCCGGGCTGGCCGCGGCGCGCGGCCAGCCCGGCCGCCGCGCTGGCTTCCAGGGCCGCCCGCAACTGGGCGGCCCGCTGTACCCGCTTAAGCGACGCCGCCAGGTGCCGGAGCCGCTCCAGGCTCTCAGCAAGCTCGGTCCGCAAGGCTTCAAGCTCGGCAAGCATCGCCCCATCTCCCGTCTGACCGGCAGCCCAGCGGGCCGCGACCCGGTCGGCCCGGAAAAGGCTTATGGCCAGCCAGGGCATCACCTGGTCGTGGAGATGGCTGGCCAGCCGGTTGGCAACCAGCTCAACTTCCGTCATGCCCGGCAGCCTCCGTTCCTGACGAGACCGCTGTTGTGGGCGACCAGGGCGGCGGCCACCCGGTCCGTGACGTTAAGCTTCTGAAAGATGACCGAAAGGCGGTTCTTAACCGTGGAGGCCGAAACGCCGAGCTTGCGAGCAATTTCTTTGTTAGAGTATCCGGCGGCCAGAAGCTTCAAGACCTCGACCTCCCGGGAAGTCAGGGCATTCGGGCCTGAGAGGAGTGGATTGCAGCGCTCCCGGTAGCGGCGCAGAAAACCGGTCATGAGCTTCGGGTCGATGGCCGAACCCCCTTCGGCCACGGCCCGGATCGCCCCAACCAGCTCCGGCAGGCCGCCGCTTTTCAAGACATAGCCCCGGACACCGGCGGCCACCGCCCGGTCCAGGTGCTCCTGGTCGGCATGCATGGTGAGGATGATAACCGCTGTCTCCGGGGACTCGGCGGCAATGGCCTCGGCGGCCGACAGGCCATCGGCCCCATCGCCGGGCATCTCAATATCCAGGACGACAACGTCGGGCTTGAGCTTTGCTGCAAGATGCCTGGCCGTCCGGCCGTCGGGGGCTTCACCAACAACCTGAATATCGGGGATGTCGCTGAGGAGTTCTTTAAGACCCTGTCTGAAAATCGTATGGTCATCCGCGATAAGGACCCGGATCAATCAGCTCGCCTCCGCAACAGGCTTTTCTCCGCTCGGGAGAACTTCACCAGGCTTATAACATACCGGACACCAAGTGTCAAGGGCCAGGGCGCCTGCTTAATCGCGAAGCCAGCCCGTTGAGAAACCGGCAGGCATCGGCAACCGACCCCAGCACTTCATCAGCGGCGGCAGTAACTTCCGGCGGAGTCTCGGGTCCGGCAACTGCGACAGAAAGCCCGGCCCCACCCTGAACTCGCCACTCCATCACCGCCCGGAAGGCGTCGACGTCGGTCAGGTCGTCGCCCAGGTAAACGACGCCCCGCAAACCAAAACCGGTTATAAGCCGGCGCACCGCCTCACCTTTGTTTGCGCCCGCGGGCCGGACCTCCACCACCTGCTTGCCCTCGGTCAGCACGTAGCCGGGCGGAACCCGGTCCGACAGCAAACCCAGGATGCGTCGGCGGGCTTCGACCGGGTCGGCACTTCCCCGGTAGTGGACTGCCAGGCCCGGACCTTTAATCTCAAGCCGGCCGGCTGAGCCAAGCTGATCCTTCAGCCACTGGGCAAGCCGGGTGATGACCGGGTCGTCCGAGCGTTCCCCGTTCCAATCGGCCCCGTGGAGGCCGACGTAGAGGATCCCGGGCAGGCCCACCTTCGCCTTAAGGTCGGCCGCCGACCGGCCGGAGACCAGGGCCACCAGCTCGAGGGCCGCGGTGAGGGCCCGCAGGACCGGGCGGCAGCCGGGGTGAAGGCGGGCCGCCTCCGGCGTCGGCGCAATCTCGCTTAAAGTGCCGTCGAAATCCGAGATGAGACCCGCCGGCCGGTTGCGGAGGACGGCCACGGCCCGGGCAATCAGGTCATTCACGGCCGGTAGATCTGCCGGTAGGCGCCGTAAAAACCGTAGACGAGGCGCACGTAGGCCTGGGTTTCCCGCAGGGGTATCAGCTCGACGAAGAGGTCCGGGTCGTCGACCCCGAACTGGTCCCGCCAGCGCTGGGCGTTGCCGGGTCCGCCGTTGTAGGCCGCCAGGGCAAGCCAGAGGTTGTTAAACCGCCCGAGCTGAGCCGAAAGGTAGTAGGCCCCGAACTCGATGCTGACGGCAGGCTGAAAAAGGCGGTCAGGGTCGAAGTCGCTGTAACCGAGCCGGGCGGCGATGTCCCGGGCCGTGGACGGGATCACCTGCGTAAGGCCCCGGGCCTGGGCTGAAGAAACCGCCCAGGGGTCATAGCGACTCTCCTGACGGATGAGGGCGTAGAGCAGAAGGGGGTCGATATCGAACCGCCGGGCTGAGGCATCGACCAGGTCGGCAAAGGGCAGGGGATAAAAGGCCCGCTCAAGGCTGGCCGGCAACTGCCCGGACCTGCCGGCCGCCGCAAGGAGCATCGAAACCCCGTCGCTGTAGAGGCCGGCATTGACCAGCAACGGCCCGAGCCGGACGCCCAGCGTGGGGTCAACCGACCAGACCAGACTGCGGACAATCTGCCGGGCGTCGTCCACAAAGCCGGCCTTCCAGAGGGCCAGGCCCACCCGAAAGTCGGCCGGGGGCAGAAATGGTTCGCCACCCGTAGAAAGGGTCCGGTCAGCCGGAGGCAGGGGCTGATAGGGGCGCCCGGCCGGCCCCGAAGCCAGCCCGGCCAGGACCTCCCGGGCCCGAACCTGGTAGTAGACCGCCTCGCCCGAAAGGCCGGGCAGGCCGTCAACCAGGGGCTGCCAGATGCGGGCCGCTTCGTCGGGCCGCCCCTGACCCAGGGCAAGCTTGCCCAGCCAGAACCGGGCCCGGGCTCCGCCCAGATCGGGCCGGTCGGCCAGGAGCCCCCAGTGGGCGAGGGCCTGGTCCGCCTGACCCTGCCGGTAGGCCACGAGGCCCAGGTAAAACCGGGCGTCCTGGCCCCGGGCGGTATCGGGCAGGCTTTCGGCTAACCGGCGGTAATAGACCAGGGCCCGGTTCGGGTCGCCGTAGCGCTCCTCGGTCCGGGCCAGGTCCCAGAGGGCGGCCTCGGCCCAGGGGCCAGTCGGGTCGGCTTCGTAACTTTTGAGATAAAACGCCCGGGCTTCCGCCGTCCGGCCAGAATAAAGATAGGCGTCGGCCAGGTAGTAAGCGGCCTCGGCCAGACGGGTCCCGCTAAGGCCCTGAACCGCCGGCCCCAGGAACCGGATAACGTCGGCCCACCGCCGCTGGTAGTACGCCACAAAGCCCCGCTGGTAAGCCGGAACGTCAACACCCAGGCGACCGAGCTGAGCCAGGGCTTCGGCGGCCGGACCAAGGTCGTAGCCTGCGGCGACCAGCCCCAGAAGCCGGCGGACGGCGGCCCCGGTCCGGCCCAGGTCAGCCTCAAGTCTGGCCTGCTCCAGTTCGGCCCGGGCCCGCTCGGCCCGGCCGGTTGCATGCTGGCCGAACTCCTGCCAGGCGGCAAGGGCGGCTTCGGCCCGGCCGGCGGCCGCCAGAACTTCGGCCAGCCGGGCCCGGGCGGGCTGGCGGAGGGCCGCCGGCAGGCCGGGAATCGCCGCCGCCAGGAGGGCCACCCCCTCGTCGACCCGGCCCTGGGCCAGCCGAAGTTCGGCCCGCTCCCGGCCGGCAATTCCGGCCAGCTCCGGGGCAACTTCCCCGGTCCGGACCCAGGCGGCGTCGGCCCCGGGCCCATCCCCGGCCTGCTGACGGACCCGCCCAAGCAGAAGCCAGGCCGGGCCGATGCCGGCATCCTCAGGGTAGCCTGAAATCAGGGTCTCGAGCCGGCGGGCGGCCGTCCCGAAATCGCCCAGCGCGAAGAGGACCCGGCCGTGCAGGAGCAGGGCTTCGGGCCGCTCGGGGGCATCCGGGAAGGTTGTCAGAAGCAGGCCGAGAGTCTGGTCGGCCCCGCTGAAATCCAGGTTCTCAACCTGAGTTCGGGCCCGCTCGAGCAGGACGCTGGGCGGGGGCAGCCGGTTCTCGACAGGCTCGATCGCCCGGGCCGGAACCACCGGCCCGGCCGCCAGGGCCAGCATGAGGATAAACAACCCCCGGGCTGTGGAGTTGAGGGCAGGCAGATAACGGCGGAACCGCGAGGTCAGCCTTCCCAGCACCCCCAACCGCCAGGCCGCGACTCCGTTCTGGGCCGGGAACGGTCAACCATCCCGGCACGATTGTAAGCTCCCGGGCCCGACCGGGTCAATAAAAAAGCCGGTCGGGACGGCGTTTAAGAGCCGTCCCGACCGGTTACTCAGCACCCTGCTATTACGCCGTGCGGCGGGTAGCCGCCGGCGCAAAGAGGGCGCCGGAGACCGCGGCCACAATCACGCCCAGAAGCACCACGACCAGGCCGACCCAGAACGTCTCGGGCATCGGCAGGCTGACGCCCAGGTAGGCATCCAGGGAGTAGGCGCCCGGACCGAGCAGGCCGAGGACGAAGGCGACGGTGCCGTTCACCAGCGGATACTCAAGGCCGCCCTCGGTCACCCAGACCTTCGGCCAGTGGACCTTGACAATAGCGGTCAGCATCGAAGCCAGGATAGCCAGTGAACCGATGGGGGCCAGAAGGCCAAGGGCGAAGAGCAGGCCGCCGAAGAACTCAGCCAGGCCGGCGACCGTCGCCCAGAAAGTGCCCGGCCGGATGCCGATGGACTCAAACCAGGCGCCGGTCCCCTTGATGCCGTGGCCGCCGAACCAGCCGAAGAGCTTCTGGGCGCCGTGGCCGATGAAGAGCAGCCCGACAACAACCCGCAGAATCAGAAGGCCAAGGTCCAGAGTCATCACCCCTCACCTCCTTCGCCGAGTGTTGCGGTTCTGCTCTGGAAGTCTCTATTATATTAATAGCAAGGTCGGTCGAAAGTTGTCAAGAGTTCAACCCGGCGGACTGCTGAAAAACAAGGAGGTGATTACCCGATGGCCCAGAATGCGCTCACCATCTGCCCGGCCTGTCGCCTCACCCACCGGGGCCGGCGGGGCCGGGAGTCGGGCTGTCCGGTGGCCCGGGCAGCGGCCCTCCTTGGAGACACGTGGACCCTCCTGCTGGTTCACCTGCTCCAGGCCGGACCGCGCCGGTTCGGGGAACTGCAGTCGGTCATTAAGATCAGCCCCCGGGTCCTTTCTGAGCGGCTCCGCAAGCTCCAGGAAGCCGGACTGGTTACCCGCCGGCTCTACCCGGAGATTCCCCCCAGGGTCGAGTACGCCCTGACCCCCATGGGAACCGCCGCCCTCAAGGTGGTCGAGGCCCTGGCCGAATTCGGCGAAAGGTGGCTCCCCCGGCCGAATACCGAGGCCCTCAACCCAACTTAAGGGCAGCCGAATAGACCTCGAGGGTCTGGGCCGCTGTCCGCTCCCAGGTAAATTCGGCCGCCCGGGCCAGGGCCCGCCGCCCGACCTCACGGGCCAGTTCCGGGTCAGCCAGCAGCCGGTCGATGGCCCCGGCAATCGCCGCCGGGTCCCGGGCATCCACCAGGAGCGCCGCATCCGCCGCCACCTCCGCCGTCGCCGTCCCGGCCGAAGTAACCGCCGGCCGGCCACAGGCCATCGCCTCCAGCACCGGCAGGCCGAACCCCTCGGCCAGGGTCGGGTAGACAAAAACCCGGGCCGCATTTAAAAGGCCCACCAGCTCAGCCTCTGGAACCGGGCCCAGGTACCGCACCCGACCGGCCAGGGGATGAGCGGCCAGAAGCCGCGTCGGGTCTCCGAGCCGGGGGTCAAAATATCCGCTCAGAACCAGAACTGCCGACCGGTCTTCCACCCGGGCAAAGGCCGCCAGCAGGCCGGCCAGGTTCTTGTGGGGTTTATTGCTCCCATGGTAATGGCAAAAGACAACCGGAAGGGCCTTTGACTGGCGAAACCCTTCGACGGCCCCGGCCGGCAGGGGCCGGAACCGGGGACTGACCCCCTCGGGGATTACCCGGGGCTCAACCCCCCGGAACCGGCGTTTCAAGGCCGTCGCGGTCGCGGCCGACGGCACGACGACCACGTCCGAAAGCCGGACGGCCAGCCAGTTGAGGACCAGGTAGACCAGGCGGGCGGTTCGGGAGGGCATGCTTTCGGGAACATCAAGTGGAATGAGGTCGTGGACGGTCAGAACCGACGGGGCGCCCCGGACCCAGGGCCGGAAGTAGTGGGTGTAGTGGACCACATCGGGCCGGAGCCGGCGCTCGAGGCGGGCCAGGACGGCCGGGGCCGCCGGGTGGAAAACCGGCGGCCCCGGGACAGTTTTTACCCGGTCAGCAAGCTCGCCAAGGTCAAAGCGGGTGTTCCGGGCCGCCGGGTCAATTACCAGCCGGATTTCCAGGTCCGACCCGGCCAGGCCGGCCAGGGTCCGTACCAGCTCGTAAACGTACCGGCCGATGCCGGGAAAGTGGTCCTGAATGTAGCGGCCGTCGATGAGCAGACGCACCGGCCGGGCGCCGTCAGCGCAGGGGCCAGACGCAGGGCTCCCAGAAGGACCGGTTCGCCGCCTGAAGGTCCGGACAGCTCGGCAGCACCAGGCCCAGCAGGGCGTAAACGATGAGATAGACCAGGGCGGCGGCGACCAGACCGAGGACGGCCAGCCCCAGCAGGCCGCCGCCCGTGAGGTACGGGTGGTTGTAGAGCCGGTCGTCCACCTGATTCGGCACGTCCGGGAAATAAACGGGCCGGCTGCCCGTGGAATAGCCGACCGGCGGCATAATCGGCCCATAGGGGTCCTTTGCGGTGGACCGCGACCGGAGCTGGCCAGTTCGGGTGCGTTCCAGGGTCATTTCGGTCGTTCCGGTTGTGAAGTTTCGTTAAATGATACCACGGCCGGAAAAGGCCGGCCCCAGGGTATAAGCCCTGGGGCCGGCCGGTAACGCCGCGTTCGGGTTAACGGGCCGAGAGCTGTCCCCGGACCGCCCCATCCGGGTAGGGCCGGGTGTGGACGTTTACGTAGTAGTTGCCGGGATTGGTTGCGATGTCGGCAAGCAGTTCGGTACTGATCCCGTCCACACACCCGACGGACCTGCCCGTCGTCGGGGCCGGCAGGGGCACCACAACCGGCCCGGCCACATCCGGACCGCCGCGGTGGATGTGGCTGGCGATGGGCGGGTCAATGCCCTGGACCGTCAGGTCGAAGCAGACCCGGCCCTGGTCCGGGTTGATGCTTAGGACCGCCGAACCCGAACCCCGCGGGTCGCCCGGACCCGGCCGCTCGGCGGCGCCCGTCAGCGTGGCCGTAAGGGTCACGCCGCCGGCCCAGACGACCGGTCCGGTCCAGGAACCCGCCGGCGAGTTGTTGAAGAAGTTTATCCAGGCGTAGCTGGTCACCGGACCGTCGCCCGCGACCCGGACGGTGAACGTATACGGCCCGACGATCCGCCCGCCGGCTATCCCGGTCCGGTTGTTCCAGCCGATATTGCCCTGGCCGTCCAGGCCGCACTGGCGCCAGTCGGTCCGGTGGGTCCCGTACTGACAGAAGACCAGGGTCGAATTTTCGGGCAGTCGGGCCTTGACCTCGTAGCTGTAGGTGCGGGGGCTGCGGTTGATGACCAGCATGACAAACGTGGCCAGGTCGCCCGAACGGGCACCCCGCATCTGAACATAGACCGGCGGCCAGGGCTCGGGCTGGTTACTGACAGCAGTTGATACCGGGCTGCCGGGCTCCCGCTGGGCGGCCTGGACAGCCCCGGCCTGGGAAAGGAGCCCCAGAATGAGGATAATGACGCCAGTTGCCGGAAGGATCTTTGGACCTTTCACATTGCACCCCCTTAGCCCAAATTTCTCTGCGCACGAGCGGAGCCAACGGATAAACCCGGAGCTGTTTGCCGGCCTACCACCCCCTTTCCGTGCCTGGTAAGATGCTTACCGCCAGAACGCCCGCTTTATTATACTTGGCCATTCCCGGTTGTCAAACTGCCCGGGCCGTAGAACACCCGCCCGGTATTGGGCTAAAATTGTGGGTGGGCAGCCATGAACAGTCGGGAGATACGCACCCGCTTTTTAAAATATTTCGAAGCCAACGGCCACACCATCGTCGAAAGCTCGCCCCTGGTTCCGGCTAACGACCCCACTCTCCTTTTCACCAACGCCGGCATGGTCCAGTTTAAAGACGTCTTTCTCGGTCTCGAGGAGCGGCCGTACCGGCGGGCAACCACCTGCCAGAAGTGCGTCCGGGCCGGGGGCAAACACAACGATTTAGAGCAGGTCGGCAGGACCGCCCGGCATCACACCTTTTTCGAGATGCTGGGCAACTTCTCCTTCGGCGACTACTTCAAGCGGGAGGCCATCAACTACGCCTGGGAGCTTGTTACTAAAGAGTTCGGCATCGAGCCGGACCGGATCTGGGCCACCATCTTCCGGGACGACGACGAGGCCTTTGAATGGTGGCGGCGGGATATCGGCCTGCCGGCCGAGCGGATCGTCCGGCTGGGCGAAAAGGACAACTTCTGGGAGATGGGAGATGTCGGGCCGTGTGGACCGACCTCGGAGCTGGTCTACGACCGGGGCGAGGCCTTCCGGTGTGATGCGCCCGAGTGTGCTATCGGCAAGTGCGACTGCGACCGCTGGCTGGAAATCTGGAACCTGGTTTTCATGCAGTTTGAGCGCAAGCCTGACCGGTCCCTGGTGCCCCTACCCAGGCCCTCTATAGACACGGGCATGGGGCTCGAGCGGATCGCCTCGGTCCTGCAGGGTGTAAACAGCAACTGGGATACGGACCTCTTCCGGCCCATCCTCGCCCGGATTGTGGAGATCTCCGGCCACCCCTACGACCCCGGACCGGCCGGCTTTGCCCACCGGGTCATTGCCGACCACAGCCGGGCGGCGGCGTTTCTCATTGCCGACGGGGTTCTGCCCAGCAATGAGTGGCGGGGCTACGTCCTCCGGCGAATGATCCGGCGGGCGGTCCGGATGGGCTACCAGCGGCTCGGCCTCCAGAAGCCGTTTATGGCCGGGGTGGCCGACGCCGTCATCGACCTGATGGGGGATATTTACCCGGAGCTCGTTCGGAACCGGGACCTCATTCACCGGGCCCTGACCACTGAGGAGGCCCGCTTCTTCCAGGTCCTGGCCACCGGCCTCAATGTCCTGACCGGCCGGCTCGAGGCGGTGCGGGCCCGGGGCGAAAGGGTCCTTTCGGGCGAAGATGCCTTCCAGCTCTACGATACTTTCGGCTTCCCCCTGGACCTTACGATTGAGATCGCGGCCGATGAGGGCATCTCGGTGGATATTCGCGGGTTTGAGGCGGCCCTGGAGCGCCAGCGGGAGCAGGCCCGGGCGGCCCAGCGGTTCCAGGCCGAGGAGGTAGCTCGGGTCGCCGAATACCGGCAGGCCGTTCCCGAGCCCGTTCAGTTCGTCGGCTACGAACACTGGGCCTACCGGTCCCGGATAATTGCCCTCTTCGTCGACGGCCAGTCCGTGCCGGTGGCCTTTGAGGGTCAGGAGGTGGAGGTCGTCACCGCCGAGACCCCCTTCTACGGGGAGGCCGGGGGCCAGGTCGGGGATACGGGGGAGATCGTTGGGCCGTCCGGGATCATTGTGGTGGCCGATACCCAGCGGCCCCTGCCCGAGCTCATCGTCCACCGCGGCCACGTGCGCCGGGGTGAGGTCGCCGTCGGCCAGACGGTCGAACTGCGGATTGACGGCGAGCGGCGCCGGGATATCATGGCCAACCACACCGCCACCCACCTCCTGCACGCGGCCCTCCACCGGGTCCTGGGCCGGCACGCCCTCCAGGCCGGCTCGCTGGTCGCCCCCGACCGGCTGCGGTTCGACTTTTCCCACTTCAATCCCCTGAGCCGGGCCGAGCTGGAGGATATTCAGGGGCTTGTTAACGAGAAGGTTCGGGAGGACCTGCCGGTTATTCCCAGGTTCATGCCCTACAAAGAAGCCATTGAGCAGGGCGCGATTGCCCTCTTCGGCGAAAAGTACGGCGAAATCGTCCGCACCATTCGCATCGGTGAGCCGCCCTTCAGCTTCGAGCTGTGCGGCGGCACCCACGTCAATCACACCGGGCAGATCGGCGTCTTCTGGGTCGTCTCCGAAAGCGGCGTCGGGTCGGGCCTGCGCCGCATCGAGGCGGTCACGGCCCGGGGCGCCGAACGGTTCCTCCGGGAGCGGCTGGGCCTCCTCGACGCGGTCGCCCGCCGGCTCGAAAGCAGTCCGCCTGAGCTTGAGCGGCGGGTCGAGGCGCTGCTTGGCGAACTGAACCGCCAGCGCAAGGAACTTGAGCGGCTCCAGCGGGAGCTGGCCAGGCGGGAGGTTGAACCGCTGCTCGGACAGGTCCAGCGGGTCGACGGGATCAACGTGCTGGCCGTCAAGGTTCCGGCCACCCGGATGGAGACCCTGCGGGAGATCGGCGACTGGATTCGGGACCGCCTCGGCAGCGGGGTGATCGTCCTCGGGGCCGTCATCGACAACAAGCCCCACTTTGTAACCATCGTCACGCCTGACCTGGTTGAGCGGGGCCTGCACGCCGGCCAGATCGCCAATCGGGTTGCCGCCATTACGGGCGGGCGCGGGGGCGGACGACCGCACCTGGCACAGGCCGGCGGCCGGGACCCCAGCCGCATCGACGAGGCCCTCAGGGCGGTCGTGGAGCTGGTGCGTGGGTGAGGTGCCGGCTGACCTGGAGGCACGGCAACAGCGGCTGACAAAAACCCCAAAACGCGGCGAAGTTGTCCGCCTGGACCCCCGGGATGACCTGGGGTCGGTTCGGGTTCGGCTTGAACAGACAACCCGAAGCCCGGTTTATCTGGTCGTTCCCCCCGGGCTATCCTGCCTGCGGACTGAGCTGGGCATTCGACTGCTCTACCGCCAGGCCCGGGCCCTGGGACGGGAGGTTATTATCGTCTCCCGGGACCCCACCATCCGGGAGCTTGCGCAGGAGAGCGGCTTTCAGGTCCGGCGCAGCCTTCTTTCTGAGTCCAACCCGTCAGCCGACGCCCTCTCCCTGCCGGAGCTCAGCCTCGCCTTCGCCAGAAAGCTTGCGGGTGACCTGGTCGGCATCGTCCAGTTCGAACTGCCCCGCTGGTGGCTCCTGATCAGCATTGGCCTGCTCGGCGGCATCTTTCTGCTGGTCTATCTGCCCCAGGCCAGGGTCATCCTAACCCCCAGGGGCCAGCCGGTGGAGGCGGCGGTCAGCGTAACGGCCCGGCGGGGTGCAACGGGGGTGGACACCGAAAAGGCGGTGATCCCGGCCCGGGTCATCACCGCCGAGACGGACCTGACGCAGACGGTCCGAATCGCCGCGGGCCAGCCGATTGCGGCCCAGGACCGGGACCGGGCCCGGACGGCCGTCCTGGACCGCGCCCGGGAGCAGGCCATGGCCCTTCTCTGGCAGGTCAAGGCCCCCAATGACCAGATTTTCCCCCAGACGGTTCGGGTGAACCTGGTCAGCGAGGACTTTGACCGGCGCCTCGGCGAGCAGGCCCCGACCCTCACCCTGAAGGCCCGGGTCCGGGTCGAGGCCCTTGCCTTCGACGCCCAGCAGGCAAACCAGGTCGTGCGCTCGGCCCTTGCCCGCCAGGTTCCGGCCGGACAGCAGCTCGGCGACCAGATTGAGACCCGGCCGGGGGGCCTGGTGTCCGCCGATGAGGACAGCGTTGTGTTTGAGATGTTCGCCCGGGGCGTCGCCTTTGACCGCGTCGACCCGGAACGGGTAAGGTCTATGGTGCGGGGCCGTTCCGTGGGGGACGCAACCCGGCTGATATCCGAAAACTTCGAGCTGGCCGAGGGACCCGTGGTTGAAGTCTACGGCTCGCCCCTGGGCCGGTTGCCGGCAATGGGCAACCGGATCGAGGTCCAGGTCCGCCAGCCGACCCTTCCCCCGGCCCCGCGATGAGAGTACTCGGGCTTGATGTTGGCCGGCGCCGGGTCGGGGTTGCCGTAAGCGACCCCACCGGCCTCATCGCAAGTCCCCTCACCGTCGTCGAAGTCCGGGGGATTAAGGACGCTGTCCGGCGGGTCCTCGAAATCTGCCGGGAACAGCAGGCCGAACGGGTTGTCGTGGGTCTGCCGGTTACCCTCGGGGGCGAGCTCGGGCCCCAGGCCCGGGAAGTTCTGGAGTTTGTTGAGGCCCTCCGGCGGGAGAGCCCGGTCCCCGTCGAAACGTGGGACGAGCGGCTCTCCACCGTCGGCGCAACCCGCCTGCTAAGGGCCGGCGGCCACGACACCCGGTCGATGCGCGGCCGGGTTGACGCGGCCGCGGCCGCCTTCATGCTCCAGGGCTATCTGGACTCCCGCCGTCGATCCCGCGACCAATGAATCCGCCCCGCCGACGCGGCCTTCCGGCCGGCTGTCTGGGCTTCCCCCTTGCGGCGATTATCGCGGTCCTCGGCCTGTGGGGGGCGCGGGTTTTGCCGGAACCCGAACAGGTTCTGGCTGGCCTTGACCGGCCGGCCCCGGCCGGCCCGGCCCTGTTTACCGTGGAACCGGGGGATACGGCCGCGGCCGTTGCCGACCGCCTCTTTGCCGCCGGCCTCGTCTGGAGTCCCCAGTATTTCCGGATTCTGGCCGCCCTGGAAGGCAAGGACGTAAAGCTTCAGGCCGGCGAGTACGCCATCCCGGCCAACCCGACGGCCCGGGAGGTTCTGGAGCTGCTGACCAGCGGCCGAACCCGCGTCCGGCGGGTGACGGTCCCGGAAGGACTCCAGACTGGTCAGGTTGCGGAGGTCATTGCCCGGGCCCTGGACCGGCCGGTGGCGGAGGTCACGGCCTGGCTTGAGCCGGGCCGGCTGGACCACCCGATCCTTCGGGAGAAGCCGCCTGATGCGCCCCTGGAGGGCTACCTCATGCCCGACACCTACGTGGTCGGCTGGGGTCAGGGACCCGAGGTCGTTTTCCGGCTGATGCTGGACAACCTGGCCAACCGGCTCACCCCCGAAGTCCGGGCCGGAGCGGCCGAACGGGGCCTTTCGGTCCACGGGCTCCTTACCCTGGCGTCGATTGTCGAGCGGGAGGCAAAGGTTGACGAAGAGCGGCCGCTAATTGCCTCGGTCTTTCTCAACCGGCTCCGGCTGGGTATGCGGCTCGAGGCCGACCCCACCGTCCAGTACGCACTGGCCCGGGACCCGTTAAACGTTGCCCGCTTCGGCTACTGGAAGCCCGAGCTAACCCTTGAGGACCTGCAGGTCGATTCGCCGTACAATACGTATAAATACGCCGGGCTGCCGCCAGGACCCATCTGCAACCCTGGCCCTGCTTCCATCCGGGCGGTCGCCGGGGCCCCGGAAACGCCCTATCTTTTCTTCGTGCTCGACCGGGACGGCCAGCACCACCGGTTCGCCGCCACCTGGGAGGAGCACCTGCGCAATGTTCGGGAGGTGGGACGCTAAATTATGGCTCGCCTGAAGGCAGGGGTAATCGGCTACCCCATAAAGCACAGCGTTTCGCCGGCCATGCAACAGGCGGCCTTTGACCGTCTGGGCCTGCCGGTCGAGTACCGGGCCTGGGAGGTGCGGCCGGAGGAGCTCAAAAGCTTCATTGCCGGCCTCCGGGGCGGGGGGTGGTTGGGGGTGAACGTGACAATCCCCCATAAGGAGGCCATCTTACCGCTCCTGGACAGGCTGAGCCCGGAGGCCGCGGCGGTCGGGGCGGTGAACACTGTGGTCGTTGCCGGCGGCAGACTTACCGGCCACAACACCGACGTGGCCGGCTTTCTGGCCGGCCTCCCGCCGGGGGCGGACCTGCGGGGCGGCCGGGCCCTCATTATCGGGGCGGGCGGGGTGGCCGCGGCCGTGGCTTTCAGCCTCCTGGGATTGGGCCTGGCCGAAATCGGGGTTTTCAACCGCCGCCCGGACCGGGCCGAGCGCCTGCTGGCCCGCTTTGCCGGCCAGGACCGCTCCGTCCGGCTCCGGGTCGTTCGGCCCGACGAGCTCTGCGCCTGCGCCCGGGACTGTATCCTGGTGGTGAACTGCACGCCGGTCGGCACCGCCGGAACGGCCTTCGCCGGGCAGATGCCCATCCCTCCTGACTGCCTGGCGGCCGGCAGTTTCGCCTATGACCTGGTGTATAATCCTCCCGAAACCCCCTGGCTTCGGGCCGCCCGGGAAGCCGGGGTCCGGCCGATTTCGGGCCTTACAATGCTGGTCCACCAGGGGGCGGCCGCCTTCCGGCTCTGGACCGGCCGGGAGGCGCCGGTGGACGTGATGTTTGAGGCGGCCCGACGGGCCCTTTCGGAGTTCAGCGATGCTTCGGTTTCTGACGGCGGGTGAATCCCACGGCAAGGGCCTGACGGTTATCATCGAGGGGATGCCGGCCGGCCTGCCCCTCGACGAGGAGTATATCGCCGTTCAGCTCCGGCGCCGGCAGTGGGGCTACGGCCGGGGCGGCCGGATGAAGATCGAGCAGGACTGGGCCGAAATTACCGCCGGGGTTCGGCACGGCCGGACCATCGGCAGTCCCATCGCCCTCTGGATCCGGAACCGGGACTGGGAGAACTGGCAGGAAACCATGAGCATCGCCCCGCCGGAGACCGCGGTCCCGCCGGTGACCCGGCTCCGGCCCGGCCACGCCGACCTGACCGGGGCGGTCAAGTACGGCCACCGGGACGTGCGCAACGTCATCGAACGGGCGAGCGCCCGGGAAACCGCCGCCCGGGTTGCGGCCGGAACGGTTGCCCGCCGGCTGCTGGAAGAATTCGGGATGCAGTTCCGGAGCCACACCGTCCAGATCGGCCCGGTTAAAATCGACCCCGAGCGGGTGGACTGGTCCCGGGTCGAGGAGTCGCCGGTCCGGTGCGGCGACCCGGTGGCCGAAGCCGAAATGGTCGAGGCGATTAATGCGGCCAAGCGGGCTCACGATACGGTGGGCGGCGTCTTCGAGGTGATCGCGACCGGGGTGCCCATCGGGCTGGGCAGTTACGCCCAGTGGGACCGCAAGCTGGACGGGCTTATCGCCCAGGCGATGCTGAGCATCAACGCCGCCAAGGCCGTGGAGTTCGGGGGCGGGTTTACCCTGGCCGGCCTGCCCGGCTCCCAGGTCCACGATGTCATCGAGGCGGTCGACCATCCCGCCGAGCCGGGGCGGAAGGTCTGGCGGCACCGGACGAACCGGGCCGGCGGCATCGTGGGCGGGATAAGCAACGGCGAGCCGATCGTCGTGCGGGTGGCGATCAAGCCGATCCCGACCCTGGCGAACCCCCTGCCCAGCGCCGACCTGCTGACCGGCGAGCCGATCCTGGCCCCTTACGAGCGCTCAGATGTCTGCGTGGTACCGGCGGCCGGCGTGATTGGGGAGGCGGTGCTGGCGTGGGTGCTGGCCGTCGCCTTCCTGGAGAAGTTCGGCGGCGACCACATCGACGATATCCGGGCCAGCTACGAACACTACCTGCGCCGCACCTGGCTCTAGCCCATAATCTGGGCCGGCCGACCCGGATTACGACCCAGCCTGCCAGCCCATCGGCAGGCCACCAGCCCCAGAATCACCCAGTACGGAAGCCACCACAGGCGCGCGTTGTTGGCCGAGGCTGGCTGGAACGACAGCAGGGTGAAAACAAGGGCACCCAGCCATATACCGAGCAGGCCGATGATAACCTGCCATTGCTTCGCCCGCGCGGCGGTGTCAACAAGGAGAGGCAAGAGCAGCACGAAATCCCAACTCCACATGTACGTTCCGGCAATAGTAGTCAACGCCACTCCCCACACCGTTCCCTGAACCGGGCCAGTTCGCAACCACAGGTACACCGCGGCCAGGAGACACCCTGCGAAGATTAAACCGAAAATCAGTATCCCGGGCCCGGATAGACCCACATGTGCTTCGATCAGCCACAGGGTCGAAGGTTGCTCCCAACGCGGATTACGCCGCAAATTTGCAAGCAGGTCGTTCCACCAGGAAATATCTGCTAGCCACATGGGCATCGTCATGACAGAACCAGCGATAAGGAGTAAATATCATTAAGCTGACCGCGCTTTTTAACCGCCCCATTATTATTAAATATGCCACTGCCGAAGGTACCACGATTATACATAACTGTGGTTTTGTAAGGCTGAAGGCTAAAAGTATAGCTGCTAGCACGATTCGGCCTTTTTCGGTAAAATACGCTGCGCCGATCATTGCCAGCATAACCATTAAGTCAATTTGTCCGAGTACAAAGTGGTGGATTGTCGGTGGGAACAGGCTGCTCACCAGCAGAATAATTCCAAGACGCCACGGCTCGGGCCTGCGCTTCTCGGCCCGTCGCAATACGTACCAGCCCAGGGCGGCAAGAGCGCCGCTATTGAGCAGGAGCCAGAGATTCGAGGCCTGCTGAAGTGGCAGCAGGCCGACCGGGAGGAAAACGCCGATCGCCTGCGGCAGCCAGATAGCATTGCTTCCGTCAGGAAAAAGAAGGTGAATAGCATATGCCGACCGACCCAGCCACACCAGGTGGGCCGGACCCCAGAGGTTATTTCTGAAATCCCAGCCGGAGAAGTTAACGAGCAAGATGAACAGGCCGCCAACAAAAAGAAGTCCCAGCGTCAGTCCAACCAGAAGCAGGCCACGGACCACTCGGGCAGCCATCCCACGGGTTATATCACACTGCCGAGGCTGTAAGCCGCGGTGCGCACAACTGAGCCGGGCGCCGCGCCCCTGACCTGTGCTGGCAAACTTGTTCGGGTATCGGTAAAATCCTCCTGTAGAGGACGAATCATGCCTTTTGACGTGCGCGATTTCCACGACCTTGTAAGGCTGCTGGAGGCCCACCCCGAGTGGCGGGCTGAGCTCCGGCGGCTGGTGCTTTCGGAGGAGCTGTTGCGTCTGCCGGAGCTCGTCCGGGAGCTGGTCGAAGCCCAGAGCCGGACCCAGCAGCAGCTTGAGGAGCTCGGCCGCCGGGTTGACGGGCTGGCCGACCGGGTGGACAGGCTTGCGACCCAGGTTGAGGCCCTGACCGCGGCCCAGGCCCGGGCCGAAGAGCGGCTGAGCAAACTCGAGGAACGGGTTGACCGCCTGGAGGAGGCCATCGCACGGCTTACCGAAGCGCAGGCCCACGCCGAAGAGCGGCTTGCCCGCCTCGAGGAAGCCGTCGCACGCCTTACCGAGGCCCAGGCCCGCGCCGAAGAGCGGCTGAGCAAACTCGAGGAGCGCGTCGGCCGGCTGGAAATCCGGGTCGGCCGGCTCGAAGGTCGGGACCTGGAGCGCTACTACCGCGAGCGGGCACCCGCCATCTTCGGGCAGGCCGGCTTCAGCCGGGTGCGGGTTATCCCCATCGAGGAGCTGGCCAGCCGGCTGGACGACCTGGAAGAGCAGGGGCTTATCAGCCCGGAGGAGCGGCTGCGCCTGCTGAGAACCGACCTGGTCATCCGGGCCCGAAGTCAGGGGCAGGAGGTCTGGCTCGCCGTGGAAGTTTCAACCACGGTCGACAGCCAGGATGTCGAACGGGCGGCCAGGTCCGCCGAACTTCTGGGCCGCATCTTCGGCGTGGAGGTCCGGCCGGTAGTGGCCGGCCACCGCCTTCTGCCCGAGGCCGAAGAACTCGGCCAGCATAACAACGTACTGGTCATAACTGACGGCGCCGCGGCATAATGGGTGGCCGCAAGCCCCGCAATATTTACCTGACCGGATTCTCGGGTACGGGCAAGTCCACCGTCGGGCCGACTGTCGCCCGGCGGCTCGGCTTTGATTTCATCGACTTGGACGCCGAAATCGAACGCGCCGCTGGACGGCCGGTCCCCGAGATTTTCAGGGCCGATGGGGAGGAGGCCTTTCGCCGGCTGGAGACCGAGGCCCTCCGCCGGCTCGCCGCCAGGGACCGGCTGGTTGTCGCCACCGGGGGCGGTGTCGTCCTCCGGCCCGAAAACCGCCGGCTGATGGCCGAGTCGGGCCTCGTTGTTTGCCTGGAAGCCCGGCCCGAAACCATCGCCCGCCGGCTCGAGGCCCTGGCCCCAACCCGTCCCCTCCTGGCCGGACCCGACCCGGCGGCCCGCATCGCCGGCCTGAAGGAGTACCGGCAGCCCTTTTACGCCACCGCCGACTGGGTCGTTCAGACCGACCTCTTATCCCCGGAAGAGGTCGCGGCCGAGGTCATCCGGGCCTGGGATTTGCTCAGCCCCCGGCTTGACGGTGCCGAAGCCGCGCCCGACGGCTGGCCGGGAACGGGACAGGAAGGCCTTGCGCCTTACTGTCCGGACGCCGGCGCCACCTGCGTGGTTCGCTCCTCGGCCGGGGATTACCCCGTCTACGTGGGCTGGGGTAACCTCGCCGAGCTCGGCTGGCGCATCCGGAGCCTCGGCCTGGGCGGTCGGGCCTGGGTCATCGCCGACCGGGCCGTCTGGAATGCCTGGGGCGAACGCCTCCTGGCCAGCCTGGCCGCCGCCCGGCTTGAAGGCCGGCCCCTGCCGGTGGAGCCCGGCGAAGAACACAAATCCCTGGCCGAGGCCGAGCGGCTCTACGGCGAGCTGAGCCGCGGCCGGGCCGAGCGCCAGGACCTCATTATCGCCTTCGGGGGCGGGGTGATCGGCGACCTGGGCGGCTTCGTGGCCGCGACCTACCTGCGGGGCCTGCCCCTGGTTCAGGTGCCGACGTCCCTCCTGGCCATGGTCGATGCCGCCGTCGGCGGCAAGGTTGCGGTGAACCTGCCGGTGGCCAAGAACCTGGTCGGGGCCTTCTACCCCCCCCGGCTCGTGCTGGCGGACACCGAACTGCTCACCACCCTGCCCACCGGCGAGCTCATCGCCGGCTGGGCCGAAGTTATCAAACACGCCGTCATCCTGGACCCCGAACTCTTCGAACAGTTTCGGCGAGTCGGCGGCCGGGCCGCAACCCGGCTCGACCCCGAGACGACCCCGGCCCTGGTCGGCCGCAGCGTGGCCATCAAGGCGAGGGTTGTGAGCGAGGACGAGCACGAGCGGACCGGCCTGCGCATGGTCCTCAATTTCGGCCACACCGTCGGCCACGCCCTCGAGGCCGTCCTGGGTTACGGCCGGATCCGCCACGGCGAGGCCGTCGCCATCGGCATGGTGGCCGCCGCCCGGCTGAGCGCGGCCCTGGGCCTGCTCGATAAAGAAGCCGCCGACCAGGTCGAGGGCCTCCTGGCCGATTTCGGCCTGCCGGTCCGGCTCCCGTCGGAGGTCGACCCCGGCGCGATAATCGGGCGGATTTATTACGATAAAAAGGTTGCGGGCGGTCGGCCCCGCTGGGTGCTGCTGCGCCGCATCGGCGAAACGGTCATCCGCGCCGACGTGCCCGACGGCCTGGTTCTGGAAGTTTTGAACGGTTTGAAGGACGGATGAGACGAATGCCCTCCCCGGAAAGGCCCGTGGTCACCGGAACGACCATCCTGGCCGTCCGCCGCTACGGCCAGGTCGCGATGGCCGGCGACGGTCAGGTCACCGTCGGCGACATGATCATCAAACACACCGCCCGCAAGCTCCGAACCCTTTATAACGGGCAGGTGATCGCGGGGTTTGCCGGCGCGGTTGCCGACGCCCTCACCCTCTTTGACAAGTTCGAGGCCCAGCTCGAGAAGCACAAGGGCAACCTGCGCCGGGCCGCCGTGGAGCTTACCCGGGAGTGGCGGACCGACCGGATCCTGCGCCGGCTGGACGCCTGGCTTATCGTCGCCGACCGGGAGAACCTGCTGGTCCTTTCCGGCGAAGGCGACGTCATCGAGCCCGACCACGACGTGATCGCCATCGGCTCGGGTGCCGGCTACGCCCAGGCGGCGGCCCAGGCCCTCATCCAGTACACCGACCTGGGCGCGCCCGAGATCGCCCGGGTCGCCCTCGAAATCGCGGCCGACCTGTGCATCTACACCAACCGGGAGATCGTCCTGCTGACCGTTGGGGAGCGGGCCGGCGTTCCGGAGCCCCTACAGTCCGAGCCGGGGCCCGATGACCCGCTCGAAGGCGGCGACCTCGGCCTCGGGTAGGTCGTAGGCGTCGGCCGCCCCGTGGGCCGGAAATAGAAAGACCCGCCGAACCCCAAGCTCCTGCCGGGCCCGGATGAGCCGCTCGGCGCAGTATTCCGGCGGCCCGAAAAGCCCCAGCGCCTCGCAGACCCGGTCGGCCCCGGCGTCCGAAAGCCTTCCGGGGTCGAAATCGTCGGGCAGGTCCACCCCGGCCAGCCGGAGCCAGTGGAGGTTTGACCGGCTCGGGTAGGCCAGCCACGGCTGACCCGGCCGGAACCAGCCCCGGGGCCACCGGCGCACTTCTTCCCGACTTCCCAGGGCGAAGGGCACGATCAGCACCTCGAGCAGTTCGGCCGGGTCCCGGCCGGCCCGCCGGGCTCCGGCAGCCAGGTGGGCCCGGGCGGCCGCCACCGATGCCGGATGCAGGCCCACCAGCATCATCACCCCGTCGGCCACCTCCCCGGCCAGCTCGATGAGCTTCGGCCCCGATGCCAGCAGTAGGACCGGCACCCGGACGCCGGCCGGGTAGCGCAACCGGGTTGGCGCCTCGCCAAAAGTCACCGCCTCCCCGGCCAGCAGGGCCCGGATTTGCCTGACGGCCGTGCGGAGGGTCTCACGGCGGGCCCGCCCGAGGCCGGCGGCCTCCACCGAAAGGAAGCCCGGGCCGAGGGTAAGCATCGTCCGGCCGGGGGCAACCTCGGCCAGGGAGTTGGCCAGGGCCGCCAGGACCAGCGGGTGGCGGGTGAGGGGGTTTGACGTTGCCGGGTAAAGACTCAGCCGGGCGGTCCGGGCGGCCGCCAGGCCCAGGACTATGTAGGCGTCCCGGCCGCTGTGGTGGTGGTCGTGAATGCCGACGCCGTTCAGGCCGGCCGCCTCGACCCGCCGGATAAAATCGACCAGCTCCGGGATCGGCCGGCCGACCGGCACCCGGATATCAACCTGAAGCCCAGCCACTCAGATCCCCCGGTAGCCGTACATGGCCAGCAGGTCGTCCAGGACCTCGTCGACGGGGTCGGTCCAGTGCCGGCCGTCCTGGCCGGGCCGCCGCTGGCCGTAAATGGCCCGGAACCGCCCGGCCTTAAGCTCCCGGACCAGGTCCTCTTCATCCCGAATCGGCCGCTCAAAATAGGTTGCGCAGCAGCCGAGGCCATGGTGGGAATGGGCGTCGCTCCCGCCCGTTCCCCGCCGGCCCCGGGCCCGGGCGATCTTGAGGGCCAGCGCATTCTCCTCGTCGGCCGTGGCCCCGTTCAGGGCCTCAATCTCGTCAACCAGGTCAAATATCGGCAGGTTAAGGGCCTCTTCGAGGGTTACCGGCCGGGTCCGGTTGAGACCGGGCCGGAGGGTAACCAGGTGGCGGAACGGGTGGGGGGCGATAAGCACGCCCCCGACCTCGTCAATTACCCGGCGCAGGTGCTCAGCCCGGTGGATGCCGCTCACATACTGGTCGAGGCCGATGGCAAGCACGTGGCCCAGGTCGGTGGTGACCTCCATCCCCCGGAGGACCAGGAACCCGTACTCTTCCCGCAGGGCCCGAATCTCCCACCGGCTCCAGGTCTTATCGTGTTCGGTAATGACAACCCCGTCCAGCCCGACCCGCCGGGCCTCCAGGATCATCTCGACCGGGTCCAGACTGCTGTCCCGGCTGCCCCGGCTGGTGTGGACGTGCAGGTCGATAACCGGCATAGCCTCTAGGCCCGGTCGGCGGGTTCCTTCCGCTCCCAGCGGAGGACGGGCTGCCGGGCGGCCCGGGCCTCATCCAGCCGCCGGACCGGGGTGTGGTGGGGGGCCGACCTGACCACGTCGGGGCTGGTCTCGGCCTCCCGGGCGATGGCCAGCATCGCCTCGGCAAAGGCGTCCAGGGTCTCCCGGCTCTCGGTCTCTGTCGGCTCGACCATCAGGGCTTCTTTGACAATTAGCGGGAAGTAGATGGTCGGCGGGTGGAAGCCGTAGTCGATGAGCCGCTTGGCAATATCCAGAGTTTTAACGCCCAGCCGCTCCTGCCGGACGCCGCTTAAGACAAACTCGTGCATGCACCGCCGGTCATACGGCAGGTGATAAGCCTCCTTGAGCCGGGCAAGCAGGTAGTTGGCGTTGAGGACCGCGTTGTCGGCAACTTCCTTCAGGCCCTCGGCCCCCAGCGACCGGATGTAGGCGTAGGCCCGGACCAGCACGTTGAAGCTGCCGTGGAAGCTCCGCACCCGCCCGATGCTTTTCTCCGGCCGGGCAAGCCGGTAGACCGGCCCAGTTTCGGTCTCTTCCCGGACGACCACCGGGGCCGGCAGGTAGGGGGCCAGGTGGGCCTTGACGGTGACCGGGCCCGAGCCGGGGCCGCCGGCCCCGTGGGGGGTGCTGAAAGTCTTGTGCAGGTTGATGTGAAGCACGTCAAAGCCCAGGTCGCCGTGCTTGACCCGGCCCAGGACGGCGTTGAGGTTCGCCCCGTCGCCGTAGACAAGCCCACCCGCCCGGTGGACGGTCTCAGTGATCTCCAGGACGTGGGGGTCGAAGAGTCCCAGCGTGGTCGGCAGGGTGAACATCAGGGCGGCCGTCCGGTCCGAGACGGCCCGCTTGAGGGCCTCCAGGTCCAGGTCGCCGTTTCTGTCCGACGGGATCGGCACCACCTTAAAACCGGCCATGGCCGCGGTGGCCGGGTTCGTTCCGTGGGCCGAGTCCGGCACCAGCACCTCATCCCGGCCGTACTCGCCCCGGTCCCGCAGGTAGGCCCGGATCATCAGGATCCCGGTCAGCTCCCCGTGGGCCCCGGCCGCCGGCTGGAGGGTAGCCGCATCCATCCCGGTTACCTCGGCCAGGAAGTTCTGCAGCTCCCACATCAACTCGAGGGCGCCCTGAACGGTCTCCTCGGGCTGGAGGGGGTGAATCTGGACGAAACCCGGGAAGCGGGCGGCCTCCTCGTTCACCTTCGGGTTGTACTTCATGGTGCAGGAGCCCAGGGGATAGAAGGTCGTATCGATGGCGAAGTTTTTCTGGCTAAGCCGGACGTAGTGACGGATAAGGTCGACTTCGGCCACCTCCGGCAGGGGCAGCTCGGACCGAACGTACTCTTCGGGCAGGGGCTCGGCCTCGGGCACGTCCAGGGGCGGCAGGCTCACCGCCCGCCGGCCAGGGGCCGAAAGCTCGACCAGCAACTTATCGTACATCGGACACCTCCCGGGCCGCGCCGGCGGCCACGGCGGCCGCATCCCGGAGGGCTTCGGCCAGCCGCTCGATTTCGGCCCTGGTGTTGAGTTCGGTCACGGCGATGAGCATCCCGTTCGGGACGTACTCGCTCACGTCCAGGCCGCCGATGATCCGGCGCCCGAGCAAAAACCGGTTGATTTCGGCAACCGGGGCCGGACACCGGACGACGAACTCCTTAAAGAAAGGCCGGTCAAAGACCAGGGAATAGCCCGGGATGCCGGCGATGAGCTTTGCGGCGTAGTGGGCCTTATGGTAGCACTGCTCGGCCACCGCCCGCAGGCCCTGCTTTCCCAGGGCGGCCAGGTAGGCTGCCGCCGCAATGGCCAGGAGCGACTGGCTCGTGCAGATGTTGCTGGTGGCCCGCTCCCGCCGGATGTGCTGTTCCCGGGTCTGGAGGGTAAGCACAAAGCCCCGCCGGCCCTCGATATCGGCGGTCTGACCGACCAGCCGGCCCGGCATCTGGCGGATATGCTCCTGGCGGCAGGCGAAGATTCCCAGGCAGGCCCCGCCGAAGTAGGGCGGCAGGCCCAGGGACTGGCCCTCGGCCACGACGATATCGGCCCCGTACTCCCCCGGCGGTTTCAGGAGGCCGAGGGAGATCGGGTCGACAATCATGACCAGCAGGGCGCCGGCTTGCCGGGCCCGGGCGGCCACCAGGTCGGGCCGCTCCAGGTAGCCGAAGAAGTTCGGGTGCTGGATGATAAGACAGGCCAGCTCCCGGTCGGCGGGCGGGTCGTCGGCGTCGAAGACCTCAACCCGCAGACTCTGACCCTCAAAGTAAGTCCGGAGCACCTCGATATACTGGGGGTTGGTTGTGTCGGCGATGCCGATCGCGGCGCGGCCGGTGAGCCGGCAGGCCATCAGGGCGGCCTCGGCCGTGGCCGAGCCGCCGTCGTACATGCTGGCGTTGGCGACCTCCATCCCGGTCAGGTCGCAGATGAGGGACTGGTATTCAAATAGGGCCTGGAGGGTGCCCTGGCTTACCTCCGGCTGGTAGGGGGTGTAGGCGGTGTAGAACTCGTTGCGGGCAATCACGTGCTGGACGACGCTCGGGACAAAGTGGCGGTAAATTCCGCCCCCCAAAAAACAGGCGTAGTCCTCCAGGGATGCGTTCCGGGCTGCCAGCTCCCGCATGTGCCGCAGAAGCTCGGCCTCGGCCAGGGGCGCCGGAAGCCTGAGGGCCGGGTTGCGGACGGCCTCGGGGATCTCGGCGAAGAGCTCGTCAACGGAGCCGACGCCGATCACCCGCAGCATCCGGGCCCGGTCGGCCTCCGTATTCGGAACGTAGCTTGGGCGCAGGAATTCGTTCACGTCACCCCTCCCCGATATGCTGCCGGTACTCCTCGGCCGTCAGCAGGTTATCCAGCTCGGCCGGGTCTTCCAGCCGGACCTTCAGCATCCAGCCCTCCTCGTAGGGCGAGCGGTTAACCAGCTCGGGCTCGCTGCCCAGGCGCGGATTCACCTCAATGACCTCGCCGCTCACCGGCGCGTAAAGGTCCGAGACTGCCTTGACCGACTCGATTTCCCCGAAGCGCTCAAACTGCTTGACCCTGGTGCCGGCGGCCGGCAGATTAACAAAGACCACATCCCCCAGCTCCCGCTGGGCGTAGTCGGTGATGCCGACCACGGCGACCCCGTCTTCGACCTTAACCCACTCGTGTTCCCGGGTGTACTTGCGGTCCTCAGGAATCAACTTGCTGCCTCCGTGGGTCTGATTTAAGGCCGGCCTCGGCGGCCAGCCGGTCAAAGAATTCCTGGCGGTGAATCTCCATCATAACAAACCGGTAACGGCCCTGGGCAAACCGCCGGCATTCCCGGAAGCCGCAGGCGGCGAAGCACCGCTGGGCCCGGATGTTCCAGTCGAGGGTGTGCAGGTAGACCCGCTCAATATCGGTAGTAGTAAAGATATATTTAAGCAGGGCCTTGAGGGCATCCCGGCCGTAGCCCCGGCCCCAGTAGGCCCGGTTGCCGATCTGGATGCCCACCTCGGCCTGCTTGTGGACTTCGTCGACGTTGAAATAGCTGCAGTTGCCGATGTGCTCGCCGTCCAGGGTTTCGATGGCAAATCGTCGGCGGTTCAGGCCCGGGTTGTTGAGCTCGAATTCGTATTCGGCCCTGAACTGCTTGAAGGAGATGGCCAGGGGGTAGGTGGCGTCGAAGGCGGCCAGCTCCGGGTCGGTCCGCCAGGCGTAGTCGTTTACGACGTCCTCGGGACGCTTCTCCCGAAGCCGCACCAGCCTGCCCTCAGCCACGACCCTGGTCTGGTCCACCATGGCACCGTCAACCGCCGAGACTTGGCGACCGGTAGAAGGGCCGTCGGACCACCCGGGCCGGTCCGAACCGGTCCCGAATTTTAATATCCAGCCGGGCGCCCACCGCCGCAAGCTCCGTCGGCACGTAGCCCATGCCGATATTTTTGCCCAGGGTTGGGGACGGCCCCCCACTCGTGACCCGGCCGACCTCCTGCCCCTCGTGGTAGATTGGGTAACCGGGTCGGGCGATGTCGCCCCGCTCCAGCATCTCAAAGCAGACCAGCCGGCGGCTTACCCCCCGCTCTTTGATGGCCATGAGGGCCTCCCGGCCGATGAACGGCCCCTTGTCCAGGTTGACAACCCAGCCGAGGCCGGCCTCATACGGATTGGTCGTAGTGTCGATGTCGTTGCCGTAGAGCATCAGGGCCGCCTCAAGCCGGAGGGTATCCCGGGCGCCCAGTCCGCAGGGCCGGACGCCCAGGTCCAGGATCCGCCGCCAGAGGGGAACCGCCCCGTCTGCCGGCACGAGAACCTCAAAGCCGTCCTCGCCGGTGTAACCCGTCCGGCCAATAAAACACCGGTGTCCGAGGATATTCACGTAGCCGCAGCCGTGCCGGGGAATACCGAGAATGTCCGTTTCAACGATGGACTGGAGCAGGGCCGGGGCCTTCGGCCCCTGAAAGGCGAGCATCCCGAGCTCATCGCTTCGGTCGGTAACCTCAACCGGCTCGCCGGGCCGTTTCTGGGCGGCGAGCCAGGCGAAATCCCGGTCGCGGTTGGCGGCGTTGCCGATAACCACGTACTCTTCGGGTCCGCTGTGGTAAACGTAGAGGTCGTCCAGGATGCCCCCTTCTTCGTTGCAGGCCAGGGCGTAGGTCGACTGGCCAATTTCGACCCGGCTCAGGTCCCGGGTTACGGTCCGCTGGAGCAGGTCGAAGGCCGCCGGGCCGGCGACAAAAATCCGGGCCATGTGGCTTATGTCAAAAAGTCCGGCCTCCCGCCGGACGGCGTGGTGCTCCTCGATGATGCCGGTGTACTGGAGGGGCATTTCCCAGCCGGCAAAGGGCACCATCCGGGCACCCAGGCTCAGATGCTCCTGGTAAAGGGGGGTTCGTTTAAGGCTGACTGCCATCAGTTCGGCCCTTTAAATAGATTTCGGCGGCCCGCCTGACCAGCTCCCGCTCATTCTGGTAAGTCAGCCTGGTCAGGGCCTCCTCCAGGTCGACCCAGGCGACTTCATCGAACTCCCAGTCGTGCTGGCTCGTATCGCCGCCGACCGGTTCCATGATGAAGTATTTTACCTGTTTAAAGACCCGGGCCCGGGAGGCGGGGTCGACGAACCAGTACTGGATGGTGCCGGCCTCGCCGACGATCCGGACCTCGACGCCGGTCTCTTCCCTGACCTCCCGTTCAGCGGTGGCGGCCAGGTCCTCATTGGGAAGCGGGGTGCCCTTGGGTAGGGCCCAGATTCGGGGCTCACCGCGCCCGCAAATTAACAGTTGAAGCCGGCCGTCAACAGCCCGAAAGACAACGCCGCCGGCCGAGATCGCCCGTACGGTTCGAAGCTTTGCCAAGTCTTCGGGTATCCCAAGCCAGATTGTAGAGGCCGGCCCCCGGCCAAGTCAAGCCGGGAAAGGAATCACCAGGCGAGCGGCTAGCCCGCTAGCAACTCTTCAACGGGAGCCCACGGTTGGCTATTTCCACTCCCGCAGCACCCTTTGCAAGTAATCGGCTACCGGTCCCCGGGCTAGACGCGGATGGGCGAACTGGTTACGGTAGTTGCGCAGGCACCCGTAGCAACTCGTGTCCGGCGAACACCCGCAACCGCCGCTGACCCTTCCCAGTGCGGCTTGCAAGCAAGCCGTCAAGATTTCTTGGGCTTGTCCTATAAAGGGGTGAGGGGTTAAGATCCTGGCGAGATGAAGCGGCTGGATATTCAGCGACCGAAGGCGGTTTTCGAGCTTGCGCACAAGCTTGCCCAGAAGCGCTTCGGCGAGCTGGATAACGCCCCGCCCAGGCAGGGCCACCCCTGGGTCTATCCCCACTCCCTCTATGCGGCCCTTTTGATTTTCAGGGCCTACTTTGGGCTTACCTACCGGCATACAGTAGCCCTGTTCA
>Ga0101943_1000313_pt1 | contig 95229 bp, 104 predicted proteins | sample DewCreD2012metaG_5_FD_75244 | JGI IMG/M metagenome (GOLD analysis project Ga0101943, IMG submission 75244) | Hot spring sediment bacterial and archeal communities from British Columbia, Canada, to study Microbial Dark Matter (Phase II) - Dewar... ... | reverse complement strand
CAACGTGAACCTGGAGGTGGCGCTGATCACGCCGGTGGCGCTGGAGGAGGGGCTGCGGTTCGCCATCCGGGAGGGGGGCCGGACGGTGGGGGCCGGGGTGGTCACCCAGGTGCTGGAGTGATGGCGTCGGCGGGCCGTCGCGGGAGCGACCGGGAAGGCGGTTGGGGGCGGGTGGCGGGAACGGCCGCGTCGGCGGGCTGTCGCGGGAGCGACCGGGAAGGCGGTTGGGGGCGGGTGGCGGGAACGAAATGAAGCAGCGCATCCGCATCAAGCTCAAGGCTTTCGACCACCGCGTCCTCGACCAGTCGGCGGAGAAGATCGTGGAGACCGTCCGCCGCACCGGGGCGCGGATCAGCGGGCCGGTGCCGCTGCCCACCGACCGGAGCGTCTACACCGTCATCCGGGGGCCGCACATCGACAAGGAGTCGATGGAGCACTTCGAGCTGCGCACGCACAAGCGGCTCATCGACATCCTCGAGCCCACCCAGAAGACGGTGGACGCCCTCATGCACCTGGACCTGCCGGCGGGCGTGGACATCGAGATCAAGCTGTAGCCCCCGGGACGAGGGAGTGGCGGTGGCCAAGACGGAAGCCGTGACGGCGATTCTGGGACGGAAGCTGGGCATGACCGAGCTCTTCGACGAGCGGGGCACGCGCATCCCCGTCACCCTGGTGGAGGCGGGGCCCGCCGTGGTCGTGGACGTGAAGACCGTCGAGCGCGACGGCTACGAGGCGGTCCAGCTGGGCTTCGGCGCCGTGCGGGAGCGCCGCCTCCCCCGGCCGCTGCGCGGCGTCTTCGCCCGGGCGAAGGTGCCGCCGCAGCGCGTCCTGCGGGAGGTGCGGGGCCCGGCGGGGGAGGCCCGGCCGGGGCAGGTCGTGACCGTGGAGGCCTTCACGCCCGGCCAGCGCGTGGACGTCACCGGGACGAGCCGCGGCCGCGGCTTCGCCGGGGCGATGAAGCGCCACGGCTTCGCCGGGCAGCGCGACTCCCACGGCGTCTCCCTGATGCACCGCGCCGTGGGGTCCATCGGCTCCTCCGACGTCGGCCGCGTCTGGCCCGGCAAGCGCATGCCGGGACGGTTCGGCGGGGAGCGCGTGACCGTGCGGGGCCTGCGCGTGGAGAAGGTGGACCCGGAGCGGCACCTCCTCTACCTGCGCGGCGCCGTGCCGGGGGTGCGGGGGAGCCTGCTGGTGATCCGGGCGGCCGGGGAGGCCGGGGCGCGGGCGCCCCGCAGCCGGGAGCAGCGGTGATGGTCACGGCGGCGCTCTACGACGCCACCGGGACGCGGCAGGGGGAGGTGGAGCTGCCGGAGGCGGTCTTCGGCATCACCCCGAACGTGCCGGTGGTCCACGAGGTCCTCACCTGGCAGCTGGCCCGGCGCCGGCTGGGGACGCACAGCACCCGCACGCGCGGCGAGGTGCGCGGCGGCGGCCGCAAGCCCTGGCGGCAGAAGGGGACCGGGCGGGCGCGGCACGGCAGCCGCCGCTCGCCGCTGTGGGTGGGCGGCGGGATCACCTTCGGGCCGAAGCCGCGCGACTACGCCTACCCGCTGCCGCGGCGGGTGCGCCGGCTGGCGGTGCGGTCGGTCCTGGCCGACCGGGCCCGGGAGGGACGCCTGACCGTGGTGGACGCGCTCCCCCTGGCCGAGGGGCGGACCCGGGAGCTGGCCGGGTTCCTGGCGCGCCTGGGGCTGGCCGGCCGCAAGGTGCTGCTGGTGACCGAGCGCCACGACCCCGTCGCGGTGCGGGCCGCGGCCAACCTCCCCGGGGTGAGGGTGCTGACGGCGCGCACCCTCAACGTGCACGACCTGGTCACGCACTCGGACGTGGTCCTCACCCGGGAGGCGCTGACCGCCGTGGCGGCGCTGTGGGGAGGGGAGTCCGATGGCCGCTGAGGCGCGGGAGATCATCCGGCGGCCCATTCTGACGGAGAAGAGCCTGCGGGGCACCGAGCTCGGCAAGTACACCTTCGAGGTCGCCCCGGGGGCCAACAAGATCGCCATCCGGCAGGCGGTGGAGCGCCTCTTCAACGTCCGGGTCGTGCGGGTGAACGTGGTGAACCTGCCGGGGCGGCAGAAGCGCCGCGGACCGCACGTCTACCGGACGCCGGGGCGGCGCAAGGCGGTGGTCACGCTGGCGCCGGGGGAGAAGATCGACCTGGAGAGCCTGACGTAGGCCGCCACCCGGCGGGACCGGGGCGGCCCGGCCGGCCGGGGACGGTGCGAGTCGTTGGAGGACGCGAGGAGCGCGACCATGGCTGTCAAGAAGTTCAAGCCGACGACGCCGGGGCGGCGGTTCATGACCGTCTCGACGTTCGAGGAGATCACGAAGACCGAGCCCGAGCGGACGCTGGTGGAGCCGCTGCGGCAGCGGGCCGGGCGCAACACCCAGGGCAAGGTGACGGTGCGCCACCGCGGCGGGGGCCACAAGCGGCTGTACCGCGTGATCGACTTCAAGCGGGACAAGGACGGCGTCCCCGCCCGCGTGGCCGCCATCGAGTACGACCCGAACCGCTCCGCGCGGATCGCCCTGCTCCACTACGCCGACGGGGAGAAGCGGTACATCCTCGCCCCGGTGGGGCTGCAGGTGGGGGACCAGGTCACCTCGGGGCCGGGGGCGGAGATCCGCCCCGGGAACGCCCTGCCGCTGCGGGAGATCCCCACGGGGACGGTGGTGCACAACATCGAGCTGGAGCCGGGCCGCGGCGGGCAGCTCGTGCGGGCCGCGGGGGGCGGGGCCCAGGTGATGGCCAAGGAGGGGGGCTACGCCCACCTGCGCCTCCCCTCGGGGGAGGTGCGGCTGGTCTCCCTGGAGTGCAAGGCCACGGTGGGCCAGGTGGGCAACGTCGAGCACGAGGCGATCAAGCTCGGCAAGGCCGGGCGCAAGCGCTGGCTGGGCTGGCGGCCGGCGGTGCGGGGCGTGGCCATGGACCCGGCCAGCCACCCCCACGGGGGCGGCGAAGGGCGCTCCCCCATCGGGATGCCCGGGCCGGTCAGCCCCTGGGGGAAGCCGACGCTGGGGGCGAAGACCCGCCGGCGCAAGCCCAGCGACAAGTTCATCGTGAAGCGTCGGACGAAGCGAGGCGGCTAGCGCCATGGGGCGGTCGAAGAAGAAGGGTCCGTTCGTGGACGCCCACCTCCTGGAGAAGGTGCGGGAGTTGAACCGCACCCGGGAGCGCCGGGTGATCAAGACCTGGTCCCGGCGCTCCACCATCCTGCCGGAGTTCGTGGGGCACACCATCGCCGTCTACGACGGGCGCAAGCACGTGCCCATCTACATCACCGAGCAGATGGTGGGGCACAAGCTGGGGGAGTTCGCCCCCACCCGCACCTTCCGCGGCCACGGGGCCGGCGGCGGAGCGGAGCGGACCACGACGGTGAAGGGGTAGGGGCCATGGGCATTCGGGCCACGGCCAGGTACGTGCGCATCTCCCCGCGGAAGGTGCAGCGGGTGGCGGCGCTCATCCGGGGCCTGCCGGTGCGCGAGGCGGAGGCCCGGCTGCAGGTGCTGCCCCAGCGCGCCGCGCGGGTGCTGGCCAAAGTCCTGCGCTCGGCGGTGGCCAACGCCGAGCACAACGCCGAGCTGGCCCGCGACGACCTGGTGGTCACGCGGGCCTACGCCGACACCGGCCCCTCCCTGAAGCGGCTGATGCCGCGGGCGCGGGGGCGGGCGGACATCATCGTCCGCCGCAGCAGCCATGTGACCGTGGAGGTCGACGAGCGGCGGGCGCCGGCCCGCTGAGGGGCGCGGGCGCCCCGGAGGTGTGCGCGTGGGGCAGAAGATCCATCCGGTCGGTCTGCGGGTCGGGATCATCCGGGACTGGGAGTCGCGCTGGTACGCCCGGCGCATGGCGCCGCTGATCCAGGAGGACCAGCAGATCCGGACGGCCATCAAGCAGAAGCTCCACCGGGCGGGGATCTCCCGCATCGAGATCGAGCGGGCGGCCAACCGCGTCCGGGTCACCATCCACGCCGCCCGGCCGGGGATCATCATCGGCCGCGGGGGGACGGGGATCGAGGCCCTGAAGAAGGAGCTGGAGGCCCTGACCGGCAAGGCCATCCAGCTCTCGGTGCAGGAGATCCGCCGGCCGGAGCTCGAGGCCCAGCTGGTGGCCGAGAACGTGGCGCAGCAGCTGGAGCGGCGCATCGCCTACCGGCGGGCCATGAAGCAGGCCGTGCAGCGCAGCCTGCGGGCCGGGGCGAAGGGGATCCGCATCGCCGCCTCCGGCCGGCTGGCCGGGGCGGAGATCGCCCGCTACGAGTGGTACCGGGAGGGGCGCGTCCCCCTGCACACGCTGCGCGCCGACATCGACTTCGGGGTGGCGGAGGCGCTCACCACCTACGGGCGGATCGGGGTCAAGGTGTGGATCTACCGGGGGGACATCCTCCCCGAGCCCCGGCGCGGGGAGCTGGAGCTGCGGCGGCCCCCCCGCCCCGCCCCCGCCCTGCCGGCCGGGAATGGCACGGGCGAGCCCACCGTCATTCCCTCGCGGAGCGAACCCGTGGCGGTGCGCCGCCGGGAGGAGCCGTAGGCCGGCCATGTTGATGCCGAAGCGGACCAAGTACCGCAAGGCCCACCGGGGCACGCGCCGCGGGGTGGCCACGGCGGGGGTGAGCATCGCCTTCGGGGAGTACGCCCTGCAGGCGCTCGAGCCGGCCTGGCTGACCAGCGCCCAGATCGAGGCGGCCCGGCGGGCCATCACCCGCTTCATCAAGCGGGGCGGGAAGCTGTGGATCCGGGTCTTCCCGGACAAGCCGGTGACGAAGAAGCCGGCGGAGACCCGCATGGGCGGCGGCAAGGGCAACCCGGAGCTGTGGGTGGCGGTGGTGAAGCCCGGCCGGATCATCTTCGAGCTGGCGGGGGTGGAGGAGGCGGTGGCCCGGGAGGCCATGACCCTGGCGGGGCACAAGCTGCCCATCAAGACGAAGTTCCTCGCCCGCCCCGAGGTGACGGCGTGATGGGGCGCACCGCGGAGGTGAGGGCGTGATGGCGCGCGCCGCGGAGCTGCGCGAGCTGACGGTGGAGGAGCTGCAGCGGCGCCTGACGGATGCCCGCAAGGAGCTGTTCACGCTGCGCCTCAAGGTGGGGCCGCAGCGCAACACCGGCCGGATCCGCGAGCTGCGGCGGGACGTGGCCCGCATGCTGCAGGTGCTGGCCGAGAAGGGAGTGCGGGCGTAGATGGCCGAGCGGGCGCACCGGCGCAAGGAGCTGACCGGGGTCGTGGTCAGCGACCGCATGGACAAGACCCGGGTGGTCCAGGTGGAGACGCTCCGCCGCCACCCGCTCTACGAGAAGGCGGTGCGCCACGTCCGGCGGTACAAGGCGCACGACGAGACGAACGCGACCCGGGTCGGCGACGTCGTCCTCATCGCCGAGACGCGGCCGCTCAGCAAGGAGAAGCGCTGGCGCATCGTGCGGGTCCTGGAGCGGGCGCGCCTGGAGGCGGCGGAGACGGGCGCCCTCGCCCTGGAGGAGCCGGCCCCGGCCGGGCGGGCGGCGGGGCGCCGGGCGGCGGGCCCGGGCGCGGAGGAGGGACGGAGGACGGAGCGATGATCCAGCAGCAGAGCCGCCTGAAGGTGGCGGACAACACGGGAGCCCGCGAGCTCCTGGTCATCCGGGTGCTCGGCGGGGGGCGGCGGCGCTACGCCACGGTGGGCGACGTCGTCGTGGGGAGCGTCAAGCAGGCCATCCCCAACAGCCCCGTCAAGAAGGGGGACGTGGTGAAGGCGGTGGTGGTGCGCACGACCAAGGAGGTGCGCCGGCCGGACGGCTCCTACATCCGGTTCGACGACAACGCCGCCGTCCTGCTCACCCCCGACGGGCAGAACCCGCGCGGGACCCGGATCTTCGGTCCGGTGGCCCGGGAGCTGCGGGAGCGCCAGTTCACCAAGATCATCTCGCTGGCGCCGGAGGTGCTCTGAGGCCATGGCGACGCCGGTGGCCCGCCGCCGCGTGCACGTGCGCCGGGGCGACATGGTCGAGGTGGTGGGCGGCAAGTACCGGGGCAAGCGCGGGAAGGTCCTCAAGGTCTTCCCGGACGTCGGGCGCATCATCGTCGAGGGCGTGAACGTGGTCAAGCGCCACGCCAAGCCCTCCCCGAAGCACCCGCAGGGCGGCATCCTGGAGAAGGAGGCGCCGATCCCCAGCAGCAAGGTCATGCTCGTCTGCCCGCGCTGCGGGGAGGCGGTGCGCTTCGGCCACACCCTGACCGCCGAGGGTGTGAAGGTGCGGGTCTGCCGCCGCTGCGGCGAGCAGATCGGGTGAGGGGCATGGCGGCACGGTTGAAGCTCCGGTACCGGCAGGAGGTCGTCCCCCGGCTGCGCGAGCGCTTCGGCTACCGCAACGTCATGGAGGTGCCCCGCGTCGAGAAGGTCGTGGTGAACATGCGCGTCGGGGAGGCGGTGCAGGACCCGCGGCAGATCGACAAGGCGGTGGAGGAGCTGGCCACCATCACCGGGCAGCGGCCGCTGGTGACCCGCGCCCGGAAGTCCATCGCCGCCTTCAAGCTGCGGGCCGGGATGCCCATCGGGGCCAAGGTCACCCTGCGCGGGGACCGGATGTACGAGTTCCTGGACAAGCTCTTCAACGTGGCGCTGCCGCGGATCAAGGACTTCAAGGGGGTCTCGGAGCGGGCCTTCGACGGCCGCGGGAACCTCAACCTGGGGGTGCGCGAGCAGCTGATCTTCCCGGAGATCGACTACGACAAGGTCGACCGGATCCGGGGGATGGACATCACCATCGTCACGACGGCGCGGACCGACGAGGAGGCGCGCGAGCTGCTGCGCCTGCTGGGCCTCCCGCTGCGGGAGGCGGCGCCGGCCGGGGCGGCGTAGGCGGAGGCGAGGAGGCGGGATGGCCAAGAAGGCACTGCTGAACAAGTGGCGGCGCACGCCGAAGTTCCGGGTGCGGGCCTACTCGCGCTGCCTGCGCTGCGGGCGGCCCCGGGCGGTCTTCCGCCGCTTCGGCCTGTGCCGCATCTGCCTGCGCGAGCTGGCCCACCGGGGCGAGATCCCCGGCCTGGTGAAGGCGAGCTGGTGAGGAGGCGCGCAGGGCGCGGTGGACGAGGAGGCAGGGCCGTGGGCGGAGTGGTCACCGACACCATCGCAGACATGCTGACCCGGCTGCGCAACGCCAGCCGGGCCCGGCACGAGTTCGTGGACGTGCCGGCCAGCCGGCTGAAGCTGGAGATCGCCCGCATCCTCAAGCAGGAGGGGTTCATCGCCGACGTCCAGCAGATCGACCGCCGCCCCCAGCCGGTGCTGCGGATCGTGCTGCGGTACGGCCCGCAGCGCGAGCCGGTGCTGACCGGCATCCGGCGGGTGAGCCGGCCGGGGCTGCGCATCTACCGGCGCCGCACCGAGATCCCCCGGGTGCGCGGCGGGCTGGGGGTGGCCATCCTCTCCACCTCCCGCGGGCTGATGACCGACCGCGAGGCCCGGCGGCAGGGTGTCGGGGGCGAGGTCCTGGCCTACGTCTGGTAGGAGGCGGCGATGTCACGCATCGGCAAGGCTCCGATTCCCCTGCCGCCCGGCGTCCAGGTCACGGTGACCGGCCAGCGGGTGGCGGTGCAGGGGCCGCGGGGCGCCCTGGAGCGGGTGGTGCACCCGGACCTGCGGGTGGAGGTGCAGGACGGGACGCTGCTCGTGCGCCGCCCGACCGACCAGCGCCACCACCGCGCCCTCCACGGCCTCACCCGGGCCCTGCTGGCCAACATGGTGCGCGGGGTGACGGAGGGCTACCGCGTGGAGCTGGAGATCCACGGCGTCGGCTACCGCGCGGCGCGTCAGGGCGACCGGCTGGTCCTGCAGGTGGGGTTCTCCCACCCGGTGGAGATCACGCCGCCGCCCGGGATCACCTTCGAGGTCCCCGCCCCCAACCGGGTGGTGGTGAGCGGCATCGACCGGGAGCTGGTGGGCCAGGTGGCCGCGCGGGTCCGCGCCGTCCGGCCCCCCGACGCCTACAAGGGCAAGGGGATCCGCTACCTGGGCGAGCGCGTCAAGCTGAAGCCGGGGAAGGCCGGGCGGGCGGCCGGCAAAGCGTAGGGGCGCCGGCCCGGGGGCGGTCCGGTGCGGCAGGGAGTGGCAGAGGATGATCAAGCGTCAGGATCGCAACGTGCTGCGCCAGCGGCGTCACCGGCGCGTGCGCCAGCGGGTGCACGGGACGCCGGAGCGCCCCCGGCTCTCGGTCTTCCGCAGCCTGGCGCACATCTACGCCCAGGTGGTGGACGACACCACCGGGCGGACGCTCGCGGCGGCCTCGACCCTCGACCCCGAGATCCGGGGCGAGGTGCGGGGCAAGCGCAAGAGCGAGGCCAGCCGCCTGGTCGGCCTGCTGGTGGCGCGGCGGGCGCAGGCCAAGGGGATCCGCCGGGTCGTCTTCGACCGCGGCGGCTACCTCTACCACGGGCGGGTGCGGGCGCTCGCCGAAGGGGCCCGCGAGGGCGGGCTGGAGTTCTAGCGCTGGAGGTCCCGGCACAGGAGGCGGCATGGCCAGAGGGCGGATCGACCCGGAGAGCATCACCCTGACCACCGAGAAGACGGTGTGGATCAACCGCGTCGCCAAGGTCACCAAGGGGGCGAAGCGCTTCAACTTCAGCGCGCTGGTGGTCGTGGGGGACGAGCAGGGGCACGCCGGCGTGGGGCTGGGGAAGGCGGCCGAGGTCCCCGACGCCATCCGCAAGGCGGTCGAGGACGCCAAGAAGCACCTCTTCGAGGTCCCCCGGATGGGGACGACCATCCCCCACGAGGTCATCGGCCGGTACGGGGCGGCGCGGGTGCTGCTGAAGCCGGCCTCCGAGGGGACCGGGGTCATCGCCGGCGGGCCGGTGCGGGCCGTCCTGGAGGCGGCCGGGATCAAGGACATCCTGACGAAGTCGCTCGGCTCGAGCAATCCCATCAACCAGGCCCGGGCCACCGTGGCCGGGCTGCTGGAGCTGCGCCGCCCCGAGGAGGTCGCGGCCATCCGCGGCAAGCGCGTCGAGGAGCTGGTGCCGCGCCGGCGGCGCGAGGCCCTGGTACGGTAGCGCGGGAGGACCAGCGAGGCGATCATGGCGATCCGCAACGACACGCTCAAACCGGCGCCCGGGGCCCGGCGACGGCGGCGGCGCGTGGGCCGCGGCCTGGGATCGGGCCGCGGGGTCTATGCCGGGCGCGGCCGCAAGGGGCAGCGCGCCCGCTCCGGGGCCGGTCCCCGGCCCGGGTTCGAGGGCGGCCAGACGCCCCTGGCCAAGCGCCTGCCCTTCCGGCGCGGGGTGCGCGCCGGCGGCAGCGTCATGACCGGCGGCCCGCCGCGGCGGCGCCCGGCCGAGGTCCAGGTGCGCGCGCTGGCGCGCTTCCCCGCCGGGAGTGAGGTCACCGAGGCCGCGCTCCGCGAGGCGGGGCTGGTGGACCGCGGGCCGGTGCGCGTCATCGGCCGCGGGCCGCTCCCCCACCCCCTGGTGGTGCGCGTGGCGGGGGTGACCCGGGGCGCACGCGCCGCCATCGAGGCGGCGGGGGGGCGGGTGGAGGGAGCCGGCCGGCGGCGGGAGGGCGCGCGCTGATGGCCGTCACCCAGGTCCGCTCGCTGAGCAACCCGCTGCGCATCCCCGACCTGCGCCGGCGGCTCCTCTTCACGGCGGTGATGCTGGTGCTCTACCGCCTGGGCGCCCACCTGCCCGTCCCCGGGGTGGACGTGCGGGCGCTGGAGCGCCTCTTCCGCCAGCAGGGCAGCCTCTTCTCCTTCTTCGACCTCTTCGTGGGCGGCGCCCTGTCGAACTTCGCCCTCTTCGCCCTGGGGGTCTTCCCCTACATCACCGCCTCCATCATCATGAGCCTCCTCCAGGTGGTCTTCCCCCGCCTGAAGGAGCTGGCGCAGGAGGAGGGGGAGGCGGGGCGGCGCAAGCTGGGCTACTACACCCGCTACCTCACCGTCGTCCTGGCGGTGCTGCAGGGCATCGGCCAGCTCTTCCTCATCCAGAGCCAGGGCGCCGTCCCGGACACCCGGCCGCTGACGCTGGGGACCATCGTCATCACGCTGGTGGCCGGGACGATGCTGCTCACCTGGATGGGGGAGATCATGACCGAGTACGGGGTGGGCAACGGGGTCTCCCTGATCATCTTCGGGGGGATCGTGGCCCGCCTGCCCGACCGCATCGGCCGCACCATCGCCCTGGTCCGCGTGGGGGAGATCCCCTGGTACGCCTTCCTCCTGGACATCGCCATCGTGGTGGTCTCCATCGTGGCCGTGGTGGCCATCACCCAGGCGGTGCGCCGCATCCCCGTCCAGTACGCCAAGCGGGTGGTGGGGCGGCGCGTCTACGGCGGGCAGTCCACCCACCTGCCCATGCGGCTCATCCAGGCCGGCGTGATCCCGATCATCTTCGCCATCTCCGTGCTGCAGTTCCCCCAGACCATCGCCCAGTTCACGCCCTACGAGGGGCTGCGCCGCTACGCCCAGATGATCCTCCCCGGCTTCTGGCTGGGCGACCTGCTCTACTTCGTGCTGATCATCGTCTTCACGTACTTCTACACGGCGGTCTCCTTCGACCCCAACGACATCGCCAACAACATCAAGAAGTACGGCGGGTTCATCCCGGGCATCCGCCCGGGGCGGCCCACCAGCGAGTACCTGGCGCGCGTCACCGAGCGCCTGACCTTCGTGGGGGCGCTCATCCTGGCCGTCATCGCCGTCCTCCCCATCTACCTCTCCCAGGGGCAGGGCGCCCTGACCTTCTACCTGGCCGGGACCTCGCTCCTCATCGTCGTCGGCGTGGCCCTGGAGACGATGAAGCAGATCGAGGCCTACGTGCTCATGCGCCACTACGAAGGGTTCATGCGGTGACGGCCCCGCCCGCGGTGCCCGCCGGGTCCCCCGCGTGAACGTCATCGTCATCGGCCCGCACGGCGCCGGCAAGGGGACCCAGGCGCGGCTCGTGGCGGCCCGCTGGGGGATCCCGCACATCGCCACGGGGGACATGCTGCGGGAGGCCGTGGCGGCGGGGACGCCGCTCGGCCGGGAGGCCCGCCGCTACATGGACGCGGGCGAGCTGGTGCCCGACGACGTGATGATCGGCATCGTCGAGGAGCGCCTGGCCCAGCCGGACGCCCGCGCGGGCTTCATCCTGGACGGGTTCCCCCGCACCATCCCGCAGGCGGAGGCGCTGGAGCGGGCGCTGGCGCGGCAGGGGCGGCGGATCGACCGGGTGGTGGAGTTCCTGGTGCGCGAGGAGACGCTGGTGGAGCGGGTGAGCGGGCGCCGGGTGTGCCGGGCGGCCGGGCACATCTACCACGTCACGTTCCGGCCGCCGCGCGTCCCGGGGGTGTGCGACGTCGACGGGAGCCCGCTCTACCAGCGTGAGGACGACCGGCCCGAGGCGGTGCGGCGGCGGGTGGAGGTCTACCGCCAGCAGACCACCCCGGTGCTGGACTTCTACCGGGCCCGCAGCGTCTACGCGGCGCTGGACGCGGAGGGGGCGGTGGAGGAGGTCTACGCCCGCCTGGAGCGGGTCCTGCGGGCGCCGTCCGACGCCGGCCTGCCGGCCGGGGGGCGGGAGTGAGACCGGCCGGGCCATGGTGATCCTGAAGACGCCGGAGGAGATCGAGCGGATGCGCCGGGCCGGCCAGCTGGCGGCGGCCGCGCTGGACGAGGTGGCGCGGGCGGTCCGGCCGGGGGTCACCGGGGAGGCCCTCGACCGCCTGGCCGAGACCTTCATCCGCGACCACGGCGGGGTCCCGTCCTTCAAGCACTACCGGGGGTTCCCGGCCTCCATCTGCCTCTCGGTCGACGACGAGGTGGTCCACGGGATCCCCGACCGCACCCCGCTGCGCGAGGGGTCGATCGTCTCCATCGACCTGGGGGTGCTGCTGGACGGGTTCCACGGGGACGTGGCCCGCACCGTGGCGGTGGGGGAGGTCGACCGCCTCACCGCCCGCCTCCTGGCGGTGACGGAGGAGGCGCTGTGGGCGGGCATCCGGGAGGCCCGGGAGGGACGCACCCTGGGCGACCTGGGGTTCGCCATCCAGCAGGTGGTGGAAGCCGCCGGGTTCGCCGTGGTGCGGGACTTCGCCGGGCACGGGATCGGACGCGCCCTCCACGAGGAGCCCCAGGTGCCCAACTACGGCACCCCGGGGACGGGGCTGCGGCTGCGCCGGGGGATGACGCTGGCCATCGAGCCCATGGTGAACGCGGGGACGGCCGAGGTGCGGCTGGCCCGGGACGGGTGGACGGTGCGGACGCGGGACCGCCGCCGCTCCGCCCACTTCGAGCACACCGTGGCGGTGGGGGCGGACGGGCCGGACGTCCTCACCTGGACGCCCGTCGCGCAGGCGCGTATACTATAAGTTCGTGTCGAGATGGCGCAGGAGGAGCTGCTGGGACAGGTGGTGACCTCGCGGGCCGGCCGCGACCGGGGCCGGGCCTACGTCGTCGTGGGCACCGCGGGCGCCGACATGGTCCTGGTGGCGGACGGGCAGCGCCGGGGGATGGACCGGCCGAAGAAGAAGAACGTGCGCCACCTGGTCCTGCACGGACCGGCGCCGGACCTCGTCGAGAAGCTGCGGGCGGGGCAGACGCTGCGGGACGAGGAGGTCCGGACCGCGCTGGAACGGCTGGCGCCGCCCGCGCCCGCCGGGGGGACCCCGGGGCGGCCGGCGCGGGGCGGGGAGGGGCCGCGGCCGTGAGGGCCGCCGGGGAGGCCGGATGGCCAAGAAGGATCTGATCGAGGTCGAGGGGACGGTCTCGGAGGTCCTGCCCAACGCGATGTTCCGGGTGGAGCTGCCCACGGGGCACAAGGTCCTGGCGCACATCTCCGGCAAGATGCGGATCAACTTCATCCGCATCCTGCCGGGGGACCGGGTGAAGGTGGAGCTCTCCCCCTACGACCCGTCGCGCGGGCGGATCACCTATCGGTACCGTTGACCGGCGGCCGCCGGGGGCGGTCGACCGGGCCGGGGACGGGCCTCCGGGCCAGTCGGGGGCGCGCCACCCGGCACGTCACCGGGGCGCAGGGCGCGCCGGGGGGAGGGAACCGCGATGAAGGTCCGGGCATCGGTGCGGCGGATGTGCGAGAAGTGCAAGGTCGTCAGGCGCGGCCGGCGCGTCCTCGTCATCTGCGAGAACCCGAAGCACAAGCAGAAGCAGGGGTGAGGCGCGCGCCGACGGGCTCGTCGGCGCGGGGGAGCGCCCGGCCGGGGTCGGGCGCGGTGACCCGGGAGGAGCGCGCGAGGAGGGAGCGGAGGAGCCATGGCACGGATCGCCGGGGTGGACCTGCCGCGGGACAAGCGGGTGGAGGTGGCCCTGACGTACATCTACGGGATCGGGCTGAGCCGCGCCCGCCAGATCCTGGCGGCGACCGGGGTCAACCCGGACACCCGGGTGCGCAACCTGAGCGAGGACGAGGTCACGCGGCTGCGCGAGTACATCGACCGGCACTTCAAGGTCGAGGGGGACCTGCGCCGCGACGTGGCCATGGACATCCGCCGCCTGGTGGAGATCGGCTCCTACCGGGGCCTGCGCCACCGCCGCGGCCTCCCCGTGCGGGGGCAGCGGACGCGGACCAACGCGCGCACGCGCAAGGGCCCCAAGAAGACGGTGGCCGGGCGGCGCAAGGCGGCCAGCCCCACCGGGCTGGGGCGCTGACGGCGCGGGCGCGGTGGCCCGCCCCCGGGCGACCAGCGCGGGGGGGCTGTCCACGGTCGGGGAGCGTGAGGGGCCGCCTGCGGGCGGGCACGTGAGGTGAGGAGGAGCGGATGACGAAGAAGCCACGCGGTCGACGCAAGGAGCGCAAGCACGTCCCGGCGGGCGTCGCGCACATCCAGTCGACCTTCAACAACACCATCGTGACCATCACCGATCCCCAGGGGCAGGTGCTGGCCTGGGCCAGCGCCGGGACCGCAGGGTTCAAGGGGTCGCGCAAGGGGACGCCCTTCGCCGCAGGGCTCGCCGCCGAGTCGGCGGCGCGCAAGGCCATGGAACACGGGGTGCGGCAGGTGGAGGTCTACGTGCGCGGGCCGGGGGCCGGGCGCGAGGCGGCCATCCGCTCCCTCCAGGCCGCCGGGCTGGAGGTCAGCCTGATCAAGGACGTCACCCCCATCCCGCACGACGGCTGCCGGCCGCCCAAGCGCCGGCGGGTGTAGCGCCATGGGACGGTACACGGGCTCGGTCTGCCGCCTCTGCCGCCGGGAGGGGATGAAGCTCTACCTCAAGGGCGAGAAGTGCTACACGGAGAAGTGCCCGGTGCACAAGCGGCCCACGCCGCCGGGGATGCACGGGCCCAGCCGGCGCAAGCCGAGCGAGTTCGGCATCCGGCTGCGGGAGAAGCAGAAGCTGCGCCGCATCTACGGCGTGCTGGAGACGCAGTTCAAGAACTACTTCCAGCAGGCGGCCCGGGCCAAAGGGGTCACGGGCACCCGGCTGCTCCAGCTGCTGGAGACGCGGCTGGACAACGTGGTCTACCGCCTGGGCATGGCCGCCTCCCGCAAGGAGGCGCGCCAGCTGGTCGCCCACGGGCACATCGCCGTGAACGGCCGGAAGGTGACGATCCCCTCCTACCAGGTCCGCCCCGGCGAGGTGGTGGGGCTGACCCCGTCCGGGCGGGAGCACCCGCGCATCAAGGAGCTGACCGCCGCCCTCACCCGGCCGGTCCCCTCCTGGCTGGAGTGGCACCCGGAGCGGCTGGAGGGGCGCGTGCTGGCGCTGCCGGCGCGGGAGGAGATCGACGTGCCGGTCCAGGAGCAGCTGATCGTCGAGTACTACTCGCGGTGAGCGGGGCGGGCGCCAGCCCCGGCCGCCGCACCGAGCGGGGGAGGCAGGCATGAGCATCGCATCGATCTGGGACGTGCCGACCAAGCCGAAGGTGGAGTACGCCGAGCTCTCGGACACCTATGGCAAGTTCGTCGTGGAGCCGCTGGAGCGCGGCTTCGGCGTCACCCTGGGCAACGCCCTGCGCCGGGTGCTCCTCTCCTCCATCCCCGGCGCGGCCGTCACCTCGGTGAAGATCGAGGGCGTGCTGCACGAGTTCACCACCGTGCCGGGCGTCGTCGAGGACGTCACGCAGATCATCCTCAACCTCAAGGAGCTGACGCTGCGGCTGCACACGGACAAGCCCAAGCTCCTCCGCCTGGAGGTGGCGGGCAAGCGGGACGTGACCGCCGGGGACATCCAGGCCGACAGCGAGGTGGAGATCCTCAACCCGGACCTGCACCTGGCCACGCTGGACCGGCGGGACGCCCGCCTGGCCATGGAGATCATGGTCGAGCGCGGCAAGGGCTACGTCCCGGCGGAGCGCCACCGCAAGAGCGAGCACGTCATCGGCGTCATCCCGGTGGACTCCATCTTCTCCCCGGTGCAGAAGGTGAACTACGTCGTCGAGGACACCCGCGTCGGGCAGGCCACCGACTTCGACCGGCTGGTCCTGGAGGTCTGGACCGACGGCTCGGTCCGCCCGGAGGAGGCGGTGCAGCAGGCCGCCCGCATCCTGATCGACTTCTTCAAGCTCTTCGCCGGCCTGGCCGACGAGGAGGGCGGGGCCGGCGGCGACGCCGGCAGCGACAGCGAGCTGGCCCGCCTCTACAGCATGCCCATCGAGGAGCTCGACCTCTCCGTCCGTCCCTACAACTGCCTCAAGCGCGCCGGCATCAACACCGTGGGGGACCTGGCCTCCCGCACCGAGGAGGAGGTCGTGAACGTCAAGAACTTCGGGCGGAAGTCGCTGGACGAGGTCAAGGAGAAGCTGGCGGCCATCGGGCTGTCGCTCCGGCAGCGGGAGTAGCGGCACGGCGGCGTGGAGGTCGGGCGGATGGGCTGGGGGGCCAAGGGACGGAAGCTGGGCCGGGACACCGGGGAGCGGGCGGCGCTCTTCCGCCAGCTCGTCGGCGCCCTCATCCTGCACGAGCGCGTCGAGACCACGGTGGCCAAGGCCAAGGAGACGAAGAAGATCGCCGACAGCCTCATCGCCCTGGCCACCCGGGGCGATCTCCACGCCCGGCGGCAGGCCCGCCGCATCCTCACCGACCCGCAGGCGCTGCGCCGCCTCTTCAGCGAGGTCGCTCCCCGCTACGCGGCCGACCGGGGCGGGTACACGCGCGTGGTGCGGACGCGCACCCGCCGCGGCGACAACGCCCCCATGGCGGTGGTGGAGCTGGTCCCGAAGTAGCCGCAGCGGGGGCCGGAGGCCCGCACCCTGAGCGCTGAGCCTCCCCTCATCGAGGTCGAGGACCTCGTCTACACCTACCACGCGGGGACGCCCGAGGCCCGCCCGGCCCTGGCCGGGGTCTCGCTGACGGTGCGGCGGGGGGAGTACCTGGCCGTGGTCGGGCCCAACGGCTCCGGCAAGTCCACCCTGGCCCGCTGCCTGAACGCGCTGCTGCGCCCCACCGCCGGGCGGGTCGTCGTGGACGGGCTCGACACCCGGGATCCCGAGACTGTCTGGGCCGTCCGGCAGCGCGTGGGGCTGGTCTTCCAGAATCCCGACAACCAGCTCGTGGCCACGGTCGTGGAGGAGGACGTGGCCTTCGGCCCCGAGAACCTCGGGCTCCCCCCGGCGGAGATCCGGCGGCGGGTCGACGAGGCCCTGCGCGTGGTGGAGATGCTCCCCTACCGGCGCCACGCGCCCCACCTCCTCTCCGGCGGCCAGAAGCAGCGCGTGGCCATCGCCGGGATTCTGGCCATGCGGCCCCAGTGCATCGTCCTCGACGAGGCCACCGCCATGCTCGACCCGCGGGGACGGGCCGAGGTCCTGGCCACGGTGCGCCGCCTGCGGGAGGCGGCCGGGATCGCGGTGGTGCACATCACCCACCACATGGAGGAGGCGGTGCGGGCGGACCGGGTCGTGGTCCTGGACGGGGGGCGCATCGCGCGCGCCGGTCCCCCGCGCGAGGTCTTCGCCGACCCCGAGGCGCTGCGGCGGCTGCGGCTGGTCCCCCCACCCGTCCTGGAGCTGGGCTGGGCACTGCGCGCCGCGGGGGTGGCGCTGGACGGGCCGCCCCTCACCGTGGAGGAGCTGGTGGCCGCCCTGGCGGCGGCGGCGGAGCGGGCGGGGCGCGCGCCGGCGTGATCCGCATCGTCGACGTCCACCACACCTACCTGGCCGGCACCCCCATGGCCACCGAGGCGTTGCGGGGGATCTCCCTGGAGATCCCCGACGGGCAGCGCCTGGGCCTCATCGGTCCCACCGGCTCGGGGAAGTCCACGCTCGTCCAGACCTTCAACGCCCTCATCCGCCCCACCCGGGGCCGCGTCGAGGTGGACGGCGTGGACATCTTCGCGCCGGAGGTCCAGCAGCGGCGGATCCGCCAGCGGGTGGCCCTGCTCTTCCAGTACCCGGAGTACCAGCTCTTCGAGGAGACGGTCCTGGAGGACGTGGCCTTCGGGCCGCGCAACCTGGGGCTTCCGCCCGACGAGGCGCGGGCGCGGGCGGCGGAGGCCCTGCGCCTCGTCGGCCTCGACCCGGCGGTCTTCGGTCCCCGCTCCCCCTTCGCCCTCTCCGGCGGGGAGATGCGCCGCGTGGCGCTGGCCGGGGTGCTGGCCATGGAGCCGCAGACGCTCATCCTGGACGAGCCCACGGCCGGGCTCGACCCGCAGGGGAAGGCGGAGCTGCTCGACCTGGTGGAGGCCCTGCACCGGCGGCGCGGCCTGACCCTGGTCCTCATCACCCACAACATGGACGAGGTGGCCCGCCTGACCGAGCGGGTGGTGGTGCTGGCGGCGGGGCAGGTGGTGATGGACGGCCCGACGCGGGAGGTCTTCGCCCGCGCGGACGAGCTGGTGGCCCTCGACCTGGACATCCCCCAGCCGGCGCAGGTCCTGCGGGGGCTGCGGCGGCGCGGGCTGGCCGTGCGCGTGGACGCCCTCACCGTGGCCGAGGCGCGCGACGAGATCCTGCGGGTGCTGGGGACCCCGCCCGCGCCCGGGGAGGAGGCGCGCTAGTGGCCCTGCGCGCCGTGCCCATCGGCCAGTACCTCCCGCGCGACAGCGTGGTGCACCGCCTCGACCCGCGCACCAAGATCCTGGCCACCACGGTGCTCACGGTGGCGGTCTTCCTGGTGGGGACCTTCCTGGGCTACGCCCTCTTCGCCGCGGTCGTCGCGGGGCTCATCCTGGTGAGCCGCATCCCGCCGCGCACCGTGCTGGCCGGCTTGCGCCCGGTGCTCTTCCTGCTCCTCCTCACCGTCCTGCTCAACCTGCTCTTCGGCGGGACGACGGGGAGCCGGGTGCTCCTGCGGGTGGGGCCGGTGGTGCTCACCGTCGAGGCGGTCACGCGGGCCGTCTTCGTGGGGCTGCGCCTGCTCCTCCTGGTCGTTGTCACCTCGCTCTTCACCTACACGACCTCGCCCATGGAGCTCACCGACGGGATGGAGCGGCTCCTGCGCCCCTTCCGCCGGGTGGGCATCCCCGGCCACGAGCTGGCGATGATGATGTCCATCGCCCTGCGCTTCATCCCCACGCTCCTGGAGGAGGCGGAGCGCATCATGAAAGCGCAGATGGCCCGCGGGGCGGAGTTCGGGCGGGGCAACCTGGTCCAGCGGGCCCGGGCCCTCCTGCCGATCCTGGTGCCGCTCTTCGTCAGCGCCTTCCGCCGGGCCGACGAGCTGGCCCTGGCGATGGAGGCGCGAGGCTACCGCGGCGGGGAGGGGCGGACGCGGATGCGGGAGCTGCGCTTCGGCGCCCGCGACCTCGTGGCCGCGGTGGTCACCGCGATGGTGGTGCTGCTGGTGGCGCTCCCCGGGCGGGTGGCGTGGCGGTAGAGCCCTCCGGCGAAAGCGGGGATCACCCCATGCGCACCCTGAAGCTCACCCTGGAGTACGACGGCACCGAGTTCGTGGGGTGGCAGCGGCAGCGCCGCGGGCGGTCGGTGCAGGGCGCGGTGGAGGAGGCCTGCGCCCGCCTGACCCAGGTCCCCACCCGCGTCGTGGCCGCCGGGCGCACCGACGCCGGCGTCCACGCCCTCGGCCAGGTGGCCCACCTGCGCACCACGAGCCCGCTGCCGCCGGATCGGGTGCGGGACGGCCTCAATGCCCTCCTCCCCCGGGACGTGACGGTGCGGGCCGTGGAGGAGGCGCCCGAGCGCTTCCACGCCCGGTACGACGCCCGGTACCGCGTCTACCGGTACGCGGTGCTGCGGCGGGCGGCCCCCTCGGCGCTGCTGCGCCGGTACGCCCTGCACCTGCCGGAGCCGCTGGACCTGGACCGCATGCGCGCCGTCGCCCGAGCGCTGGAGGGGCGCCACGACTTCCGGGCCTTCGCCGCGGTGGGCACGCCGCGGCGGTCGACCGTCTGCACCGTGCTGCACGTGGGGCTGGCCGAGGACGGCGACCTGCTGCGGCTCACGGTCGCCGCCGACCGCTTCCTGCGCCACATGGTGCGCATGCTGGTGGGGACGCTGCTGCGGGTGGGCCGGGGGACGCTCGGGCCCGACCAGGTGCAGGCGTGGCTCACCCACGGCGAGGTGGGTGCCGCCGGCCCGGCGGCTCCGCCCCACGGGTTGTACCTGGTGCACGTCGGGTACGATGCGCCGACCGGTTGAGCGGGCCGCTTCCCCGCCCGCGGCGGAAACCGCGGTGGCCAGCGGCGGGCGGAAACCGCGGTGGCCAGTGGCGGGTGGAAGCCGCGGTGGCCAGCCCGCGGGTGGACCGGTCAGCGGGCGAAGGCCTGGACGACAACAACGCCGTCCTCGCCGCCGTCGAGGACCCCCACACCGATCACCCGCCAGACCGGCGAGAGGATGTTGCGGCGGTGCGCGGGGCTGGCCATGAGCGCCTGATGGGCCGCCAGCACGTCCGTGGCGTAGGCCAGGTTCTCCCCCACCAGCGTGACCCGCACCCCTGCGGCGGCCAGCCGGTCGCGGACCGACCGGCCGTCCAGGGAGTAGTGGGAGAGGTAGCCGAAGGTGAACATCTCGCGGCCGTGCGCCCGGGCGCTCTCCCGCAGCGCCGGATCGGGCAGGAGGGGGCGCACGCCGGCGAGGGTGCGCTCAAGGTTCACCAGGTCGATCATCCGCTGCTCCAGGACGACATTGGCGCGGGCGTCGGGCCGCCGGGCGGGCAGGGCGTAGCGGACCCGGGTGTCGGTGCCGAGGACGCCCGGGCCCCCGGACAGGGCCAGGGTGCCGGTCAGGAGGAGGACGAGGAGCAGGGCGCGGCGAAGGGCGGCCACCATCTCGCCCGGGGACATGCCCACCCGACCCGGGCGGTAGTCCGCGCCAGGGGCGCACCCTGGTCCTGTGGAAGCGGGCTATAATGAGCCGCGAGGGCCCGTAGCTCAAGGGTAGAGCAGCGCCCTCATAAGGCGCCGGTTCCTGGTTCGACCCCAGGCGGGCCCACCAGGCTCCCCTCCCGACCAGCCCGCAGTGGCGCCGGATGCTGGTGGGGAGTGCGCGCTTCACCGGGGGAGGCCACCAAAGCGCCGTGCCTGCGCCACCGCCGCCCGCTGAGCCCAGGCAGGGGTCCCAAGCGGCCACCACCCCCGTCCATGCCGACGACGCCCAGCCTCCCGTGCGCCTGACCGGCCTGGCTGCGGGCCGCCGTCTGCTCCCGCCGCAGTCCCGGGTCGCCTACGTGCGGGCGATGTTCAGCGCCATCGCCCCCAGGTACGACCTCACCAACACCGTGATCAGCGCCGGGCTGCACCGGCGGTGGAAGCGGGAGACCGTCAGGCTCCTGGCCCCGCCTCCGGGGGCCCGCGTGTTGGACGTCTGCTGCGGGACCGGCGACCTGGCCCGGCTCCTGGCCGGAGCCGTGGGGGCGCACGGGCTGGTGATCGGCGTCGACTTTGCCGCTCCGATGGTCCGCCAGGCCAGGCGCCGGATGCGGCAGGGGGACGGCACCCGGCCCTCCCCGGGAGGAGGAGCGGCGGCCCCCATCGCTTACCTGGTGGGCGACGCCCTGACCCTGCCCTTCCCCGACGCCACCTTCGACGGGGTGACGGTGGGCTTCGGCCTGCGCAACCTGGCCGACCCGCTGGCCGGGCTGCGGGAGTTGCGACGGGTCCTGCGTCCGGGCGGGCGCCTGGCCGTCCTGGAGTTTGCCCGCGTGCGTCGTCCGCTGCTCCGGGCCCTCTACGACCTCTACTCCTTCACCCTGCTGGCCACGCTCGGCCGGCTCGTCTCCCGCCACCCCGACGCCTACCTGTACCTGCCGGTCTCGGTACGCCACTGGCCCGACCAGGCCGGGGTGCTCAAGATGATGGAGGAGGCGGGGTTTCAGGACCCCCGGGCACGCGACCTGGCCGGGGGCATTGTGGCCGTCTACACGGCGCAGGCCTGAGGCCCGGGCCCGGCCACGCAGACCGGAAGGCCGGTCCGGCGGTACCGCCGGAGTCTGATCCCCCTCAGCCGGAGGCGATGCCGGAACTCCCCGACGTCGAGGTGGTCGCCCGCAGGCTGCGGCCGCGGCTGGTGGGCCGGCGGATCGAGGGGCTGGCCTACCTGGCCCCGCCCACCCCTGCCGGCCGGCTGGCGGTCCGCTCGCCCGACCGGGAGGCCTTCGCCCGCCAGGTGCGCGGCCGGCGGGTGGTGTGGGTCGGCCGCCGCGGCAAGTACCTCCTCCTGTCCCTCGAGGGCGGGGGTGTGCTGGCGGTGCACCTGCGCATGACCGGGGACCTGACGGTGGCCCCGCGCCGGGAGCCCCGGCCTCCGCACACGCGGCTGGCCCTGGCCCTCGACGGAGGGGAGGAGCTGCGCTTCGTGGACCAGCGGCGGTTCGGCCACGTCGACCTCCTGCCAGACGGCCGCGTGCAGGCCTCCCTGGGGCCGCTCGGGCTCGAGCCGCTTGGCCGGGCCTTCACGCCGGCGCGGCTACGCGCGCTGCTGCGGGGCCGGCGCGGCGCGCTCAAGCCCCTGCTGCTGCGCCAGGACCTGATCGCCGGCATCGGGAATATCTATGCTGACGAGATCCTCTTCCAGGCGCGGCTCCACCCAGCCCGACGGGTGGAGCAGCTGGGGCCTGCGGAGATCCGTCGACTCCACCAGGCGATCCGCCGCGTCCTCGGCCGGGCGGTGCGGGCGGGGATGCGGGAGGGGGAGCCGGCGGGTGACCTCCTGCGGGTGCGGGATCGGGCGGGATCCTGCCCCCGGTGCCGGGGACGCCTCGCGGTCGTGCGGCTCGGCGGGCGAGGGACCGTCTTCTGTCCTCGCTGCCAGCCTCCGGCGGCGGTCTCGGTCCCCAGGCGTCGGGGTATGGAATCGCGGGGGGGACGATGACGGAGCAGGAGCGCACGGGCGTCTTCCGGCTGGGGGCGCCACCCCTGCGGGACGTCCGCGACGTCCTGGCCTACGTCTACGCGGCGCTCGCGGAGAAGGGGTACAACCCGGTGGACCAGATCGTCGGCTACCTCCTCTCGGGTGACCCCACCTACATCACCAGCCACCGCGACGCCCGCACCGTGATCCGCCAGGTCGACCGCCTGGCGCTGCTCGAGGAGCTGGTGCGCACCTACGTCCAGGAGCGCCTGCACCCCTGAGGCGCTCGGGGGCCACGGCGGGGCCGGCCCCGCAGGGAGGTCCGCAGTGGAACGGATCGTCATCAACGGGGGCCACCCGCTGCGCGGCACCGTCCGGGTCTCCGGGGCCAAGAACTCCTCGCTGGCCGTCATGGTGGCGGCCTGCCTCGCCCCCGACGTCTCGGTGCTGGAGAACGTCCCCCACTGCCAGGACGTCCTCACCCTGAGCGAGATCCTGCAGGGCCTGGGCGTGCGCATCGACTTCGCCGGCGGGCGCATGGTCATCGACGCCCGCGAGCTGCGCGGCCACCGGCCGGCCTATGACCTGGTGCGCCGGATGCGGGCCTCCTTCTACACGGCCGGGCTGCTGCTCGGGCGCCTGGGCCGGGCCGAGGTGCCGCTGCCGGGTGGGTGCTCCATCGGCTCGCGCCCGGTGGACTTCCACATGCGGGGCTTCGCCGCCCTGGGCGCCGAGGTGACCACCGAGCACGGCTACATGAAGGCGACCCTCGGCCGGCGCACCCGGCTGCGGGCCACCCAGTTCTACGTCCCCCGCAGCAGCGTGGGCACGACCATCAACCTGATGATGGCCGCCAGCCTGGCCCGCGGCACCACCCGGCTGCAGAACGCCGCCCGCGAGCCCGAGGTGGTCGACACCGCCGTCTTCCTGAACCTCATGGGCGCCCGCGTGCGCGGCGCCGGCACGGACACCATCACCATCCAGGGCGTCCCGGCGCTGCACGGCGCCCAGTACGCGATCATCCCCGACCGCATCGAGGCCGGCACCTACCTGCTCTGCGGCGTCGCTACGGGGGGAGACGTCCAGGTGGCCGGGCTGATCCCCGAGCACCTGCAGGCGCTGCTGACGAAGCTGGCGGAGGCGGGCGCGGAGATCCTGGTGGAACCGGACGGCGTGCGCGTGCGCGTCACGGGCGAGCTGAGCGGCGTGGACGTGGACACCGCCCCCTACCCGGGGTTCGCCACCGACCTCCACCCCCCGCTCGTGGCCGCGCTGACCCGCGCCCGCGGCGTCTCCACCGTGCGCGAGACCATCTACGAGTCGCGCTTCGGGTACGTCGACGAGCTGCGCCGGCTCGGCGCCGACATCCGCATCGACGGGGATACCGTGCACGTCACCGGCGTCCCCACCCTCACCGGCGCCCCCGTCGAGGCCCTGGACATCCGGGCCGGCGCGGCCGTCGTCATCGGCGGGCTGGCGGCGGCGGGGACGACCGAGGTCAGCGGCGTCGAGAACATCGACCGCGGCTACGAGGGGATGGTGGCGAAGCTGCGGGGGCTGGGGGCCCAGGTCTTCCGCGTCGGCGGCGAGGTCGCCCTGGAAGTCGTCTGACCGGCCATGGCCGACCGGCCCGGGGCGGACCCCGACCCCCAGACGTCCCTCCTCCCGCAGATCGTGCAGGACGCCCTGCCCGGGCTCCTGGAGGTGGCCCGCCGCCTCCTCCGCCCGCGCAACCTGCGCGAGGTCCTGGAGGAGATCCTCGACCAGATCGTCGGGCTGTTCGGCTACCGCATCGCCGCCGTCCTGCTGGTCGACGAGCCCGCCCGCGAGCTCTACATCGAGGCGCACCGCAGCGTCGACCCCGCCTTCGCGGTCACGCGCCGCTTCCGCATCGGCACGGAGGGGATCGTCGGGCACGTGGCGGCCACGGGCGAGGCCTTCTACGCCCCCGACGTCCGCCGGGAGCCCCGCTACGTCGAGGGGGCGGCCGGGGTGCGGTCGGAGCTGGCCCTGCCGCTGGTGGTGGACGGGCGGGTGATCGGCGTCCTGGACGTGGAGAGCACGGCGGAGGACGACTTCCCCCCGACGGTGCGCGCCGTCCTGGAGGCGTTCGCCACGCTGGCCGCCCTGGCCATCGTGCGGGCCCGCCGCGACGACGAGCTCACCGCCCAGGCCCTGCGGGACGGGCTCACCGGGCTGGTGAACCACCGGGGCCTGTGGGAGGCGCTGCAGCGGGAGCTGGCGCGGATGGAGCGCACCGGCGAGGAGGTCGCAGTGGTGCTCTTCGAGGTGGACCGGTTCAAGCAGGTGAACGACCGCTACGGCCACCTGGCCGGCGACGCCGTGCTGCGCGCGGTGGCGGACGTCCTGCGCACCAGCAGCCGGGGGATGGACCTGGCCGCCCGCTTCGGCGGGGACGAGTTCGTGACGGTCTTGCCGCGGGCCTCCTCGGCCGTGGCGGTCGAGGTGGCCGATCGCATCCGCCGGCGCATCGCCGCCCTGGACGTCCAGGGGATCCGCGTGACGGTGAGCGCCGGGGTGGCCGTGGCCCCCGAGCACGGCCGCACCCCCGACGACCTGCTGGAGGCGGCGGACCGGGCCATGTACGCGGCCAAGCGCGCGGGCGGCAACCTGGTGGGGACGCCCGGTCCGGCGATCGTCCTCGTCGGCGAGTCCACCCTGTGAGATGGCGGAAGCCCGCCCCGCCCCGGAGCCCGCGCTGCTCTTCGACCTGGACGGCACGCTGGTGGACAGCGTCTACCAGCACGTCCTGGCCTGGCGGGAAGCGCTCGAGGCGGTGGGCATCGAGCTGGCGGTGTGGCGCATCCACCGCCGCATCGGCATGAGCGGCGGGCTCTTCGTGAACGCGCTCCTGCGGGAGATCGGCCGAGCCGTGACCGCCGAGGAGGTGGCCCGCATCCAGCGGTTGCACGAGGAGGCGTACGGCCGCCTGGTGGCACAGGTGCGTCCCCTGCCGGGGGCTCGGGAGCTGCTGGGCCACCTCACCGAGGTGGGGGTCCCCTGGGCCGTGGCCACGAGCGGCCGCCGGGAGAGCGCCGCTCCGGCGCTTCAGCTGCTGGAGATCCCCCCGGGCGTCCCGGTGATCACCCGCGACCTGGTCACGCGCGCGAAGCCCGACCCCGACCTCTTCCTCGCCGCGGCGGAGCGCCTGGGGGTGCCGATCACCTCCTGCGTGGTGGTCGGCGACAGCGTCTGGGACCTGCTGGCGGCGCGCCGCGCCCGGGCGCTGGGCGTGGGCCTCCTCTCGGGCGGCTACGGCGAGGACGAGCTCCACCGCGCCGGCGCGTACCGCGTCTACGAGGACCCGGCCGACCTGCGCCGGCACCTCGACGAGGTGGGCATCCGCCCGCTGGACTGAGCCCGCTCGGGCCTGCTCACCCTCCCCGGCCTGCTACCGCCCCGTCGTGAAGGCCTGCCCGGCTTCCGGCGCGCAGTCCGTCGTCCGGTCGTCGCCGTTGCCGACGCGCAGGGACGAGCAGGCCGCTCGCCACGAGGAGCACCATCGAGAGCCGCTGGCGGTTGCGCACGTCCCTCACCTCCACCGGCCGTACCGGTCATCCAGGGCCACCGTCAGCCGTACCGCTTCGCGTGAATCTTCCGAATAGCCCGGCCGAGGGAATCGGCCTCGCCCGGTCGGACCAGGGGAGCCGTGCGCCCCTCGCGCGTGGGATCGGCCTCCGCCCTCGGGTGGGTAGGGGCGGGAGCGGCGAGACCCTACACTCCAGGGTCGGACGGCCAGGGCGGGGCGGACCGTCGCAGTTCGTCGCCGAAACGGACCGTCACAGCTCGTCGGCGTGAGGAGGGGACATCCTCGGTGGCCCGTGTGGGGCTCGCTGTGGTGGCTGCAATGCTGGTGCTGGGACCGGCACCGGGTTTGCTGGCGGCACCCGAGGGCCCCGACCCGATGCCCACTCCCGCCCCCGCCCCGACGCCGGCCCCTCACCCCACCCCTGCCCGTCCCTCGACGCCACCGGCCCCCGGCCCCGCGCCGGCTCCGACGCCCGGCTCCGACTACGTCCTCAGCAGCGGCGACGTGATCGACGTCGTGGTCGTCGGCCAGGCCGACCTGACCAACACCTACACCATCGCCCCCGATGGGACCATCCAGCTGCCGCTGCTCGGCCGCGTGCGCGCGGCCGGCAGGACCGTGCCGCAGCTGACCCAGGCCCTGACGCAAGCGTACCGCCGCTACCTGCGCCGGCCGGTGGTGACGGTGCGCCTGCGGGAGGTCCGCGGCAATCGCGTGGCCGTGATGGGGCTGGTGCGCGCTCCGGGAGCCTACCCCATCAAGGATGGCGACCGCGTCCTCGACGCCGTGGTCATGGCCGGGGGCCAGACCGAGCGGGGCGACCTCAGCAACGTCTCCCTGCTGCGCCGCACGGGCGGCAAGGAGCCGCAGGTGGTCCGGCTGGACCTGCGCCGTGCCATGCAGGGCGACATGGCCCACAACTCCGTGCTGCGCGACCGGGACGTGATCTACGTGGCCGAAGTGGGCACCCCCGACCCGGCCAAGATCATGCCCTGGGCCCAGCTCCTCCTCCTGGCCTTCCGGCTCTTCGGCTTCTAGGCAATGGAGGGAGTGGCCCGCGGGGCAGGGACTCGCCCCCGGGCGCGTCTCCGCAGACCTCGCGAGGAAAAAGCGTCAGCGGTCGCACGGCGGAAGTTAGGCCGGGCCGCTCCCGGAGGAGTGCCTCCTCCCATCTAACCGCCAGCGCACCGCTGACGATGCCCACTCTACGGCGAGGGCGGTGGGCGGTCAATCCGAAACTTCCGTTCGGCCGCTGTGGACGCCGTGGACAACGTGGACAAGCGCCCGCGCCCGCGACCGGGGTGGTCTGCAACCTTCTCGGACCCACGACGTCTACGCCCGGGGCTACCTGGGCATAGCGGTAGCGAGCCAGCCAGTTCAGCCACAACCTGACCGAGTCCAGCAGGCACCCCGGCGTCTGCGGTCCGTGTGCCCGGCATCGTCCTCTGTCGTACCGACGTGCGGGGGAGGGGGAGCTGCTGATGGTGAGCCCGGAAGTCCTGGCGTGGGTGGGCGGCGTGCTGCGCGTCCTCTACGAGGCGCCCTCCTGGCGGGCCCACGGCCTGTCGGTCGTGGAGATCAGCCGTCGGTGCGACCTGACCCTCGACCAGATCTACACCGCCTGCCGGTTCGCCGTGCAGGAGGGATACCTGGAGGTCCTGCAGTCGAACGAGACCCGGCGGGCGGTGCGGTTCGTCCTCACGCCCAAAGGCGAGCACCTCGTGCGGTCGGTCACCGAGGAACCCCCGCGACGCCCCCTGGACGAGGTGCGGACCGAGGGGGCGGACCCGCGCCGCATGACGCTCCGGGAGGTCTGGACGCGGTTGGGGTACTTGAAGCGAGGCTGACGTCGCCGCAGACCCCCGATCCTCCGGTCCTCGGGCGCGCCTGCGCTTCTCCTGGGCGCCCATGGAGGGTCGGGGGTCGGCCCGCGTCTTGTCTCGGGGGCCGGGACAAAGCTCCCCGGGGCCGGGAACACAGGGCAGTGGTGGGCGAGGGGGGTGTCGAACCCCCGGCCTCCTCCGTGTAAAGGAGGCGCTCTCCCGTTGAGCTACTCGCCCGCCGCTCGCTCGACGCCGTACGGCGCCGGGACTTGCCCCGAGAGGACCACAGGCCCTCCCGAGGCCGTCTCGAGAAGTATAGCATAAACCCTCTTTTAGCCGCTCTTCCTCCCTGTTATAATATGTTTTGTGGGTGATATCCCCTCCCGCCGCCTGATCGGCTCCCCGGCGCCGCCAATGGCAAAAAGGCCCGGGAATATACCCCTGAATGCCGCCCTAACGGACAGTTTCGCCGCATTGAAAGGGATTCAGTCGTCAAGGGCGAATTTTTGAGGGAAGGGTGCGTTGGAGAGGCAGTGACGGCCCCGGGACGACCGGGAATTGAGGGCCCCTGCGGCCACAGAGGTGACGCCGATTGAAGAGGCTCAAGCCGGCCGAGGTTGACGTTGCCCTCCGGCTGATCGCGCTGGCTGATACGCCCCAGAACCTGGAGGCGATGCAGTACATCGTCTTCCAGTTCGACTTCGCCGACTACGAGCAGTTCATCATCGAGGCCCCTCCGGGCAGCATCCGGTTCAACAACCTGATCCGTGTCGCCAACTTCTACGACAGCCTGGGCGTGCTGGTCGAGGGGGGGGCCATCGACCCTGAGGCGGTCTTCGAGCTCTTCCCGGTCCCCTGGGCCAAGGTCGAGCCGATCATCCAGGGGATGCGGCGCGAACTCGAGTGGCCGGACCTCTTCGACCACTTCGAGGCGCTGGGGGCGCGGTACCAGCGCTGGTGGGAGGAGAAGCGCAAGCGGCTGAAGATCGAGCCGCAGCCGGCACCACCGACGGCCCGCCCGCGTCCCGCTCCGACCATGCGGCCCCCGGCCCCCGCACGGCCGGCCACCCCCGCCCGGCCGATGCCGCAGGCCGCGCAGCGCCCCCCGGTCACCCGTCCGGTGGCACCGATCCGGCCGGGGATCCGCCCCGGCCAGCCCGTAGCCCCCCTGGCGGGGAGCCCGGTGGCCAAGCCGGCACCCGCCCCGGCCAAGCCGGCACAGCCGCAGCGGCCGGCCGCCCGCCCTGCTCCGCGGAAGCCGGTGGCTGCCAAGGGCAAGAGCGCCAGGCCAGCGGCCAAGGGGAAGCCCAAGGCCGGAAAGAAGCGCCGGTAAGAGCGCCGCCCCAGCCCGGAGCCGCCCGGATAGGTTTACACAAGGGTTGCCCCCTGCTTCTTCCCCATCCGGGCGGCCCCACCATGAATCTACCCGCTTCCGTCCTGCCTGCCCAGCGACAGGAAGTCGCCCGTGCGGGCAGGAAGCAAGCACTCCCATGGCCGAGATCCCTGAGCCGCCGGCGACGACTCCCGAGGTGGGTGCCGAGGTCGCACCACGCCTGCTCTACCGCCTGCAGCAACTCGACTCCCGCCTGGGCTGGGTCACGGAGCGCCTGCGCGCACTCGGCCCCGATGCCGAGGTGGAGGCGCGGGCACGGGCTGCCGGAGAGGCCCTGCGGGCGGGAGAGGATGCGCTGGCGGCCACCCAGCGGGAGATCCGGACCCTCGAGCTGGCACTGCAGTCGACGGTGGCCAAACGGCTGCGGGTGGAGCAGGACCTCTACGCCGGTCGCGTCCGGAACCCGAAGGAACTGGCCGCCATGCAGGAGGAGGTGGAGGCGCTGAAGCGCCAGGCCCGTCGCCTGGAGGACGCCATCCTCGAGCAGATGGAGCGGGCCGAGGGCCTGCTGGGGGACCTGCGGGGCCTCACGGACGCGGCCGCCGCCGCCCGGCGGGAGTGGGAGGAGCGCGAGGCGGCGGCGACGCGCGAGCGGGCGGCGCTGGAAGCGGAGCTGGCCCGGCTCACCGCGGCGCGCGACGCCCTCGCCGCGACCATCGAGGAACCGCTGCGGCGACGCTACGAGCGGCTGCGGGAGCGCCTGGGCGGAGTGGCCGTCGCGGCTGCGCGGCGCGGGATCTGCGAGGGGTGCCACGTGGTGCTGCCGGAAGCGCGGGTGCGCCGGCTGGCGGAGGAGCCGGAGACGCTCCTCACCTGTGAGCGGTGCGGGCGCATCCTGGTCCTGGCGGACGGCGGGGCATGACGCGGGCCCGGTGATGAAGCGGGTCCTGTACGTCGACGGGGCCTCACGCGGCAACCCGGGCCCGGCCGCCATCGGCGTGGTCATCCAGGACGAGCGGGGGCGCACGCTGGAGGAGCTGGGAGAGGCCATCGGCGAGGCGACCAACAACGTGGCGGAGTACCGGGCGGTGCTCCGCGGGCTGGACGCGGTGCTGCGGATGGGGGCCGACGAGGTCGAGATCCGCTCCGACAGCCAGTTGCTGGTCCGGCAGCTCACCGGTCGCTACCAGGTGAAGAGTCCCGGTCTGCGGCCGCTGTACGAGCAGGTCCGGCTCCGGCTGGGACAGTTCCGGCACCGGACCGTGACGTATGTGCCCCGCGAAGCCAACCGGCGCGCCGATGAGCTGGCGAACCGGGCCCTGGACGCCGCTGCCCCGCGCGCGCTCGACCTGACGGTCCTGCTGGAGGCGAGCCCCGAGGGCGTGCGGGCCACCGTCCCGGCATTGCCGGGCGTGGCCACCCTCGCGCGTACGCGGGAGGAGGCGCTCCAGCGCATCCGGCCCCTGGCCGAGCAGGTCGTGCGGGACCTCCTGGGCCGGGGAGCGCCCCTCCCGCAGGAGGAACGCATCCGCGTCCTCCTCCCACCCATCGCCCGTCCTCCCACGAGCGCGGGCGGGCCTTCACCACCCGAATCCGGGTGAAGGGACGACGCTCCGGCGACGGGCCCGTCTCCGGCGTGGCCCGTCCCGCGCCGGCCGCAGGCTCTCTGGTACAATGACGGTCGGGAGCAGGCCGGGCAGCCGCGGACCTAGTGGTCCGAGGAAAGTCCGGGCTCCACAGGGCAGGGTGGTGGGTAACCCCCACCGGGGGCGACCCCAGGGAGAGTGCCACAGAAACATACCGCCCCGGCCATGAGGGGCGGCCGGGTGTGGCCGCCAGGAGCCGGGGTAAGGGTGAAAAGGCCGGGTAAGAGCCGGCCGGCAGCCTGGTGACAGGCTGGCCAGGCAAACCCCACCCGGAGCAAGGCCAGGTAGGGGGAGATGAGGTGGCCCGCCGATCCCCGGGTAGGCCGCTCGAGGCCGCAGGTGACTGGCGGCCCCAGAGAGATGGCTGCCCCCGGACTTCGGTCCGGGACAGAACCCGGCTTACAGGCCTGCTCCCCTCGTCATCCGCTCCATCCCGGTCCTTGGCCGACCACCTCCCGGGGCGCCGCGCGTCGCCTGTGTCTCCGGACCGTGAGCACCGCTGCACTCCATCCGTCCACTCGCCCTCCGGGAGTGTGGCCCCGGTCGCCGCGTCGTTGGAACCCCTGCCGTGAGGAGGTGACCCGTGTACGTCGTCCGCTTTGCGTACGATGTCCTCCCCGTCGACCGTGACCGGGCCATCGCGCTGATCCGACGGGAAGTGGAGGCGGCCCGGCGACGCGGTCTGACCGCGCGCCTCCTCGTCCCGCTCACCCGCGGACGCGGGGAGCCGGCCCTGGAGTACGAGGTGGAACTCCCCACCCTCGACCAGCTCGACCAGTACCGCAGCGATCCGCTGGGCTCGGCCGACGCCACCCAGGCCTGGATACGGGAGTTCAGCGAGGTCCTGGTGCAGCCTCCGGGAGTGGAGGTCTTCCGCATCGACACCGGTACGCCATGAGGCCGTCAGGACGTACCGCCAGCAAGGACGTGCCGCCAGCAAGGACGTCGGGATGCTCTCCCCGGTCGGGCCCCGCGGAGCGCGCAGGAGGCCTCCTGGCGCGCGGTGAACAAGGGAGGTGGAGGTAGAGGAGGGAGCCCGGCTCCCGAGACCGAGGTCCGACACCATGACGCCACTCGAGTGCCCTCACTGTGGCAGCGACAAAGTCGTCTCCAACGTGACGATCCGATGGAACCAGACCCGCGGGGCCTTCGTCCCTGACCGGGCGAGCTACTGCACCTCTTGCGGCAAGGGCTTCCACCGGCGCCCACCGGGCGAGTTCGGTTTCCGGACCGTCAGGGTCAAGGGGATGACCCGGGCCCTCTGGCGGCTGCAGCAGAGTGGAGACCTCATCGTCGTCCGGCATCGGAACGGCGTCACCGAAGTCCTCTTCTGATCACGGGCCTGGCTCCGGCTCCCTCCCGGGGGACGCCGCTGGCCCTGCCAGTGGTGAGCCCCCGGTCCGGTCTCCTAGAGGAGCTGCCTTCGCCCGCGCCTGCAGTCTCCTTCCCTGGAGGGGCTGGCGTCCCTTATCCGGAAAGGTTGGGAAGGAAGCGGATAGAGCAGGGGACGTAGGCAGGGTATCGGTGACGGGCTCCCCCTCTGAGGCAGGTAGGGTATCGTGACGGACTCTCCCTTCTGAGACGGGCAGGTCATCATGACGGGTTCCCCCACCTCCGAGCCCCGGGCCTCCTCGACAGAGCCCCAGGGGCCGGGAGCAGCGGCCGAGGCCTCTCCGACCGCCCTGGAGGCTTCGTCCGCCGAGACACAGCACGCCTCGGCCACTCCGGCCTCGTCCACTCCGGCTTCGTCCTCCCCGGCTTCGTCCCCCGACGCGCAGGTTTCCTCCCCGGGGTTTCGCGCGCTGATGCGCAACCGGGCCTACGCGCTCCTGTGGAGCAGCCAGGCCGTTTCCCAACTCGGTGACCGCTTCCATTGGGTCGCGATCTCGCTCTGGGTCTATACGCAGACCTCGTCGGCCCTCTCGGTGTCCTATGCCCTGACGGCGCTGATGCTGGGTCCGGCGGTGCTGGGGTTGCCCGCAGGGGCCCTGATCGACCGGTTGGACCGTAAGACGGTCCTGGTGGCTGCCGACCTGGTACGCGCCGTGCTCGTCGCCCTGATCCCCTCGCTCATGGGAATCGACATCCGCCTCGTTTACCTGGATCTCTTCCTGATTTCGTGCGCTACAGCGTTCTTTCGCCCTGCCGCACTTGCATCGATTCCGCGTCTCGTGTCTGCTTCCAGCTATTTATCTGCCACGGCCTTGTTCACTGTAAGTGACACAGCATCGGATGTAATCGGTCCCGCGATTGCTGGGGCAGCTTCTGGGCTAATAGGGTACGCGGGAGTACTATATATCGACGCTATTTCATACCTCATTTCCGCTTTATTGCTTCTGTTCCTCCCGCATATTCCTTCTCGTGTACAACGGCAAGCTATGCGCGCGCTTTTCTGGAGGGATATAGCCAACGGCTTGGAGTTTATTAGAAATGATCGCCTGCAGCTTGCTTTAGTATTTCTTCTGTTCGGATGGGTTCTAGCTGGCTTCTCTTCACTGCAAACCCCCTTGGTTAAGACGGAATTAGGTCTAACTGATATCCAGTTTGGAATCTTCAGTAGTGCTATGGGGCTAGGCTTCTTAGCAGGATCCCTTACACCCGGACTAGTTCCTCAGACTCTATCCAAAAGTGGCTTGATTATCTTCTCCTTTGCGGGATGGATACTATTCACCGGGTTGGCTGCTTTCACCAGGAGTGAACTCGAGTTATATGCGACTTCATTTGGGTATGGGGCATCAAACATGTTCCTTGTCATCGCCATAGGTTCTCTGTTGATGGAGAGGACACCAAGTGAGTTCTTGGGCAGAGTCTTCTCTACGCGGCAAGTGTGCCTCGCCATTGTGAGATTCATGGCACTAATCTCTGTAGGTATAGTAGGTGATTGGATCGGAGTACGATTAACTATTCTTGGCATAAGCTTGCTTGCCTCGGTTATCCTTTTGTTGTCTGTAAGCTTGTTCCCTGACATTTATCTAGCAGACATTAGGCGAGCAGCGCGGCGGATTGCGAGCAGCATAGTCCAGATTCTTGCGCCTGTATTGACCAAGCAAGACTTAAGTTATCCTCAGGGTCAAGAGAGGGTAAATGCTTTCGTAGTTGCCATGGTTCTCGTCTGCGTGGCAGTCGTAAGTTGGCGCGCAGTTGGTCTCCTGATGTACCCTGTTTTGTTAATTCTCCTTGCCTTCGTCGGCCGAGGCGCCCTCGCCGTATTGCGTAGATTAGGTAGCAAGTTCAAGGGACAAACCAGAGGGCAGGTCCGGAAGGAGACACAGGGGGATGGACCGAAGAGTATGGCAACCGGACCGACGTCTTGAACCATTTGCAGTCCAAGCGTCATCAGCCCGGAAGAGAGCGAGTTGCTCTTTGGGTTGACGAGTCTCCCTGCCCCTCCGTTCATCGGAGAGTTTCGCAAGGCGTGAGGGTGACTCGGATTCTCTTATGCGTGTTCCTCGGGGCCTACTTTTAGGCGTAGACAAAGGGATATAAAACGTCGGTCTGGCTTCTTTTTGTTAGAACATGTTGAATCATAGGCTAACAATCTTTCCCCGATCGCTCAGCTTGCTTGTTGTCTTGTTTACTGCAATATGGATCTTCATCACAGTTTTCAGTTCACCAACTTTAAGGGCAGAGTTATCAGCTGGAGAAATGCTGATCGGGGCAATTATTGTGTTGGCGGCTACACTTGCCATTACGAACCCGGCTGGGGGCTTTGCCAGCCCCGGCGTTCTTACGTACGCTATCGCTTTTCTTCTCCCGCCTTCTAGTGCGCTCTTTATTGGTGGTCTAGCCTTTGGAATTGGCAACGGAATGTCACGCGGATGGGTTCCGTGGAGAGTTGCCTATAACTGCGCTCAGATGGGACTGAGCCTGTTTTTGGCCAGTGGTGTCTTTAGATTGCTGGGAGGTGACTTAATTGCTCCTGAATTAGGTCGATTGGTTGTAGCAGCGTTCGCTTCAGCTATCGTCCATCGCCTTTCAAATAATCTATTTGTAAGCCTATTCATAAGCCAAGCAAGAAAGATATCCTTTCTACGTACCTGGCTCCGCTTTAGCTCAGACTTTCTGATTGAAAATTTCATAAGCCTTCCTACTGCACTATTATTTTCTCTATTCTATGCGAAGGTTAACCTAGCCAGCTTAGTCATCTTCCTTCCGCTCCCTGTCTTACAAAGGATGGCGATATCCCTCTACTTCGATAGACGGACTAGCTATCTCCGGATTATCAACCGGTTGGTCGACGCTGTTGAATTAAGTATACCCTATGCGGGGGGACATGCCCGAAGAGTAGCCGATCTCTCGTTGGCGATCGCTGAAGAGGTGGGACTTTCAGCAAGTGAGACTGAAATGTTAGAGTACGCGGCGCTGCTTCATGACATCGGGATGATCGCTTTTGAAGAGGAAATTGAGAGTGGCTCCCTTCCAGCTGACTGGCTAAGTGAGCATGCGAGACTGGGTGCCACTATTGCCGATGAACTGGGTAGACCACGAATTTCGGAGATGATCCGCAACCATCATTGGCCCCAGAGTACGAAATCTATTCGATCCGATCAAGAAAAGGCGCCAAGCCTAGCTGCGTTGATACTCGCTCTTGCTGAGTACGTTGATAGTAGAGCCCATAGTTTGCCACCGTATGACAGGGACAGCAATTTAGAACCTATCGAAGAGTATCTGGAGAGGGAAGGTCGAAAAATTTTCGGCGACCGTATTGTTTCGGCTGCCTTGAGGATTCTTTCTGGGAAGGAAGCCATCGCATGAAGCTTTTGACTCGACTTTTGACTCGATTGGAGATGGAGGAAATTCAAGTTCAATGGTCAGCTACGTACTGCGTGGATCTCTAAATCGCAGCCAGGCCGGATCCTTCCTTGTGGGTCTATTTGTCGGCCTTGCTTTATCATTATCATTGCGGTCCAACGTGTCCATAGCCGAATTACTGACTGTTCTCATGCTCTCGGCCCTATATTCATGGATGGAGTTCCGCTTACCGGTTCCAGAGCTAGGTAATCTTTCTGCGTTGCCTGTCCTCATACTGGGAAGCATCGCTACTCTCGAGGTGGCTGCTGTCTTGCTACTTGTACTTGTGGGCCCACTAATGGCCAAGTTGGTAAGGGGTGGGAGCAATTTTGCGTCGCGTTTAGCGGAAGGCTCAAAGCTTAGCCTCCAGAGCCTTGCTCTGCTTGGTCCGCCAATCGCTCTTTATCGGCTTTCCGTCCCCATGTTCTCGGAGCTGAGTTCTCTCATCTTAGCCCTGGTACTTTACTTAGTTATTGATAGTGCGCTCAGGCTCCTTCCGACTCTGGTCACAAATCGAACCGCGACCCCTCGCCTTAGCGACGTATTGAGGATACTCTCTCCCTATTGGCTCTCAATGTTACTTGCGTCTCTGATCCTGCGGGAAGCTACGGAGTTTTTTGGGTTTCTTGGCTTCGTACTTTCGAGCGCAATGTTGGTCGAGCTTGCCTACCCCTGGAAGATGTTGAATGACCAGACCTCTCTATTTCTTACCAGCCTTGTGATGGTCTCCGAGGCAACTGATCTCAAGGATCCTTACACCGCGCGACATTCGAGACGTGTTTCGAGCTTGGCAGCTCGTGTAGCTAGGGTCTTGGGATTGAGAGAAAGTGAAGTCCAGAGAGTGCGAATCGCAGGTTTGCTTCATGACATCGGGAAGATGGGCGTGCCAGTAGGCATCATTCGTAAGCCTAGTGGACTGACAAAGTCTGAAATAGAACTTATGCAGCAGCATCCAGTAATTGGGGCGGATCTGGTTGAGGGTCTAGATGTTATCGGTGGTGCTGCGGAGCTTGTGAGGCATAGCCATGAACACATGGATGGCGGCGGTTACCCAGCGGGACTTATGGGAGAAGCTATTCCTTTGGGCTCCAGAATTATTCTTGCGGTAGATGCTTTTGATGCCTTGACAACAGATAGACCGTATCGAAAAAGACGGTCTCATGAGGATGCTTTGAAGATTTTGCAAGCAAATGCAGGAGCTCAATTTGATCCAAAAGTCGTTCAAGCTATCAGGAAAGTTCTAGAAAGAGGTTGAAACCAACCAGCCAGCATGTGATTACACACGGGTGGGTGGTGTGCGGGGAAGCTCAAGATGCTTAAGGTATCAGTGTTAGGTAGTTTCCGGGTCGAGATCTCGGGTAGCACCGTTGCCATGCCCTCCAAGGCCAAGGAGCTGATAGCCTATCTCCTGCTTCAACCCAATTTCTCTGCCCGCCGTCGCATGTTGGCTTCCGTTCTTTGGCCAGACCGGGGAGATGACAGAGGGCCTTCTAACCTGAATACTTTGCTTTGGAGAATGAAGAAGGTGATGAAAGTAGTCGGTCGAGACTTCATGGCATGGGATGAGGTTTCTGTTAGACTATTATTAACATCGCAGGATTCAATCGACTTCTGTGAACTCCAGAAGGTCGAGGATCATCTGCGGAACGGCAAGGTAGATCGATCCCTCTTAACTTACCTGATTGACTTATATAAAGGAGACTTCTACCAAGATGATAGGGGAGTAGATTGGATAATTGAAACACGTGAGTATTTTCGAGTTCTCTTCGTCGAAACGCTTGTAAGGGTGGGAGATGCCCTTGAACAAGGTGGTGATCTTGAGGGAGCGAGGATTGCGTATGAACATGCGACAAAGAGTGATCCGCTAAATGAGAACGCTGCCAGAAATCTTATAAGAGTTCTCTCAATCCTGGGGAGGAAAGATCTTGCCGCTCGTGTTTTCAATTCCTTGTCTCTCAGATTGCGCCGTGAGTTAGGAGTGGAACCCGAAAGGGAAACAGTCGAGCTCTTTCGACAATCCAGGGATCGTGGTTTCGTTTCATCCATGGAAGTACGCGCCCTCTCTGAAGCGAATCGGGAGTTAGTTCTTGACACCAAGGCGGTAGAGAGGGTTCTTATCGCTATCGAACGCTCAAGGGATTCATGGGGACAATTCGTTGGGGTCAAGGGCGATTGGGGGACAGGAAAGACTCTTGTAGCGAAGAGATTTCGGGAATTGTGCCTGGAGCGGGGATTTCAAGTCACCACTGTCACGCCATCCCCTATTCATGAGCAATTCGTAGCCGTGATCAATACTCGAAGTATTTGTGACTTGAGTTCTTTTAGGCCCACAGCTATTATAGTCGAAGACGTGCATTTGCTAGATCTCGAGAGTCTACGGCTGCTTTGCGAGCTGCGAAGTTCGCTCCGTCGATGTCCAGCTATTTTCTTGCTGACATGGCGCGATGAAGACTGCGTGCAAGAAGCTAGAGCCGTGTTACGAAGCACTGACTTCTTCGATGAGGTAATCACGCTTGGACCTCTGGATCGAGGGGGAATGCTAAAGTTATTGGGTGAGGCTTGCCTATCGCGAATCGGTTCGGAGTCCCTAGGGAAGATCGATGCATTCACGGGAGGTAATCCCTTCCTTGTAGCAGAGGTTGGTCGGGAAGTTCTCTCCTATGGCCGATTTGATGACGGTTTTAGCCGCCAAATTGTCGCGCGACTGTCTCGTAAGCATCAAGATTATTTGCGGAGTGTCATAGATGGCAGAATTGTTGGTCTTGAAAGAGATGCACGAGATATACTGTTTGCTGCGTGCGTATTAGGATCGAAAGGCAGCGTCCAGCTGGTGGCCGAGCTTGTGAGCGGTGTTTTAAGGTTTGACGAACTTCTCGGCGCATTGCAAACCTTGGGATTTATTGAGTTGCGCGGTCGAGAGTATTGTTTCCGTAGCGAGTTTGTCCGAGAATACCTGCTGAATACGCTCCAATCCGAGGTAGTGGTTTATTGGCATCGTCGTGCTTTTACCATCTTGAAAACCTGGCCCGATTGCTCGGTGTCATCGCTGGCCTTGCATGCTGAGAAAGCAGGCTTTTATGAGGAAGCAAGCATGTATTGGGAGACCATTGGGGATGCAGAGAGGGATGGTGGCCGACCGGCCAATGCGGAGGTAGCCTATTCTCGAGCACTCGACCTCGCTCGGTTGATGGACGAACCGTCGAAGATTGAGGTAACGCTCAGAAGGAAGAGAGCTTTTGTCAGGGAATGTTTGGGCCAGCTTGATCGCGCGGGCGCTGATTTGGAACGGCTTGTATGCCTGGGTGTTGCTGGAGGGAATTCCCGGATTAGGGCTGAAGGTGAGTTGGCCCGCGGGTGGATTTTTTTGAAGAAGGGACAGATCGTGTTGGCACGCAAGTATGGTGTACGCTTGCTTAGGTGGGCTAGGCGGAATAGAGATCGCCGTTTCCTAGTGCGCGTCTGTGAGTTTAATTACCACGTACAATATCGGCAAGGAAACTTGATGGCGGCAAGAAGAAACTTGCAAAAACTCGCTCGTGGGCTGAGCCCCCGTACTGAAGCGCGCGATCTTGAACGCTTGTGGACGGCGATAGGCCGGATTGAGCTGGGCATGGGACTGAAGGAGGAGGCTTTAAGAAGTCTTGAGCGTGCGGAAAGGTGGGCTGAAGGTCAGCCTTTTCAGCGAGCTCTTCGCTTTTTAATTAGAGGTATTATTCGATACTCTGATGGGTTAGTTGATGAGGCAAAAACTCAACTCGAATTGGCTTCTAGGATTTTTGGCGAATTAGGAGATTTGCCCGCGAAGGCTTTGTCGGAAGCCCTGCTCGCTTGCTGTTACGCCTTGGCCGGAGATCTGAGAGAGGCTTTGCGCCATGCTCGGTTGGGCCACCCATTCAAGGCCTATCGAGGAGACGTGAGATGGGCAATAGTTGCTGCTACGCATTTAGTCGACACTCTATTCTATTCACTTCCGAACCATAGACTAGCAAAAGCTATGCTGAACAGGCTGATTGGCATTCCCGCGCCTTGGGAAGTCCATGGGACGATCAGTTTGCTTCTTGCCAAGCTTGCACTGGATGAGAGTCGTGTCGCATCTGCGCTGGAATTAGCTACGGAAGGTCTCTTTCGAGTTCGCAATTCGTTGGACAGATCTCGTTCTGTTTTTGGAGCATTGCTTATGGGTAGGATACTGCTTCACCTTGATCGTCCCGCTGAAGCGATCACCTATCTCAATGATGCGATTGCATCGGCTCGAAGTTTTGCCAATCATTTCGAGGAAATAGACGCTGCCACATCGCTAGCCATGGCGTTAAAAGAAATTAATAGGGAATCCTCCGTTGAAACCTCACGGATGGCGATATCGTTGCTAGAGACGAAGGGCCTGGCTCATCCTCGTCCGCAGGAGGCGTACTGGAATCACTACCAGATCCTCGGCGACCCGCAGAACCCCGAGGCTCAGCACGCTCTCACAACGGCTTACGCCCTGGTGGAACGCCTCTCGAAGGGACTGGGCCGGCGGGGACGGGAACGTTTCCTGCGGTTCTCCTTGAACGCCGCCATCGTGGAAACCTGGAACAAGGTCTACGGGCCGGGGAGCGAGCTGCCGCGGGGTCAGGCGCCGCCGCGGCCGGCGTCGCGGAGTCGCGTCGTCCTGGTGGCGCTGCCCGCCCAGGAGGAGCGCGGCCGGGTGGCGAGGAGTGCGTTCGTCGAGGTCTACTGGACCGTGGACAGTGGCGAGACCGATGAGCGCATCCGCCAGGTGAAGGGGCCGGTGGGGCTTCGCCGGGCGAGGATCCTGCGGTTGCTGGCCGAGGCCGACGCCCAGGGCGCCCGACCCCGGGAGCAGGACCTCGCCCGCGTCCTCGGCGTGAGTGTGCGCACGATTCGCGCGGACATCGCCGCGTTGCGGGCGCAGAGCGCGCTGACTCCCGCCCGCACGGTCCCCCGCTCGACCCGCCGCCGTCGACCTCCGGCCTCCGCCCCCGTCGGCAGCGACGATCTGCCTGCCGTTCTCCCTGCCGCCAACGAGATGACCGTGTGAGAGGCCTCCGCTATACCTGCCACTGAACACCGCCGGTGGAGGCAGTGGGGTGACGCTGCGGGGGGAGCGACAGGTCGCCACGCGCGACCTTCGCATGACGATCGAGTTCTCGCGGCCGGTCCACTGGGAGCATCTGGCCGCCCTGGCTCTGACGCTCCGCAGCCGGTCCTGGAATACCGGGGGCCGGCGGGCTGTCCTGAACATGCCTGCACTTCTGCGCATGCCAGGATTTCCTGGGGCCGGCGCCAGGGGGGCGTCGGGCCAGCAGCCCGTCATGGCAGGCCGGGACGCAGGAGGCGGAGGGGCAGGTCAGGACCAGGGGCGAGCGGTGGCAGGTCAGCGCCAGGGGAGGGCGGGGGCAGGTGAGGACGTGGAGGTGGACCGGTCACATCCGGCGACAGGTGCAGGCCGTCGATCTGATGCCCGGCGGGAGGCGCGCCCGCCGCTCGCCGGACGCCAGGCGAGTGTCGCTCCGGGGTCCTGGACGAGCGAAGGCGCATCCGGGCAGAGGTCGGAGGAACGGCTCTCGGTGACGCTCCGCGTCCCGGTGGACCCCGATCCGCTGCCCGACCTCCTCTCCTTGCTCCGTCGCCTCTACGCGCTCCTGCGCCCTTCGGGCATCGTGGTGGAGACGGCGCGGGAGGGACGGGGAGAGGGGGTGTGGGCTCACGTCACCGGGCCGACTCGTGCCGACGGGGCGCAGGCGGTGGCCTTGCTGCGCTCACCTACGGCCTACATCGTCGAGGTCCTGGAGGACGGAGGGATCCTGGTAGTGGAGTCGCCGCTGGCGGGTGCGGGAGTCGGCTGAACCGATCGTCGGTCCTCGGTCTCGGCCCTCTTGCCTCGCCAGCGGCCTCTCGCCTCGAGCGGTCTCTCGCCTTGAGCGGCCTCTTGCGCTGCCAGCGGCCCCTTGCGTCGCCAGCGGCTCCCTGCCGTCGCTCACCCTTCCCGTTGCCGCCCGGCCCCAAGTCCTGCGCTCAGCTCCAGTCCTGCAGCTGAACCCCAGGCGAGCCCTGCTCGTTCGCCTCGAGCGAGCCCTGCAGGTCCATCCCAGGCAATTCCTCCAGGTCAACCCCAGCTAGCTCCTGCACGCCATCCCTTGTAAGTCCTGCAGGTCCGCCCTGAGCCGGACCGGAACGCCAGCCAGACGTCCGTGCACGGGCTCGCCCGCTGCGCGGCTGCGGCGGTCCCTGCGGGGTGCCTTGGGCTTTCCGCTCGAGGATGTTCAGATCCAAGGCAAACGGCGGATCCCAGATCTCGCCCTTCACACGGGCGAGGACCACATCATCTAGATGTCTCCGGTGGGGAGCGGAGGAATTTGCGCGATCTGCTGCGTTTTTCCGCGCTCGGCGGAGGAGTTTGTGGGTGAGCGGAGAATAGAGTGGCATAACGTGGGGATCCGTGGGGAATGCTCAGGGGCGAGTACCGGTACACCCTGGATGACAAGGGGCGCGTGGTCCTTCCTCCCAAGTTCCGACGGGATCTGGGGGACCAGGTCGTCGTCACCCGGGGGTTCGACGGGTGCCTCTGGGTCTACCCCCGGCGCGAGTGGGACGCGGTCGAGAGCCTGCTGCGCGATCTCCCCCCGCGGCGCCGGGACTTCCAGCGCTTCCTCCTGGCCTCCGCGCACGAGGCGGACGTAGACCGGCAGGGGCGGATCTTCCTGCCGGAGGGGCTGCGGGAGTACGCCGGCATCGACAAGGAGGTCGTGGTGGTGGGGCTCGTCAAGCGGCTCGAGCTGTGGAGCGAGCAGCGCTGGAAGAGCCGCATGGACGACCTCCAGCGCCGCGCCGCAGAGATCGCCGAGGAGATCGACCTCAGCCTGTAGCCCCTCGGCCGGCGGCGCAGCGAGGGCCGGCGGTGCGGCGAGGGCCGGCGCGCACCGAGCGGAGGGGCAGGCCCGGGGATGAGCGAGCACGTCCCGGTCCTGCTGGATGAGGTGCTGGCGCTGCTGCGGCCGCGTCCCGGCGGCGTCTACGTCGACGCCACGGTCGGCCTCGGGGGCCATGCGGAGGCGATCCTGGAGCGCATCGGCCCGACCGGCCGGCTGATCGGGATCGACCGCGACGCCGAGGCGCTGGCGCTGGCTCAGGCCCGCCTGTCCAGGTTCGGCCAGGCCGTGCGCCTGGTGCACGCCGACTTTGCCCGCTTCCGCGAGGTGCTGCGGGCGGAGGGCGTCACCGCCGTGGACGGGGTGGTGATGGACCTGGGCGTCTCGTCGTGGCAGCTCAGCCGCCCCGAGCGCGGCTTCTCCTTCCAGACGGAGGGGCCGCTGGACATGCGGATGGACCGGTCGCAGCGCACGACGGCGGCCGACCTGGTGAACCGGTTGCAGGAGGACGCATTGCGGGAGCTCCTGGCCACCTACGGAGAAGAGCGCTACGCGCGGCGCATCGCCCGGGCCATCGTGCGGGCCCGACCGCTGCGGACGACGACCGAGCTCGCCCGGGTGGTGGAGCGGGCCATCCCGCGACGCCGGTGGCCGCGGGGCATCCATCCGGCGACCCGGACCTTTCAGGCGCTGCGCATCGCCGTGAACCGCGAGCTGGAAACGCTGGAGCAAGCCTTGCCGGACGTGGTGGAGGGCCTGGGGGACGGAGGGCGACTCTGCGTCATCACCTTCCACTCCCTGGAAGACCGCATCGTCAAACACACCTTCCTGCGCCTCTCCCGTGGGTACCCCTCCGGACCCCGGCCCTCCGCCCGCGCCGGTGTGGCCCTCCCCGCGCGCCCGGTGGTGCGCCTCCTCACCCGGCGCCCCATCCGGCCCTCGGCCGAAGAGGTCCGACGCAACCCCCGCGCCCGAAGCGCCAGGCTGCGCGCCGTGGAGCGGGTGGCCAGCATGGTCGACGAGCACGCCAGCATGGTCGACGAGCAAGGTTGAGAGGAGCAGGCCGGTGCCCGGTCTCTACACCTCCGATCCCACCCTCCCGTCGCACCTGAGACCTGAGCACCTCCGGCAGCCGGGTGCCGGCCGCTCCTGCGTGTGCCCGGGCGGTCGACCGCCTCGGGGCGTGGCTCCCTGAGATGATCGCGCTCGACCGCCGCCTGCCCTCCCCGCCAGTGGTCCTGCCGGCCCGGCGGTTGCGGGAGCGCCCCCTCCCGCGCCGCCGGGTCCGGCGGTCCCCGATGGCCGCAGCGATGGTGGTGGCGGCATTGGCGATCGCTCCCGCGCTCGGCTACGTCTGGCAGCAGACGGAAGCGGCGAAGACCGGCTACACCATCCTTCGTCTCCAGCGCGAGCTCACCGCCCTGCAACGTGAGCACGCGCGCCTCCACGCCACCGTTTCCACCCTTCGGTCGCCGCAGCGGATCGAGCGCATCGCCACCTCCGAGCTCGGCATGGTGCCGCCCCGCCAGCGCCAGCTCGCCGCCATCACCATCCCTCCGGCCATCGCCGCCGCACCGCAGCCACCCGCCGCCCGCCCCTGGCAGGAGCGGGTGGCGGGCTGGCTGGGCTGGGGTGAGGCCCAGGCGCACGAGCGCCGCAGGTGACCGGCCGGAGCACCCGCTCCCTCCGCCTCTCCGCATCCTCCCGAGCCGCCCGCCGGCCGCCCGGGGCCCGTCCCGTCGGACGCCGCCCGCTGCCGGGCGCCGGCGCACGGGCCCCTTCCCGCAGGGGATCGGAGGGCGGCTTCGGCCTCAGGTCGGGTGTCCTGCGCCGCGCCGCCCCTCAGCCCGAGAGCGACCTGCAGGCCCGCGTGCGCCGCCGGGCCGGCATCGCGCTCTCCCTGGCCTGGCTGGCCCTCGCCGGCCTGGCCGCCCGCCTGGTCGACCTGCAGGTCGTCGAGGCCGGCCGCTTGCGCCGCCTCGCCCTCGACCAGTACCTGGGCGCGCTCGTCCTCCCTCCCAGCCGGGGGCGGATCTTCGACCGGGCGGGCCGGCCGCTGGCGACGAACGTCGAGGTCGAGTCCGTCTATGCCGTACCGCGCGCGATCCGCCGCCCGCGGGCATTCGCCGCCCGCGTGGCGCCCATCCTCGGGGTGCCGGCGGCCGAGGTCCTCCGCCGCCTCGACCCCGACCTGTACTTCGTCTGGCTGAAGCGGAAGGTCCCCGCGGAGACGGCGCAGCGGCTGCGCGCGCTGGGGCTGGGGGGGGAGCTGGGCTTCCTCGTCGAGGAGCAGCGCCGCTACCCCAACGGTCCGCTGGCCGCCCACGTCCTGGGGTTCGTGGGCATCGACAACCAGGGGCTGGCCGGGGTGGAGCTGCAGTACGACCGGATCCTGCGGGGGCGCGAGGGGCGCGTCGTAGTGGGCCGCGACGCCGTGGGGCGGCCGCTGGCGGGCACGGAGCGCCTCGACGCGGTGCGCGAGGACGGTCGGGACCTCGTGCTCACGCTGGACCAGGTCATCCAGCACGTGGTCGAGGCGGCCCTCGACCGCGCGCTCGCCACGACGGGTGCCCGGCGGGCCATGGCGCTGGTGATGGACCCGCGGACCGGCGAGGTGCTGGCCATGGCGGCGCGCCCGGCCTTCGACCCGGCGCGCTTCGATCGGGTGGCCCCGGAGCGCTGGTCCAACCGGCCGATCAGCGAGGTGCTGGAGCCGGGCTCGACCTTCAAGCTGGTCACGGCCGCGGCGGCCCTCGACACGGGCCGCGTGCGGCTGCAGGACCGCTTCGGCTGCCCGCCGTTCCTCCCGGTGGGGCGCCACCGCATCCGGGACGCCCACCGCTCCTGCCGGACGACCCAGACCCTCGACGACATCATCCGCCACAGCAGCAACGTCGGCATCGCGCAGGTGGCCCGGCGCCTCGGCCGGCCGGCGCTGCACACCTACATCCGGCGGTTCGGCTTCGGAGCCCCCACCGGCATCGACCTGCCCGGAGAGGGCGCGGGGATCGTGCGGCCGCCGGAGGAGTGGCGCGGGCCCGGCCTGGAGACGATCGCCTTCGGCCAGGGAATCTCGGCCACCCCTCTGCAGCTGCTGGTCGGGCTCTCGGCCATCGCCAACGACGGCGTCCTGCTGCGTCCCTATGTCGTCCGCATGGTGCGCGACCGGGAGGGGCGCGTCGTGGAGGCGGTGGGGCCGACCCCCGTCAGGCGGGTGGTGCGGCCCGAGGTGGCGCACACGCTGATGCGCATGCTGGTGCGGACCGTCGAGGACGGCACCGGGAGGCAGGCGGCCATCCCCGGCTACACCGTGGCGGGGAAGACCGGCACGGCGCAGAAACCGGCGCCCGGAGGCGGCTACCTGCCGGGCCGCTACGTCGCGTCCTTCGTGGGCTTCGCCCCGGTGCCGCACCCGCGCCTGGCGGCGCTCGTCCTCCTCGACGAGCCCCGGGGTGCGTACTACGGGGGCGCGGTGGCAGCCCCGGTCTTCCGCGACATCGTCGCCAGGGCGCTGTGGTACCTGCGCATCCCGCCCGCGCCCGACGCCACGCTGCGCCCGCCACCCACCGTGCCGTAGGCGCCCCCGGCGCCCGTCCCGCCCAACTCCTCCGCCGGTCCACCGGAAGTCTAGACCCGGTCGACAGGTGGGCATGAATAGGTGGTCGAGCCGACCATCCGCCCAGCTGAGGCGTCAGGGTCAGCCGGTGCTCTGAGGGGGAGAGCCGTGCCGGGACCGCAGAGTTCGCTGGCCGGAGCCTTCCTGCGCCTGGTCCGCCGCAGGGTCCCCTACCTGCTGCTGGCCGCGGGCGCCCTGGCCCTCACCGCGCACGTGGGCTGGCTCGCCATCCCGCCCGGCCCGCTGCTGGCCCTGCTGGCGGCCGCCACGGTCGCCTCGCTGCTCGGGCGGCTCTGGTCCGACGGGCATCCCTCCACCGCACGCCTGCACGTGCGCATCGCCATCCAGGCCCTCGCCGTCACCGTGGTCGTCTACGCGACCGGGTGGGGGCCCACGCTCGCCTTCGCCTACCTCTACGCGGCCACGGAGAACATCGCGCTCGAGGGGAGCCGCGCCGTCCGGCCCTCGATCGCCTGGACGGTGCTGTGGCTGGCCGCGGGGCAGGTGGCGGTGGCCGCCGGCCTCTTCCCCGTCCTGCTGCCGGTGCCCCACGTGCACGGGGTGGCGCTGCTGGCCGGGCTGGGCGTGGCGGTGGCCATCCGCCTGGTCGGCGCCGCCGCCCGCCGCGCCGAGCGCGCCCAGGCGGAGGTGCACCGCTCCGAGCAGCAGTACCGCGGTCTCTTTGAGGGGCACCCCCTGCCCATGTGGGTCTTCGACGCGGAGACCCTCCAGCTGCTCGCCGTGAACGACGCCGCGCTGGCGCAGTACGGGTATGCGCGCGAGGCGATCCTGGGGACGCCGCTCCACGCGCTCTGGCCGCCGGAGGCGGTGGAGCGGGTGCACCGGTCGCCGGTGCCGGAGCCCGGCCGGCCGGTGGGGTGCTTCCGGCTGCCGCGTCGCGACGGGGCCCCGGTGGAGGCGGAGGTGACGGTGCACGAGGTGACGTTCGCCGGCCGACCGGCCCGCCTCGTCGCCGCCCTGGACGTCACCGAGCGCGTCCGCGCCGAGGCGCAGCTGCGGACCCTCTCCCAGGCGGTGGAGCAGAGCCCCACCGTCGTCGTCATCACCGACCGCGACGACCGTATCGAGTACGTGAACCCCCGCTTCACGGAGGTCACCGGCTACCGCCCGGACGAGGTGCGGGGGCGCGACGCCAGCCGCCTGTGGGTCCTGCCCCCGAGCGCCCTGGAGGCGATCCGCCGCACCCTCGCCGCCGGCGGGACGTGGCGGGGCGAGGTGCTGGCGCGCCGGCGCAGCGGGGAGCCGTACTGGGAGCGCGTGACGGCGGCGCCGATCCGCGACGCCGCCGGCGGGGTGACCGGCTTCGTCCGGGTGGCCGAGGACGTCACGGAGCGGCGGCGGGCGGAGGAGGAGCTGCAGCGGCTCTACGCCGAGCTGGAGGCGCGCGTGGCCGAGCGGACCCGCCAGCTGGAGGCGGCGAACCGCGCCCTGCAGGCGCGCGAGCAGGAGCTCGACGAGTCCAAGCGCGTGGCCGAGCGCGCCAGCCTGGCCAAGAGCGAGTTCCTCTCCCGAATGAGCCACGAGCTGCGCACCCCGCTCAACGCCATGCTGGGGTTCGCCCAGCTCCTCCGGCGCGAGCCGCTCGCCCCTGAGCAGCAGGAGGCGGTCGACCACATCCTCCAGGCGGGGCGGCACCTGCTCGACCTGATCACCGAGATCCTGGACATCACCCGCATCGAGGCCGGGCGGCTCGCCATCTCCCGGGAGCCGGTCCCGGTGGCGGAGGTGGTGCAGGAGTGCGTCGACCTGATCGCCCCCGCCGCCCGGGAGCGGCAGGTCCGCCTGGCCGTCGACGCGCCGGCCGACCGCACCCTGCACGTCCTGGGGGACCGGCAACGGCTGCGCCAGGTGCTGCTGAACCTCCTCTCCAACGGCGTGAAGTACAACCGCCCGGCGGGCGACCTCACCCTGGCCTGGTCCCCCGTCGCCGTCGACCGGCTCCGCATCGAGGTCCGGGACACCGGCCGGGGCATCCCCCGCGAGCGGCAGGCCGACCTCTTCAAGGCCTTCGAGCGGCTGGGCGTGGACGAGCAGCACGTCGAGGGGCTGGGCCTGGGGCTGGCCCTCTCCCGCGGGCTCGTCGAGCTGATGCACGGACGCATCGGGGTGGAGAGCGAGGTGGGCCGCGGCTCCACCTTCTGGGTGGAGCTCCCGCTGGTGCCGGCTCCCGTCGAGCGCCTGGGGCGGCGGCCGCCGCGGGCGGAGCCGCGCGTCGCTCCGGAGGTGACCGAGTGGCGGCGGGCGGTCACGCTGCTCTACATCGAGGACAACCTTTCGAACCTGGAGCTCGTCCAGCGCCTGCTCGCCCCGCAGCGGCGCGTCCGCCTCCTCACCGCGGAAACCGGCGAGCTGGGGGTGGAGCTGGCCCGGCAGTACCTGCCCGACCTCGTCCTCCTGGACCTGCACCTCCCCGACCTGCCGGGAGGCGAGGTGCTCCGCCGCTTGCGGGAGCACCCGGAGACGGCGGGGATCCCGGTGGTGGTCATCAGCGCCGACGCCACGCGCCAGCGGGCGGAAGAGTTGCTGGCCGCCGGGGCCCGGGCCTACCTGACCAAGCCGGTGGACCTCGACCGGCTCCTGCGCGTGATCGCGGAGGTCTGCACCCCCTCATGGGCGCCGAGCGCGACCTGAGCGACGCCGGCATCCTGATCGTCGACGACAGCCCGGCCAACGTCGCCCTGCTGGAGGTCATCCTGGAGCAGCACGGCTACCGGAACGTCCGCAGCACGACCAGCTCGCACCTGGCTCTGCCGCTCTTCACCCAGGCCCAACCCGACCTGGTGCTGCTGGACCTGCACATGCCCCCGCCCGACGGCTTCACCCTGATGGAGGAGATGCTGCAGCGGGCGGGGCCGGACACCTACCTCCCCATCCTGGTGATCACCGGCGACCTGACCCAGGAGGTGAAGGAGCGGGCCCTGGCCCGGGGGGCCAAGGACTTCCTGACCAAGCCCTACGAGCCCACGGAGGTGGCGCTGCGCATCCGCAACCTGCTGGAGACCCGCCGGCTCCACCTGACGCTGAAGCGGACGAACGAGTGGCTGGAGGCCAAGGTGCGGGAGCGGACCATCGCGCTGGAGCTGGCCCAGATCGAGACCATCGAGCGGCTGGCCCTGGCGGCCGAGTACCGGGACGACCAGACCGGCCAGCACGCCCGCCGGGTGGGCCGCACCGCCGAGCGCCTCGCCCGGGCGCTGGGGCTAGGGGAGGGCCGGGCGGCCATCATCGGGGTCGCCGCCCAGCTCCACGACATCGGCAAGATCGGCATCCCCGACAGCATCCTGCTGAAGCCCGGGCCGCTCACCCCCGACGAGATGGAGCTGATGAAGCTGCACACGACCATCGGGGCGCGCATCCTGTCGGGCAGCTCCTCGCCGCTGCTCATCACGGCGGAGACCATCGCCCTCACGCACCACGAGCGGTGGGACGGGCTGGGCTACCCGCGCGGCCTGCGCGGGGAGGAGATCCCGGTGGAGGGGCGGATCGTCGCGGTGGCCGACGCCTTCGACGCGCTCACCTCGCCGCGTCCGCACCGGGCGCCGCTGGGGCCTCGGGAGGCCTGGGACGCGCTGCTGGGCGGGGCGGGCCGGCAGTGGGACCCCCGCATCGTGGAGACGCTGGCCCGCGTGCTGGAAGAGGAAGGGACGTAGGGAGCGGCGCCCTCCCGGGCCCGGAGCGCTCTGTGCCCGGCGCTGCCGCGCGGCGGCCTAACGGCGCCGCCCGTCGGGCATACCCTCGGGTGAAGCCCCCTGGCGAGCGCGACGATGCACACCGCCCCGTTTGCGGCGAAGGACCCGGGAGCTCCTGGAGGGTGGAGCCTGGCGCTGGCCCTCCAGGTGGCGGCCTTCGCGGCAGTGGCCGTCCTGCTGCTGATGGGGCCGCGCGGGACCAGCCTCCTCACCCGCACGCTGGAGGGCGCGGACCTGTTCCTCACGACCGCCCTGGAGCGGGGCGACGGCCCCCAGGTGCGCATCGCTCCGCCCGTCATCCAGGAGCCGGCGGCGCTGCCGACGTCCCAGCGGGTGGAGCGCCAGATCCCGCAGGACCCCCCGGCGGTCCAGCGCCCGTCCACCGGGCCGACTCCGATGGCTTCTCCGCCACCGGCCCGGGCTCGGAAGCCCGCCGCGGCGCCCCCTGCGACGGCCGGCCGCAGCGCCTCCGCCCACGGGAGCACACGGCAGGCTCCGGCGGCCACGCCCACGGCCGCGGCCCTCTCCCCTACGCAACGCCGTTTCCAGGCGCTGATGGTGGACGGCCGGGTCCTCTTCCGCGCCGGGTGGTTCGGCCCGGCCATGGGCCGCTTCCGCCAGGCCACGCGCCTGATGCCCTCGGACCCGGAGGCGTGGTTGTGGCTGGGGCGGGCCGCCTTCATGGCGGAGCGGCACGACGAGGCGCGGGAGGCGCTCCGCCGCGCCGCGGCGCTGGCGCCCGGCACCTCCTTCGCCCGCGACGCCGCTACCCTCCTGGCCCAGCTCCCCTGAGGCGCCGACCGCCACCGGGTCGACGCCGGGAGCCGGCCCGAGACGGTACACTGGAGCCGTGACCGAACCTGTGCTCTTCCGCCAGGGTGACGACTTCCTCGTGGCGGCCGTGGAAGGCGACCACTTCCAGTCCCTGGACCAGGTGGAGGCCGCGGCCGCGGCGCTGGAGCGCCTGGGGCTGGTCCGCCGGGAGCCGGCCGACGGTGGGGAGCGCTGGGTGGTGGTGCGGGACATCACCGCGAGCCAGCTCGCCGCCGTCCTGACCGCGGACCACAAGCAGCGGGAAGCCGGCGCCTAGCTAGCCCGTGCGCTGGCTGCGCCTGCTCGGGCTGCGCTGGCTGCGCCTGCTCGGGCTCCTCGTGGCGGCGGGGGCGCTCGCACTGGCCGCCCTCTACCTCTGGTACGTGCGCGGCCTGGGGATCCGGCCGCAGGTGGTCGAGGCGCCCGGGCTGCGCTGGACGGCCCGGGCGCCGCTGCCGGAGGCGCGCACCGAGGTCACCGCCGCCGTCCTGGGCGGCCGCATCTACGTGATCGGCGGCTTCGACGGGTTCGCCCGCACCACCGCCACCGTCCAGGTGTACGATCCCGCCACGGACCGCTGGCACCTCGGCCCGCCGCTGCCCCATCCGGTCCACCACGCCATGGCCGCCGCCGCGTTCGGCCGGCTCTTCGTGGTGGGCGGGCTGAGCGGGGTACGCTTCGCCCCCACCGCCAGGGTCTTCGCCTTCGACGGCCGACGCTGGACCGAGGTGGCCCCGTTGCCGGAGCCGCTCGGGGCGGCGGGGATCGCGGTGGTGGGCGGGCGGATCCACGTGGTGGGCGGGGTGGGCCGCGCCGGTGACGTGACCGCCCACTACCGCTACGACCCCGCGGACAACGCCTGGACCCGCCTGGCCCCCCTGCCCGTGGCCCGCGACCACCTGGCCGCCGCGGCGCTGGCCGGCCGCCTCTATGCCATCGGCGGGCGGCTGGGCGGCGACTACGGCCGCAACCTCTCCCGCGTCGACATCTACGACCCCCGGACCGACCGCTGGGAGGAGGGGCCCGCGCTCGGCACGGCCCGCTCCGGGCACGCGGCCGCGGTGGTGGGCGGACGCCTCGTGGTGCTGGGAGGCGAGGAGCCCGGGCGGACGATCGCGCCGGTCGAGCTCTTCGACGGGCGCCGCTGGAGCGCGCCCACCCGCCTGCCCACCCCGCGCCACGGCCTGGCTGCCGCGGCGGTAGGTCGGGCGGTGTCCGTGCTGGCCGGCGGGCCGCGCCCCGCGCTGTCGGTCTCGGGCCTCCACGAGGTGCTGGTCCTCGAGGAGTAGGGGATGGACGGCAGTAGGGAGGCGTGGAGGGCCGGCCGAATCCTCTCCCCATGCGCTTCCTGACCTATCTGGAGGACGGCGTCCCACGGCTGGGGCTGCTGGACGGGGAGATGGTGCTGGACGTGGCGCGGGCCCACCGCCGGCTGCTGGGGCGGGCCCGGGCCGATGAGGCCATCGGCGACCTGCTCACCTTCATCGAGCGCGGCTCGCTCGGACTGGCCCGGCGGCTGCTGGCGCTGGGCCGTGACCAGCGGAAGACCGCGGGGCTGTGGCGGCCGCTCGGCGGCCTGCGCCTGCTGGCCCCCATCCCCCGGCCGCGGAAGAACATCTTCTGCATGGGGCGCAACTACGCCGCCCACGCCCGCGAGAGCGGCGGGGCCGTGCCCGACGCGCCGGTGTGGTTCACCAAGCCGCCGACGGCCGTCGTCGGGCCGGAGGCGCCGGTCGTCCACCACGACGTCACCGCCGCGCTCGACTACGAGGCGGAGCTCGTTGCCGTGATCGGGCGGCGGGGGCGGGACATCCCGGAGGCGCGGGCGCTCGAGTACGTCTTCGGCTACACGGTGATGAACGACGTCACGGCGCGCGACCTGCAGCGGGGGCGGGGTCAGTGGTTCAAGGGGAAGTCCCTCGACACCTTCGCGCCCCTGGGCCCCTGGGTGGTGCACCGGTCGGTCATCCCCGACCCGCAGCGCCTGGTGATCCGCTCGCGGGTGAACGGGGAGAGGCGGCAGGAGGCCACCACGGCGGACATGGTCTTCACGGTGGCCCAGCTCATCGCCGACCTCTCGCGCGGGCTCACCCTGGAGCCGGGAGACCTCATCGCCACGGGGACGCCGGAGGGGGTGGGCATGGGCTTCTCGCCGCCCAAGTGGCTCCACCCCGGGGACGTGGTGGAGGTGGAGGTCGAGGGGATCGGCACGCTGCGCAACCGGATCGTCGCACCGCCCCAGCGCTGAGATGACGTCCCTGGCCGACCTCCTCACCGCGCTGGACGGCGCCCGGGTCCACGGGGACGCGGCCCGCCCGGTGCGCGGGCTGGCCTACGACTCCCGGCAGGTGGCCTCGGGCGACCTCTTCGCGGCCATCCGCGGCTTCACCCACGACGGCCACGCCTTCGCCCCCGACGCCGTGGCCCGCGGGGCGGTGGCGGTCCTGGTGGAGCGCCGGCTCGCCCTGCCGGACGGCGTCACCCAGGTCGTCGTCCCCGACACCCGCGCCGCCCTGGGGCCGCTCGCGGCCGCGTTCTACGGCCACCCCTCCCGCGACCTGATGGTCATCGGCGTCACCGGCACCAACGGCAAGGGGGTGACGACCTACTTCGTCGACGCCATCCTGGCCGCCGCCGGGCACCGCCCCGCCGTCATCGGCACCATGGGGGTGAAGGGGCCGCAGGGGACGGCGGAGACCGCCCGCACCACCCCGGAGGCCCCGGACCTGCAGCGGCTGCTGCGCGACCTGCGCGACCAGGGCGTCACCCACGTGGCCATGGAGGTGGCCTCGCACGCGCTGGCGCTGCACCGCGTGGCCGGGACGCACGTGCGCGTGGCCGTCTTCACCAACCTGACGCGCGACCACCTCGACTTCCACGGGACCTTCGAGGCCTACCGCGAGGCCAAGCGCCGCCTCTTCGAGATGGTGGCGCCGGACGGCGCCGCCGTGGTGAACGCCGACGACCCCGCGGGCGAGGTCATGGCCGCTGCCAGCCGCGCGCCGGTCCTGCGGTTCACGCTGCGCCCCCCGGGGGCGCTGCCGGCCGGGTGGGTCGCGGCCCGGGACGTCCAGCTCGAGCTGCACGGCTCGACCTTCACCCTGGAGGCGGAGGGGCGCCGGGTGCCGGCGCGGCTGCGCATCGGCGGCGGCTTCAACGTGGCCAACGCGCTCGCGGCCGTGGGGGTGGGGGTGGCGCTCGAGGTCCCGCTCGAGACCGCGGTGGCGGCGCTGGCCGAGGTGCGCGGCGTGCCCGGGCGCTTCGAGCCGGTGGACGAGGGGCAGGCGTTCGCCGTCGTCGTCGACTACGCCCACACGCCCGACGGGCTGGAGAACGTCCTGCGCACCGCCCGGCAGATCACCCCCGGGCGCGTCATCGTGGTCTTCGGGTGCGGGGGCGACCGCGACCGCACCAAGCGGCCGGTGATGGGGCGCCTGGCCGTGGAGCTGGCCGACCTGGCGGTGGTCACCTCCGACAACCCGCGGAGCGAGGAGCCGCGGGCCATCATCGAGGAGATCCTCGAAGGCGCGCGCGCGGTCCCCTCGGCGCGCTACGCCGTGGAGCCCGACCGCCGCGCCGCCATCGCGCTGGCCATCGGCGAGGCCCGGCCGGGCGACTGCGTCGTCATCGCCGGCAAGGGGCACGAGCCCTACCAGGAGATCGCCGGGGTGCGCCACCCCTTCGACGACCGGGTCGTGGCCCGCGAGGTGCTGCGGGCGCGGTTGGGCGCGGGCGGCGTCGGCCCCACCGGACCTGCCGGGACCGGGGCGCGCCCGGGCCGGTCCGCATGACCACAGCCGACGGGTTCACGCTGACGCTGGCCGAGGTGGCGCGCGCCATTGGCGCGACAGTTCCCCCGCCCTGGACCGTGGCGGCGCTGGAAGCGCTGCGCCCGGCGGGCGTCTCCACCGACACACGCACGCTGCGCCCGGGGGAGCTCTTCGTGGCCCTGCGCGGCCCGCGCACCGACGGCCACGCCTTCCTCCCGGAGGCGTTCGCCCGGGGTGCGGCCGGGGCCGTGGCGGCCCGGCTGCCCGACGGTCCGGCCGGCGGGCCGGTGCTGCTGGTGGCGGACACCCTGCGGGCGCTGGGCGCCATCGCCGCGGCCCATCGCCGCCGCCTCGGCGCGCGGGTGGTCGGGGTGACCGGCAGCGTCGGGAAGACCACGACGGTGGCGCTGACCGCCGCGGTGGCGGAGTCGCGCTTCCGCACGGTGCGCTCCGAGGAGGCGTGGAACGCCGAGGTGGGCGTGCCGCTCACGCTTCTGCGCGCCACGCCCGCCACCGAGGTCGTGGTGGTGGAGATGGCCATGCGCGGGCGGGGGCAGATCGCCGAGCTGGTGGAGGTGGCCCGGCCGCAGGTCGGGGTCGTGACCACGATCGGCGAGTCCCACCTGGAGCTGCTCGGCTCGGTGGAGGCGATCGCCGAGGCGAAGGGGGAGCTGGTGGCGGGGCTGCCTGCAGACGGCGTGGCGGTGCTGAACGCCGACGACCCCTGGAGTTCGCGGCTGGCCGAGCTCGCCGGGACGCGGCGGGTCGTCTGGTACGGGATGACCGAGCGCGCCCGGGTGCGCGCCAGCCACGTGGCCCACGCGGCGGTGGGGACGCGCTTCCGGCTGCACGTCTCGGGTGAAGGGCGCCAGGTGCCGGCGGGGTCGGAGCAGCGCGAAGACACGGGTGTCGCGGCCGCGCGCGGGGACGCGGAGGTGGAGGTGGCCCTGCCGCTCCTTGGCCGGCACAACGTCGGCAACGCCCTGGCCGCGGCGGCGGTGGGCGTGGTGCTGGGGGTGGACCCGGAGGCGATCGCCCGGGCGCTGGGGCAGGCGGCACCACCGCATATGCGGCTCGAGGTGGAGCAGGTCGGCGACCTCGTCCTCGTGAACGACGCCTACAACGCCAGCCCGCAGTCGGTGCGCGCCGCCTTCGAGGTGGTGGCCCGCCTCGCCCCCGGCCGCCGGCGCGTCCTCGTGCTGGGCGACATGAAGGAGCTGGGCCCGGCCTCGCCCGCGCTCCACGAGCAGGTGGGGCGCGAGGCGGCCGCCCTCGACCCGGCGGTGCTGGTGGCGGTCGGGCCGGAAGCGGCGGCGCTCGCCGTCGGCGCGCGGAGGCAGCTTGCCGCCGCGCGCGTCCTGCACGTGGCGGACGCCGACGCGGCGGCGGCCCTGCTCCCGGACCTGGTGCGGCCCGGCGACGTCGTCCTGGTGAAAGGCTCCCGGGCGATGGCCCTCGAGCGCGTGGTGGCCGCGCTGCGCCGGGCCCGCGCGCCCTCCGCGCCCGCCTGATGGGGTGGGCCGCGGCGGCGGCCTGCCTCGCCGCCCTCATCGTCCTGCTGGCCGGCCCGCGCACCATCCGCGCGCTCGTCGCCTGGAACGCCGGCCAGCCCATCCGCGAGGACGCCCCCTCGCGCCACCGGAGCAAGGCCGGCACCCCGACGATGGGCGGGGTGCTCTGCATGGGCGCCGCGGTGGTGGCCGCCGCGCTGCTGCAGCCGCTCACGGGCCTGCTCGCGGCCGCGGTGGTCACGGTCCTGGGCTTCGGCGCCATCGGGCTGGTCGACGACCTGCGCAAAGTGCGCCGCGGGCGGAACCTGGGGCTGCGGGCGCGGGAGCGGCTGGCGGCGCAGCTCGCCCTGGCCGCCCTGGTCACCCTCTACGTGATGGCCCGCGTCCCCTACGGCTCGACGGTAGCGCTGCCCTGGGTGGGGCGGGTGGAGCTGGGCTGGCTCTACCTGCCGCTGGGGACCGCCTACCTGGTCGGCTTCGTGAACGCGGTGAACCTGGCCGACGGGCTCGATGGGCTGGCCGCCGGGCTGGGGGCGCTGGCCGCCGGGGCCTACGCCGCGGTCGCCTTCCACCACCACGCGCCGGGGCTGGGGGTCTTCGCCGCCGCCACGAGCGGGGCGGCGCTGGCCTTCCTCTGGTTCAACGCCCACCCCGCGCAGGTGATCATGGGGGACGTGGGGAGCAACGCCCTCGGCGCGGCGCTCGGCGCGTTCGCGCTGCTCACCAAGACCGAGCTCGTCCTGGTGGTGGTGGGGGCGCTCTTCGTGGCCGAGGCGGCCTCGGTCCTGGCCCAGGTAGCCTACTTCAAGGCCACCGGCGGGCGGCGCATCTTCCGCATGAGCCCGCTCCACCACCACTTCGAGCTGGGCGGGTGGACGGAGACGCAGATCGTGGTGCGCTTCTGGCTGCTCGGGGCGCTGGCGGCGCTCGTGGGGCTCGTGGGGGTCTTCTGAGGCCGCCCGTGTCCGCACCGGTCGCCCCGCTCGACCTCGCCCGCGTCGGCGATCCCAGGCTGCGGGAGCGCCTCGACCGGGTGCGCGAACTGCTGGCCGGGCGGGCCGTCCACGTGCTCGCGCCCTCCGGCACCGAGGGGTCCACCGTCATCGACTTCCTGCTGGCCCTGGGGGTCGGGCCCATCACCGCGCACGACCTGGCCCCGGACGCCGCGGCCTTCGCCGCCGCGTTCCACCGCACCCATCCCTGGCTGGAGGAGCCCGCGCGCGCGGCCGCCCTGCGCCGGCTGCTCGGAGCCCCGATCACCCTGCACTACCGCGGCCGCTACCTGGAGGGGATCGCGGACGCGGGGCTGGTCGTCCTCCCCCAGTCCTGGTTCCGCCACCCCGAGAACGCCCCGCTGCGCGCGGTGCGGGAGCAGGTCCCCTGCACCTCGATGACGCGCCTCTTCTTCGAGGTGGCCCCGGGGCCGGTGGTGGGGGTGACGGGGACGAACGGGAAGTTCACCGTGGCGATGCTGGTGGCGGAGATGGTGCGCCAGGCCGGGCAGGCCGTGGTGGCCTCGGGAAACGACCGCACCCACGTGCCCGCGCTCTACGCCCTCGACCGGCTGACCGCCCGGACCTGGCTCGTCCTGGAGGTCAGCAACCGGCAGCTGGTGGACCTGGCGCCACGCGGCCGGGACCCGCGCCTCGACGAGGTGATCTACAGCCCCCACATCGGCGTGGTCACCAACCTAGCCCCCCACCACCTCGACGACCACGGCTCCCTCGAGGCGTACGCGGCGGTGAAGGCGTCCCTCCTGGCCCGCCAGGGCCCGGGCGACCACGCGGTGCTGAACCTGGACGACCCCCACACCCGGGCGATGGTCGGAGTGACGGCGGGGACGGTCTCGTGGTTCAGCGCTGCAGAGCCGGTCGAGCGCGGCGCCTGGGTGGCGGGAGGCCGGCTGTGGGTCCGCCCCCCCGATGGTCCGGGCGGGGCCGCATCGGCCCAGGGCCGCCCTGCCCGTCCCGTGCTGGGCCTGCGCGACCTGCCGCTCCCCGGGCCGGCCATGGTGGCCAACGCGCTCGCGGCCTGCGCCGCCGCCGCCTGCGCCGGGGTACCGGTGGAGGCGATGGCCGCCGTCCTGCGCCGCTTCCGCGGCTTCCCCTACCGCTTCGCCTATGCGGGGACCTTCGGCGGGGTGGCCGCCTACGAGGACTCGCTCGCTACCAACCCGGCCGCCGCGGCCGCCGCCATCCGGGCGCTGGGCCGCCCCTTCCTGCTCATCGCCGGCGGCTGGCGCCGCGGGGCCACACCGCAGGACTTCACGCCGATGGTCGAGGCGCTCCAGGCGTCCGGGCTGTGCAAGGCGGTGTTGCTCATCGGGGCGGCCGCGCCGGTCCTGGCCGCTGCCCTCGATGCGCTGCCTGCGGACCGCCGCCCCACGGTGGTGCGGGCGGGGACGCTCGAGGCGGCCGTGGCGGAGGCGGCGCGCCTGGCGGGGGAGGGGGACGCGCTGCTCCTCTCCCCGGGGTGCGAGTCCTTCGACCAGTTCGCCGACTACCGGGAGCGCGGCGACCGCTTCCGGGCGCTCCTGCCGCAGCTGGGACCGGCGGCGCCCGACCCGGACGGCGGAGGAGATCGCCGGGCGCCCGGGAAAGTTACAGGCAACTGAATACACCCTGTCCGCACCTCATGGAGACCATCCGCCGCCGCGCCCCCGACTTCTGGCTCTTTGCCGCCGTCCTCGCGCTCATGGGCCTCGGCCTGGTGATGGTCTACAGCGCCAGCGCCATCGTGGCGCTGGACGCCTACGGGGACAGCGCCTTCTTCCTCAAGCGGCAGCTCCTCTGGACGGTGGTGGGGCTGGGGGCCATGGGGATCACCGGCACGACCCGCTACACCCGCCTCCGTCCTCTGACCCCGCTCCTGCTCCTCCTCGTGACCGTGGGCCTCTGCCTGGTGCTGGTCCCGGGGGTCGGCCGGGTTGCGGGCGGCGCGCGCCGCTGGCTCACGCTGGGGCCGCTCAACCTGCAGCCCGCCGAGGCGGCGAAGCTCGCCCTGGTGCTCTACCTGGCCAAGGTGCTCTCCGCGCGCCCGGGGCCGGGCAGCTCCGCGCACGCCGGCGGGCGGCAGTGGGCCGGTCCGGTCCTGCTCGCCGCCACCTGGTGCGGGCTGGTGCTGGCCCAGCCGGACATGGGCTCGGCGCTGATGCTGGCCGCCATCGGCGGGGCCATGGCCTTCCTGGCCGGGACGGGCCTCCTGCGTCTGGCCGCCGCCGCCGTCCTGGCCCTGCCGGTGGTGGGGGCCGCCGCGCTGCTGGAGCCCTACCGCGTGCGCCGCCTCCTGGCGTTCCTGGACCCGTGGGCCGACCCACGCGGCAGCGGCTTCCACATCATCCAGTCGTTGCTGGCGCTGGGCTCCGGCGGGGTGCTGGGCCTGGGGTTGGGGGAGAGCCGCCAGAAGTTCTTCTACCTGCCCGAGCGCCACACCGACTTCATCTTCGCTATTGTCGGTGAGGAGCTGGGGCTCGTGGGCACCGTGGCGGTCCTGGCGCTGTTCGCGCTCGTGGCCGCGCGCGGGTTCGGCATCGCCCGCCGGGCGCCGGACCGCTACGCCGCCCTGCTCGCCGGAGGGATCACCGCCGCCGTGACCGGCCAGGCCGTCCTGAACATCGGGGTGGCCACGGGGGTGCTGCCCGTGACGGGCGTCCCGCTCCCCTTCATGAGCTTCGGGGGGTCCTCGCTCCTCTTCACCTGCGCCGGGGTGGGCATCCTCCTCAACATCTCCCGGTACGCCGCGCGCCGTCCGGCCGAGGCCCCCGCCGGTGCGGCCCCCGGGCGCCGCACCGCAGGAGGCGGCCGCGCCGCGGGGGAGCGAGGGCGCCTGGCGCAGGGCCGGGAGCGCCGGATGCTGCGCCCGGCCACCTGACCGATGCGGCGGCTGGCCATCACCGGCGGCGGGACCGGCGGCCACCTCTACCCGGGGATCGCGGTGGCGGAGGCGCTGCTCACCCGCTTCCCCGACGCGCACGTGCGCTTCTTCGCCGGCGACCGGCTGGAGCGGCAGGTCCTCCCTGCGCTCGGGTGGCCGCTGGAGGTGATCCCCGCGCGCCCGCTGCCCCGGCGTGCGCAGCCGTCGGCCGCCGCGGCCATGGCGGTGACAGTGTGGGGTGCGGCGGTGGCGGCGCGGCGCCTGCGCGCCTTCCGCCCGCAGGCGGTGCTGGCCACCGGCGGGTACGTGGCCGGGCCGGTGGGGCTGGCGGCCCGATTGCTGGGGATTCCCCTGGTCGTCCAGGAGCAGAACGTCGTCCCGGGCCTGACCAACCGCCTGCTGGCCCGGTGGGCCAGGGCGGTGTCGGCGCCGTTGGGCGTGGGCGAGGGGTTTCCGCCCGGTCGGGTGGTGGTCACCGGCGTCCCGGTGCGCAGCGGGGCGCTGAGCGGCGACCGCGCCCGCGCCGCCGCGGCGTACGGCTTGGTGCCGGAGCGCCCCACCGTGCTGGTCCTGGGCGGCAGCCAGGGGGCGGCGGGCCTGAACCGGCTGGTGACGGAGGCCCTGACCCACCTGGCCTCGCTCCCGATCCAGGTCCTCCACCAGACCGGGCCCGACCACCTGGCCGCAGTACAGGGCGAGGTGGCGCGGCGCGGGCCACAGGCCGTCCTACGCCACGTGGCCGTGCCCTACATCGACGCCATCGGGGACGCGTACGCCGCCGCCGACCTGGTGGTCTGCCGCTCCGGCGCCTCCACCCTTGCCGAGGTGACGGCGTGGGGGCTGCCCGCCGTGCTGATCCCCTATCCCCACGCGCTGGCCGGGGAACAGGAGGCCAACGCGCGCGTGCTGGCGCAGGCCGGAGCCGCCGAAGTGTACCGTGAGGGTGACCTGACCCCTGCCCGCCTGGCGGAGCGCCTGCGGGCGCTGCTCCAGGACCCGGAGCGGTGCCGGGCCATGGGCGAGGCGAGCCGACGGCTGGGCCGCCCGGACGCCGCCGAGCGGGTGGTGGACCTGCTGCTGCAGGCGGCGGGGCTGGAGGTGCGCCGCAGTGTGGTCCTGCCGACCGCAGGCGCCCGGCTGCGGCGCCACGGGGGAGCGGCACGGTGACGGCGGCAGTGAGGGCACAGCCGCACTTCCACTTCGTCGGGGTGGGCGGTGCGGGCATGAGCGCGCTCGCCCACCTCCTGCTGGCCCGGGCGGCACGCGTCTCGGGGTGCGACATCCGCGAGTCCCCGGCCACGGCGCGCCTGCGCCAGCTCGGCGCGCAGGTGTGGCTTGGCCACGATCCGGCCCACCTGGAGGGCGCAGACGTGCTGGTGGTCTCGCGCGCGGTCCGCGAGCACACGCCGGAGCTCCGCGCCGCCCAGGCGCGCGGCGTGCCCGTGCGCCACCGCGCCGCGCTGCTGGGCGAGGTCATGCGCGAAGGGCGGGCGGTGGCGGTGGTGGGGACGCACGGCAAGACCACCACGACGGCCATGGTCACCGCCGTCCTGGACGCGGGCGGCCTCGACCCCACCGCGCTCGTCGGCGCGGACGTGCCGGCGCTGGGCGGGAACGTGCGGGTGGGCCGGCCGGAGGTGACCGTGGCCGAGGTGGACGAGAGCGACGGCTCGCTCCTCTACGTGGCGCCGTGGGCCGCCGTGGTCACCAGCCTCGACCTGACCGACCACGCCGACTTCTACGCCACCCCGGGGCACCTGGCGGAGACCTTCCGCCGCTTCCTGGGCGCGGTGCGGCCCGGCGGGTTCGTGCTGCTGTGCGCCGACCACCCCACCGTGCGCGGGCTGGCCGACGCCGCGCCGGTGCCGGTGCTCACCTACGGGCTGGGCGAGGGGGCCGACGTCACCGCCGAGGTGCAGGACCTGCAGGGCGCGCGCGTGCGCGCGGTGGTGCGGCGCGGCCGGCGGCGCCTGGGGGTGCTGGCGCTGCGCCTCCCCGGCCGGCACAACCTGAGCAACGCCCTCGCCGCCGTGGCCGTGGGGCTGCAGCTGGACGTCCCCTTCGCCGTGGCCGCGCGGGCGCTGGGCGCGTTCGCCGGCGTGGCCCGGCGCTTCGAGGCCCGCGGGGAGGTCGCCGGCACGCTCGTCGTGGACGACTACGCCCACAACCCGGTGAAGGTGGCGACGGTGCTGCGCGCGGCGCGCGAGTCGTGGCCGCAGCGGCGCATCCTCGTCCTCTTCCAGCCCCACCGCTACTCGCGCACGCTGACCACCCACGCCCAGTTCGCCCAGGCCTTCGCCGACGCCGACGAGGTGGTGGTGACGGAGATCTACCCGGCGGACGAGGCGCCGCTGCCGGGCGTGACGGCGCGGCTGATCGTGGACGCCATCCGCGCCCACCGGCCGGTGGAGTACCACCCGGCGGTGGCCGACGCGGTGGAGCGGGTCGTGGCGCTGGCCCGTCCCGGCGACCTCGTCCTCACGCTAGGGGCGGGGGACATCTGGCAGGCCGCGGACGCGATCGTGGCGCGCCTGCGCGCCCGCGAGGGCGGGCCCACCCCCGGGCCGGCGGCTGCACCGTCCGCGGCACGGCCGGGACATCCCACCCTCTCCCCCGAACCGGGACCGGTGGCGGGGGCATGAGCCGGACGCGCCGCGCCCCCCAGGCCCGCCGGGCCCCCCCACCCGGGCGGGACCCCGAGCCGCGGGCGCTGGCGGCCGTGGTCGAGGCGCTGCGCCACTACGTGCGCGACGTCCGCTTGCACGAACCGCTGTGGCGCCACGTCACGCTGCGGGTGGGCGGCCCCGCCGACGTCCTGGTCGTCCCCCACTCCGCCGACGAGCTGCGCGCCGCCGCCCGGGTCCTCTTCGGCCAGGGCGTCCCCTTCGTCGTCCTGGGACAGGGCTCGAACGTCCTCATCGCCGATGGGGGCGTCCGCGGCGTCGTGGTCAAGGTGGGGAAGGGCGTGGACCGCGTGCGCTGGGACGGGGAGGCGGTCACCGTCGAGGCGGGCTACGGGTTGCCGCGACTGGCGCAGGAGGCGGCGCGGCGCGGGCTGGCCGGATTGGAGTTCGCGGCGGGGATCCCCGGGTCGGTGGGGGGCGGCGTGGTGATGAACGCCGGGGCCCACGGCCACCAGCTGGCCGAGGTGCTCGACGCCGCGCGCGTGGTGACGCCCGAGGGCGAGGAGGTGCTCACCCGGGACGCGCTGGGGTTCGCCTACCGCACCTCCGTGCTACAGCAGCGCCCGGCCGTGGTGGTGGAGGCGACGCTGCGCCTGCGCCCCGCGGACCCGCGCGAGGTGCGCGCCCGCCTGGACGCCTGGCTGGCCCAGCGCAACGCCACGCAGCCCATCGGGCCGCCGAGCAGCGGGTGCATCTTCCGCAACCCCGAGGGGGACCACGCCGGCCGCCTCATCGACGCGGCGGGGCTCAAGGGGCTGAGCGTGGGGGACGCCGTGGTCTCCGAGGTCCACGCCAACTACATCGTGAACCGCGGGGCCGCCCGGGCCGCCGACGTGCTGGCGCTGGTCGAGCAGGTGCGCGCGCGCGTGCGGGAGCGCTTCGGGCGGGAGCTGGAGCTGGAGGTGAAGTTGCTGGGCGACTTCGGCGCCGGCGCTCCGGGTGCGCCCGGCGTGCCGCGCGCGCCCGGGTCCGGGCCGCACGAGCCGGGACGCGTGCCGGGCGGAGGGCCGGAGGCATCCCCGTGAACGCCTGGCTGAGTGCGGCCCGCTTCGCCCTCGTCATGTGCGCGCTCCTGGCCACGCTGAGCCTGCCCGGGTCGGCGTTGTTCACCCTGGAAACAGTGGTCGTGGAGGGCGCGCACACCCTCTCGCCCGAGGAGGTGGTGGAGGCCTCCGGGCTCGAGCCAGGGACGGTCTCCCTCTTCCGCGTCCCGGCGGGCGAGGTGGAGGAGCGGCTGGCCCGCCACCCGCGCATCGCCGCCGCCCGGGTGCGGCCCCGCCCCCCGCACACCATCGTCATCGAGGTGGCCGAGCGGGTGGCCGCCGCCGCCGTCCCGCTCCAGGCCGGGTATGCGGTGGTCGACGGCGGCGGGGTGGTGATCGAGGTCACCCCCGCCCGCCCGGCGCTGCCGCTCGTCTCCGGCCGGGGCGAGCGCCTGCCGTGGGCGGCGCCGGGGCATCTGATCCCCTCCGCCGCCGCGCGGGAGGCGGTCAGGGTCCTCCCGCTCCTCCCCCCGCCCCTGCGGGGCCGCGTCGCCCACCTGCAGGTGACGGCCACCCGGGAGGTGGTGCTCTACACGCTCGAGGGGGTGGAGATCCGGGCGGGGCCGGTGGCGGGGGTGGAGGAGCGCCTGGCGGTGGCCCCGGAGGTGCTGCAGCGCGTCCGCGCGGAGGGGCTGGCGCTGGCCTACGTCGACCTGCGCGTCCCGGACACGGTCATCCTGGGCCCCCGCCAGCCCGAGCCGGCACCGTAGACTACGCCAGTACGCCCTCTAGCCAGCTCCTCCCGCGCCCAGGGTCCCGATGCGCCAAACGGGAGCCACCCGAAATTGAGCCTATCTGGACTGCAAGGATTTTATGGCGGGCAGGGAATGGTGTGAGGCGATCGGGATCCCTGGAAGGGCGGCTGCTCTCGTCGGCGCGCAAAGTCCGATGCTGGGCGCAAACCAGGGAGATTGCTTGATCGCAGGCTGCAGATGGTGAGGGGGACAGCGTAGACCACGGCTCAGATGGCGGGGGGCCTATAGGCGTGGGGTGGGAGGGGAGGCAAGCGCGGATGGCCGACGCCCTCCGGGGCAGCATGGACGCGGCCGAGGACGAGCACGTTCACGAGTACTTTCGAGTAGACCCCGAGGAGGTCTCGCAGACCGTCGAGCGCGATCTGCGCGCTTTCAAGGGCGCCGTCGAGGAGCTCCTGCGCCAGCTGGAGGAGCAGGAATGAGTCCGGTCCGCACCGCTCGCGACCAGCAGGCCGAGGCCGCGCGGCTGGATGCTGCGATCGCCAGAATCCGTGGGGAGATCCCCCGGGTAGCCGCCAAATACGGCGCGCAACGTCCGCTTGTTCCGATCCGTCGCTCGCGGCAAGGCGAGCGACGACAGCGACGTCAATCTCCTCGTCGAGTTCGAGCCAGGGCGGGCTTTGCGCGATCAAGCCGGCCTCGTCGTCGAGCTGGAAGAGGCCCTCGGCTGGAAAGTCGACGTTGTCACCGAGGGCGGCCTCTACTGGCTCTTGCGCCGACGCATCCTCAAGGAGGCCCGCCCGCTGTGACCAAGGACCCGCGTGTCTACCTGGCCCACCTCCTGGAGTGCGTCCAGAAGATCGACCAGTTCACCGCCAACGGGCAGGAGGCTCTTCCGCGACGATGTGGTGCAGGACGCCGTCCTCCGCAGCAGCGGATGGTGACGTTTTACCGGTACCCAAGGAGCACTGGCGCCACCTGCGGACCACGAACGTGGTGGAGTCGCCCTTCGCCGCGCTGCGGCTGCGCACGGACGCCGCCAAGCGGTTCAAGAAGGTGGAGCGGGCCACGGCGGTGATCTGGAAGATTCTCATGGTGGCCCAGAAGAGGTTTCGCCGGCTAAGCGCCCCCGAGCTGTTGGCCAAGGTCTACGCCAGGGGGCGCGGTTCGAAGACGGCATCGAGGTCACCGAGAAGGAGGTCGCCGCATGGGCATTTACACACCTCTTGACGCAACCCCGTTGGACATTTAGTCGGTTTCTTAGGGTTGGAGGGCACCATGCACCAGATCGGCCTCTGGCAGATCGTAGAGGGGGCGCCCCGGAAGCTGCCCCGCACCACCATCGACCTGGAGAGCAAGCTGGAGGACTGGATCGAGCGGGACCCGGGCCTCCTGGAAGCGGGACTCACCATCGTGGGCCGGCAGGTGCCGCTGGCGGGCGGCACGCTGGACCTCCTGGCCCTGGACCCCCAGGGCCGCTGGGTAGTCATTGAACTGAAGCGCGGCACCCTCTACCGGGACACCATTACCCAGGCACTGGACTACGCCGCCTGCGTCGCCGCCATGCCCCACGCAGACCTGGCGGCCTTGGTAGAGAAGCACCTCGCGGACCGGCCCGCGCCGCCCGCCGGCCTGTCCGCCACGCAGGTGCGGGACGAGGCGGCGGAGGCGGGCCGGGAGGTGCGCATCATCGTCGCCGGCGCGGGCAAGGATGCGGGCCTGGAACGCCTCATCGACTTCCTGGCCGGCAAGTACGGCCTTCCCATCACCGCCGTCTCCTTCGCCGTCTACACCCAGGCCGACGGCAGCTTGCTCCTGGTCCGCCAGCTCACCGAGGCGGAAGGGACGGCCCCGGAGGCGGCGGCCCGGCGGTGGGTCAGCCTGGACGAGATGTACGCGCGGGCAGACGCCGGCGGCATCGGCGCGGGCGTCCGGGCGGTGGTAGAGGCGGCGGCCCGGAACGGGCTGGTGCCGCGTCCCTGGAAGCGGATCATCCAGATCGCGCCGCCGCAGAATCGCGTGAGGGCGCTCATGGCCGTGCGTGCGGTGCCGGCCAAGCCGGGGGAGCTCTGGGTGTGGTTCGGCCCGGAGGCCTTTGCCCAGTTCTACCCGGTCACGGAGGAGGACGTGGTGCGGGAGCTGGGGCCCGGCGGCTGGCGCAGGCTGGCGGGGGACGATGTGGCCGCCGTGGTGACCGGCCTGGACCGGCTGCTGGGGCCCGCGTCGAGTGCCGCCGCCCGCGACGAGACGCCGTAGCGGGCGTGCCTGCCTCGTGCTGCCGGAGGCGTAGAGGCGGGAGCGACGTGTCATCAAATGTCTGGGCTCTGTCCCAGAAGCGGTGGAGGGAAATTTTTGAGGCCTGGCGCCGGCTTGCTCACTTTCCGGGTCGGTGCCATCAGGCGACTCGTGCGCAGGTCAGCAGCAGGGCCGGCTGGGCCCCAGCAAAGGCCTTGAAGCCCCGGACGGTCCGGGCGCGCCGTATGTCACCTACAGTTTCCGTGGCAAGCTCGGTTACAAATTACCGTACGAATTCAAGTACCATCGCCGATCCCCGGGCGCTGGGGGAAGCGGTCGCTTATCCCAGGGCCCAGACGGCCTTGCCGGTGCTCACCAACGAAATCGGCCAGTTCACCGATGACCCCAAGCAGACGACGGCGGTCATGGGCAAGGTGGTGGAGTTGGGCCTGCCCATCGCTGTGTGGTTCGGCCTGGATGGGCCGAAAGGGAAGGGGCTAGTCAACCCGGATGGCAGCCTGCGACCCACCGGCGAGGCGTTCCGGCGCTTTATCGAGTCCGGTGAACGGCACCACCGTGGGTTAGTAGCGCCCCGACCGCTTGCGTGGAAGGCCGGTGCCGTGGTGGGGCAGGAGGGGTCTCCTCCTGCCCCACGGGCCTGCCCGGTCGGGCGAGCTCCTACTGCGTCTTCCAGAAGATGTGGGAGAGGAGCTGGTAGATGTTCTGGACCTGCCCCAGCGCCTGCGCCCCCATCGCCGCCGCCTGCCCCTCCGGTGTGAGCCAGGTGGGCGTCTTGCTCACGCGCTCGTCCACGCCCACCGCCTCGAGCCGGGCCGGGTCGGCGCTCTTGATCGCGGCGACCTCCTCGGGCGTGAGGTCGAACTGCGCCAGCGTGCCCTCCGGGTCGGCCTGGAGCCGGGTGCGGAACTGCTCGTCCGCCATCACCCGGGGGATGAAGCTGACGACCCCTTCACGCGACATCCTCCTCATCTCCTTTCCGGTGTGGTCTCCCTGCCCTACAGCCCGTACAGCAGCTTGCTGATCCGCTCGTCGAGGCCGGGCCCCTGGCGCGCCAGCCCGTCCGGGTCGCGCAGCGCGGCCACGAGCTCCGGCGTGGGGTCGATGCCGTGGCGGCGCAGGGCCGCCTCGGGGTCCTGGCGCACCTCGGCCTGCCAGGCCGGCTCGGTGAGCAGGCGGTCGACGAAGGCGCGCAGGCGGAGGACCTGGGTCAGGCGGCCGCGGGCGGCCTGCAGCGCCCCCACCGGCACCGCGAGCGCGCGGAGCCCGGCGACCACGTCCTCGTAGGCCCGCGCCAGGGCGCCGCAGCGCTCGCACTGCTCCAGGTGCGCACCCGGGTCGGGCGGGGCGGCCAGGCCGGCCACGTGGGCGGCGATTGCCTCCTCAGGGGGATGGGGGGTCGACATCGGTCTCACTCCCAACGATGCCGGGGCGGGGCCGATTCTTCCCGGCGCCTGGCGGGTCTGGCGCCGGCGGTGGCGCCGGTGGCGGCGGGGAGCCCGCCCGCGCCAGCAGCAGGTGGCGCAGGCGCACGAGGCAGCGCGCCAGGCGGCTGCCGACCGTCCCGGGGGCGATTCTCAGCGCCCGGGCGATCTCCTCGTAGCGGCGGCCCTCCAGGTAGAAGAGGCGCAGCGGCTCGCGGCACTCGGGGCCCAGCGCCTCCAGGGCCTCCCACACCGCCCGGGTCTCCTCGACCTGGCGGAGGGCGGCCTCCTGAGCCTCGTCCGGGGTCTCCTCCCCGAGCGGCGCCTGGGGGCGGCGGGCCTGGCGGCGCAGGTGCTGGAGCGCGGCGTTGCGGGCGATCTGTCGGCTCCCGGGAGGCGGCGTGGTACTAGTGGAGGAGGCCCTGCGGGTCCACCGCGCCGCCGGCCACCGGCTCGAAGAAGTCCGCACCCTCGAGGCGCTGGCCACTGCCCGGGACCCCCTTGGGTCGGTACAGGCCAGGGAGGTCGCGGTCAGGGCGCGCGCGGAGGCGGAGGCGCTCTGCGAGCAGTTGAGCCCGGCCTTCGCCCGCAGCCGGGCGGACAGGAGGAGAAGCCCACGAGGCGTGGAATAGCGCGGTGAAGCGGGAACGCCGCGGGCCTCCCGGCGGAGCGGCTCGCGGCCCCTGAGGTCGACGCGCCCGTCCGGCGGAGTGCCGGACCAACGCAGCTTACCGTCGCACCTGGAGTCGCACCTGTGCCGAAGAAGGGCCTGGTCGTCGGTCTCGATATCGGCACCACCAAGGTCTGCGCCGTCGCAGGCGAGGTGGAGGACGACGGGGAGGTCCACATCGTCGGGGTGGGGACCTCCCCGTCGTCTGGCCTGCGCAAGGGCGTCGTCGTCGACCTGGAGGCCACCGTCCGCGCCATCGAGGCAGCGGTCGAGCGCGCGGAGCGGATGGCCGGCCAGCCGCTCACCTCCGCCTTCGTCAGCGTCTCCGGCGAGCACATCACCTCGGCCAGCAGCCGCGGGGTCGTGGCCGTCGCCCGCGGCGACCACGAGATCGAGCCCGCCGACGTCGCCCGCGTGATCGAGGCGGCGCGGATGAACGCCCTCCCCCCCAGCGACCGCGAGCTCATCCACCTGCTGCCCCGGGACTTCGTCGTGGACGGCCACGAGGGCGTGCGCAACCCGGTGGGGATGTACGGCGCCCGGCTGGAGGTGGAGGCCGTCATCGTCACCGGGCTGGCCACGATGCTGGCCAACCTGGTGAAGTGCGTCCAGGAGGCGGGGCTGGAGGTGGAGGAGGTGGTCCTGGAGCCGCTGGCCTCGGCCGAGGCGGTGCTCACCCCGGCGGAGCGGGACCTGGGGGCGGTGGTGGCCGACATCGGGGGCGGGACCACCAGCCTGGCCGTCTTCGTGGGGGGTGCCCTGGCCTACACCGCCATCCTCCCGGTGGGCGGCCACCACCTCACCAGCGACATCGCGGTGGGCCTGCGCACCCCATTCGAGGAAGCGGAGAAGCTCAAGGTGCGCGCCGGGGCGGCCACCCCCCAGATGACCGCCGAGGGGGAGCTGATCGAGGTCTTCAACATCGGCGACCGCCAGCCGCGCATCCTGCCCCGGCGTTTCCTGGCCGAGATCATCGAGCCGCGGCTGGCCGAGATGCTGGGCATGGTGCGGGCGCAGCTGCGGCGCAGCGGCTACGGCCACCTGGTGCCGGCGGGGGTGGTGCTCACGGGGGGGACGGCGCTGCTCCAGGGGCTCGCCCCCTACGCCAGCGAGCAGCTGGAGCTGCCGGCGCGGACGGGCGTCCCCGAGGGGGTGACCGGGGTGACGGACGCGGTGCGCAGCCCGGCGGCCAGCGCGGGGGTGGGGTTGGTGCTGTACGGGTCGCGGGACCGCAGCGGGCTGCGGGCGCTGCGGCACGGCAACGGCGCGCGCGGGGCGATGGCGCGGGTGCGCGGGTGGGTGCGCACGGTCCTGCAGGGCGCGTGAGGCGGGGAGCGTGAGGCCATGACTCCACGGGAGGAGGGGCGGAGGCAGAGCATGACGAGTCTCGACCGGGACCTGCGGCGGTTCGCCGCCATCAAAGTCGTCGGGGTCGGCGGGGGCGGCAGCAACGCCGTCAACCGGATGATCCACGCGGGGCTGCGCGGGGTGGAGTTCATCGCCATCAACACCGACGCGCAGGCGCTCGCGCTGAGCAACGCCGACAAGAAGATCCACATCGGCGCCAAGACCACCCGGGGCCTGGGTGCCGGCGGCGACCCGGCGGTGGGCCGCCAGGCCGCCGAGGAGAGCAAGGAGGAGCTCTACGAGACCCTGGAGGGCGCCGACATGGTCTTCGTCACCGCCGGCATGGGCGGCGGGACGGGGACCGGCGGGGCGCCCATCGTGGCGGAGATCGCCCGCGACCTGGGAGCGCTCGTCATCGGCGTGGTCACCAAGCCCTTCTCCTTCGAGGGGCGGCGCCGCATGGCCGCCGCCGAGGAGGGCGCCCGCATCCTGAAGGGGAAGGTGAACACGCTTATCACCATTCCCAACGACCGGCTGCTGCAGATCATCGACCGCCAGGCCACCATCGTCGAGGCCTTCCGGGTCGCCGACGACGTCCTGCGCCAGGGCGTCCAGGGCATCGCCGACCTGATCACGGTGCCGGGGCTCATCAACCTGGACTTCGCCGACGTGCGGGCGATCATGACCGAGGCCGGCTCGGCCCTCATCGGCATCGGCGTGGCCACGGGGGAGGACCGGGCCATCCGCGCGGCCCAGGCGGCCATCGCCAGCCCGCTGCTGGAGACCTCCATGAACGGGGCGCGCGGCGTGCTCATCAACGTCACCGGCGGGCTCGACCTGGGGCTGGTGGAGGTGAGCGAGGCGGCGCAGATCGTCAAGGAGGCCGCCGACCCCGAGGCCAACATCATCTTCGGGGCGGTGATCGACGACAAGGTCGAGGGCGAGGTGCGCATCACCGTCATCGCCACGGGGTTCGACGGAGCGAAGACCAACGGCGAGCAGCCGCCGGAGGAGCCGGTGCGGCTCCGGGAGCCGATCAAGATCATCGACGACCTGGACATCCCGGCGTTCCTGCGCAGGCGCTGATCGCCCGACCGCCGCCTCGCCCGACCGCCGGCGCTGCCCGGTCAACCTGCCCCGGGGAGCGGGGCTGGCATAACGGGGCCGGTGCGAGGCTCCCCCTGGTGTTTCCGGGCCCCTGCGCAGGGGGAAGGGAACTCGTGAAGCCCGCTCCGAAAAAGACGCTATTGAGTTACCCGGGGTGCGGATCCGGGCCGCGTCGCGGGTGGGCTGAGCGGGGAACATGCGCGAGTCACGGAGGTCGGCGGCCGGTCGGCGGATCCGCCGCAGCGGGAGAGCCAGGGCGGGCCCGGGCACGTCGCTCCCTCTCCAGCCCGCACCCCTGATCGGCCGTGACGAAGAGGTCGCCAGCGGCGCCCGGCTGCTGGCGCAGCCCCAGGTCCGCCTCCTGACCCTCACGGGGCCGCCGGGCATCGGCAAGACCCGTCTGGCGCTGGAGATGGCCCGGCGCGCGGAAGGCGCCTTCGCCGACGGCGCCTGGTTCGTGGACCTGGCGCCGGTCCGCGACCCGGCGGGCGTCCCCGCGGCGATCGCCCGGGCGCTGCGCCTGCGCCACCTCCCCCCCTCGGCTCCGCTCGACGGCCTGATCGACCACCTGCAGGACCGGGCAGTCCTGCTGCTGCTGGACAACTTCGAGCAAGTCGTCGCCGCCGCTCCCCAGGTCGCCGAGTTACTGGCCGCCTGCGGGCGGCTGACCTGTCTGGTCACGAGCCGTACCGCGCTCCGTGTGCCCTGGGAACACTCCCTCCCCGTGCCACCCCTCGCGGTGCCGGACCTGTCGGGACCGGAGGGGGCGTCCGTGGATCCAGAGGGGCTCGCGTCTGTCCCCGCCGTGGCCCTCTTCCTGGAGCGGGCACGCGCGGTGGTCCCGGCGTTCCAACTGACTGGGGACAACGCCCGGGCCGTGGCGGAGATCTGCGTCCGGCTGGACGGGCTGCCGCTCGCCATCGAGCTGGCGGCGGCCCGGATCCCCATCCTGACGCCGCAGCAGATCGCCGCGCGGCTCGACGACCGCTTCCGTCTGCTCACCGGCGGCAGCCGGTCCTGGCCGGACCGCCACCGCACGCTCCAGGCCGTGGTCGACTGGAGCTACGACCTGCTGTCGGTGGAGGAGCAGGCGGTCCTGCGCCGGCTGGGGGTCTTCGCCGGCGCCTTCACCCTCGAGGCCGCTGCGGAGGTGGTCGCCGGCCCGCCGGTGCGGGACGACCGAGTCCTCGACCTGATCGCCGCGCTCGTCGACCACTCGCTCCTGGTAGTGGACGCGGGCCGTCCGGCGCCCTACCGCCTGCTGGAGACGATCCGGCACTACGCCCTGGCGCGTCTGGCGGACGCAGGCGAGGCCGAGGCGGCGCGCGACCGCCACCTTGCCTGCTATCTCCGGGCGGCGGAGCGGGGGGCTCACGGGCTGGAAGGGCCGCGCGATCCGACCCCGGTGGCCGCGGTGGCCGCCCAGCACGACAACGTCCGGGCGGCCATGGAGTGGGCGCAGGCGCGCGACGACCTGCTAGGTGGGTTGCGTCTGGCCGTGGCGGCGGCAGGACGGATCTGGGCCGGCCACATCCACCCCGCCGAGGCGCGTCAGTGGCTGGAGGGCTGGCTCCACCGCGCGGAGGCCGGGCCACGGGGGGAACCCCTCCCCGAGGCGCTGCGGGCACGGGCGCTGTACTGGGCCGGGGAGCTGGCCTGGGAGGTCGGGGACAACGCCCGGGCCCGGCGTGCCCTCGAAGAGAGCGCCGCGATCTTCCGCCACCTCGACGACGATCGCGGGCTGGCGGCGGCGCTGAACACCCTCGCGGTGGTCTGGTACCGGACGGGGGAGTACGCAGCGGCCCGGCGGACGCTCGGCGAGAGTCTTCCGATCTGCCGTGCTCTGGCCGATCCGGGCCTCACGGCCTTCGCTCTGCTCATCCGGGGGATCGTCGCGCGACTGGAGGGCGACTACCAGGGCGCGGAGGCGTTTGGGCGCGAGAGCCTCGAGGTGGCCCGCGCCGCCGCCCTCGCCCGGGCCGAAGCCCTGGCGCTGGACAGCCTGGGCGTACTGGCCGCGCAGTGCCGCGACGGGGCCGCCGCGGAGTCGCTGGCCCAGGAGGCGCTGACGCGCTTCCGCTCGCTGGAGGACGCCTACGGGACGGCCGCCAGCCTGAACACGCTCGCGCTGGCCGCGCTGGCCCGCGGGGAGGCGGCCCTGGCCCGCGCGCGCAGCCTGGAGAGCCTGCCGATCTCGAAGCGCGTGGCTGCCCGCGGGTCCGCCGGCCGATCCCTGCTGACCCTGGCCCGTGCGGCGCTGCTGGCGGGTGACGTGCCGTCAGCCCTGCCCCACGCCCGCGACGCCCTCGGCCTCTTCGAGGAGGTGGGGGAACGGCTCGGCGTCGTCCAGGCGCTGGAGGTCCTCGGCGCCATGGCCCTGCAGGTGGGTGAGGCCGCCGGGGCGCGGCTCCTGGGGGCCGCCGCGGCCGCGCGCGCCCGGCTGGGGGCCCCGCCGTCGCCGTTAGAGCGGGAGGTGTCCGACCGCATTGCGCGCGAGGCGGAGGCGCTCCTGGCCCCAGGCGTGTACGCTGCCGCCCGGGCCGCCGGGGAGGGGATGACGCTCGAGGGGGCGGCAGGAGAGGCGAGGAGGCTCGCCCGCGCGCTGGTCCTCCCGTCGGTGACACCGGCGCGGCTGCGGCTGAGGGTGCGGCTCCTCGGCGGGTTCGAGGTGTGGCGGGGAGGCGAGCGCCTCCCGCCTACCGTCTGGCGGCGCCGGCGCGACCGCCTCCTGTTCGCCTACCTCTTGGTCGCCCGCGAGCCGGTCCCCCGGGAGGCGGTGCTGGAGGCGCTGTGGCCCGACCTCTCTCCCGCGTCCGCCCGCGCCAGCCTGAACGTGGCCTGGTCGAACGTGAAGCGGGCCCTCGGCGTCGAGACCGCAGAGGACGGTGTCCTCCTGCTCGAGCGGGGCCGGTACGGCATCCGCCGCGGCGCCGTGGTGACGGACGTGGAGGAGTTCGACAGGCACGTGGCTGCCGCCACCCGGGCCCACGATCCCCAGGCCGCCCTGGCGGCGCTGGAGGCGGCCGCCGGTCTCTACCGCGGCCACCTCCTCCCCGACGAGGCGAATGAGCCCTGGACGCTCGTCGAGCGGGAGCGCCTGCGCCTCGCGTACCTCACGGTCCTGGAGCGCCTGGCGGAGGTCCGGGCGGCGCTGGGGCAGGTGGCGGAGGCGGAGGCGCGCCTGCGCGAGCTCCTGCGGCTCGACCCCTGGCGCGAGGAGGTCTACCGGCAGCTGATGCGGCTGCTGGCGGCGGATGGCCGGCGTGCGGAGGCGCTCCGCCTGTACCATGAGTGCGCGGCGGCGCTGCGCCGGGAGCTGGCCGTTGAGCCCAGCCGCGAGACCGTGGCCCTCTTCGAGGCCATCGCCAGGGGAGAACCTCCCGAGCGTCCTTCGTGACCGGCGCCCGGCTGGGACGCCTGCCGCTTAGCGCGGCGCTAAGTCCCGCCCGCCATGCTCTGATGCCGGTACGCCCGAGGGGGTCCTGCGGGGAAGCAAGGAGGTGACAAGCCATGGAGAGGCGGCTCTGGTTCCTCAATACGCTGGTCCACATCCATGTGGCCGAGACGGACGGGACGGACGGACTCTCCGTCTTGGAGCATCGTGCCCCCAGTGGGGACTCGCCGCCGCTGCACATCCATCACAGCGAGGACGAGGTCTTTCACGTCCTCGAGGGCGAGCTCCGCCTCCGTGTGGGCGACGAGGAACGGCGGTGCGGTCCGGGGGCGATCCTCCTCGCCCCGAAGGGAGTCCCACACACCTACCGTGTAGAATCGGCGGCCGGGGCGCGCTGGGTCACGGTGACGACGCGGGGAGACTTCGAGCGGTTTGTCCGCACCCTGGGCCGGCCCGCCGAGGGCGACACACTCCCGTCCTCCGCCGGTCCCCCTTCGCCCGAGGCGGTGGAGGCGCTGGCCGGGGTGGCCCGCCGGTACGGTATCGAACTGGTCGGTCCCCCCCTGGAGTGACGTCCGGCGAAGCCCGCCCGATCTCCGCCGCTTAGGGTGGCGCTAAGCCCCGTCGCCTACGCTCCATGCCTGGCGCGGATCCCGACGTGGAGGGAGCCATGGCGGATCAGGCCGGTGTGCCGATGTCGTTCGTGATCCGGCTTCAGAGGTCCGGCGGCGGGTTCCGCGGTCACGTGATCGCCGTCGCCACGGGGCAGGGACGGGTCTTCACCGACCTGGCCGAGGCGACCGCCTTCATCGAGGCCCAGATGCGGGAGGCGGCCAGGGGCCCGGGGGCCCCCCCGACACCGGACGGCAGGGGTTGGGAGCCGGAGCCATGAGGCGGGCCGAGCCCATTCCGGCGGCAGGGGCCGCACAGGCGGGAGGCCAGCCCTCCGGTGCCGAAGGGGAAGAGCGACCAGGCATCTGCCTGAGCCGTCGTCTCGAGGGCCTGCGTGGCCAGGTCTCGCCGCTCCGCGGGACGGGGCGCCACTCGCACCACAGGTACCGCCGGGGTCGGCCGGGACTCGGCCCCCCCTCCGCCCGGGCCAGCCTCAACGTCGCCTGGTCCAACCTGTACCGCGGGGACCTGCTGCCCGAGGCCACGGGGGAGCCCTGGACCCTCGTCGAGCGCGAACGGCTCCGGCTGGCCTACATCGGCGCGCTGGAGCGGCTGGCGGCCACGCAGCAGGAGCTGGGCGAGCCGGAGGAGGCGGTCGAGCACCTGCGGACGATCCTGCGGCTCGACCCCTGGCGGGAGGAGGTCTATCGCCAGCTGATGCGCCTGCTGGCGGGGCTGGGCCGGCGCAGCGAGGCGCTGCGGCTCTACCGGGAGTGCGAGGCGGTGCTGCGCTCCGAGCTGGAGGTCGCGCCGAGCCCCGAGACGGTCAGCGTCTACCGCCAGATCGCCGGGCGGTGAAGCGTCAGGGCGGGGAGGTTCGCAGCGCGAAGGTCACCGAGACCACGGCGGTGATGTTCTTCTCCACCGACGTGGTGTCGTAGATGCCCTCGCCGCTCACCTCGGTGGAGTGGCGGGGCGTGATCTGGAACACTCCCATGCGCGCGGCCCGGATGGGCCCGATGGCACTACCCACGCTATGCGCCATGACCTCGGCGCGCCGCCGGGCATCCTGCGTCGCCTCGGCCAGCATCTCCACGCGCAGGGCGGCCAGGCGGGTGTACAGGTACTCCACCTGCGAGGTGAGGGGGATCCCCTCGCTGATGAGCGCCGTCGCGCGCGCCGCCAGGGCGGTGACCCGGTCGACGTTGGCCGAGCGGACTTCAAAGGTCTGGGTGAGCTCGTAGCCCGCTGGCGCTCCTCCCCGTCGCTCTCCACGGTGGTCGTCACCAGGGCAGGCCAGGTGATGCTCCCCGAAGGCAGGCCCCGGTGGCGCAGGAAGGCGCGGACGCGCTCGCTGTGGCGCTGGCTCTCGCGGTACGCTCCCGGACGTCCTGGTCGACGGTGGAGAAGGCTCCGTGCCGGACGGCAAAGTCGGACCGGATCGCCCAGCGGGCAGAACCGGTCACGGTGATGGTGTCGTCCGGGGAGCGGATCCCTCGGACGCCCCAGGCGAGCACCACGCTGGCCGCCACCAGGGCAAACGCCATCACCACCCACTCCAGCGGGACCCGGCGAGTCCTGACGTTCTTCCCTCCCCCTATGTCCTCCATGTTGGCGCGGACGGCTCAGCGCCCTTCTTAGCGGCGATCCTCGAACGGCGAACTCGCCCCGGGGCGAGTTCAACCGAAATACTTCGGTCGATAGATTCTGGACCTGGCCGCGCGGGCTAGATCCTGCGAGGGGTGCGAGTCGTCCGGGGACATCGTTGACCCGGACGAAGAGTCCGGCGTGGAAGTGGGTGTCCACGAGGTGGGGACACATCGGGCAGTCCCTGATGCAGGGGTAGAGGGGCGAGCCAGGCGGGTCGGGCGCTGGCGCAGGCCTGGCGCCATCAGCGCTTGTCCACCTCGATGGGCCACACCCGGATGCCGCCCTCCAAGTCTCCCGCCGCCAGCAGCCGCCCGTGGGGGGCGAAGGCGACGATGGTGATCGCCTCCCTGTGCGCGATGGCGCGGAGGAGCATTCCGGTGCGCGCCTCCCACAGCACGATCCCGGGCGCCAACCGTTCCCCGGATGCGGGATCGCGAACAGGGGTGGCATAGCCGGGGATCCAGCCTCTGCCTCCCGACGCGACGAGGCGCCCGTCGGGCGCATACTGCACCGCAAAGGCATGGGTATGGGCCATCAGCCGGTGGCGCTCTCGGCCAGAGGCCCCATCCCACACCCTGACGGTGTTGTCCCACGACGCGGACGCCACGGAACGCCCGTCCGGCGCGAAGGCGACGCCCTCGACAGCGGCGATGTGACCCCGGAAAGTCCGCAGGCCCCGTCCCGTGGCCACGTCCCAGAGCCGGACGGTTCGGTCGGGGTTCTGGCTGCCGGAGAGGAGGAAACGGCCGTCACGGGAGAAGGCCAGGGCCAGGACGTCGGCGGCGTGCCCCCGCAGGATCCTCACCGATCGCCCCGTGCCGGCGTTCCACAGCCTGATCGTCTGGTCGTCGAAGCTCGTTGCCACCATCGGTCCGCGCGGGGTGTCGGCGGTCACCCCCACCGCGAAGCGCCGCAGCCGGGAGGCGCGCACCTGTCGGCCGGTGGCGGTCTCGACGAACCGTACGGCGCCGCCCCACGGGTCCGCGAAGAGGATGAGGCGGCCGTCGGGGGAGAAGGCGGCATGGGGGCTGGCGTCGAAGATGTCCCGACCCTCGCACGCGCAGAGCGTCCAGACCTGCCGGCCGGCGCCTGCGTCCCACAGCCTCACGGTGCGGTCCAATCCGGTGGAGACCAGCAGTCGGCCGTCCGGCGAAAAGGCGAGGGAGGCGACGCCGCGCCCGTGCCCCGCGAGTGCCTGCGCCTCTCCGACGGAGACCGTCACCTCGGCCGCGGACGCCCCTGGCGCCAGCCAGCCGGAGTGCCACGGCAGGAGGAGCAAGGCTGTCACGATCCAGCCCCTCGCCCTCGGGAGCCTCCACGCAGCGTTCATCTCTGCAACCCCCGCACGGGTTCTCCACCGCCTTCCCAGCTCGCCCTCCCGGCCCCCCTTCGGGTGCGCCGTCCCGCCCACCGTAGCGCGTGAGGGTTAGCGAGACGCTTAACAGCGGGCCGACGGACCGATCCGGCCCCCTGGGGGCCGGGAGGTCACGGCACGCCGGAACGGCCTGCTTAGGGTTGCGCTAATCCTCCTCGGCTAGGGTTGCGGTCGCCGGCGACGCTACCGGCGTCGTGCCGTCGTCCCGGAGTCCGCGGGAAGTCCGGAAGGAGGGAAGGCGATGAGGAGGCTCGTCCAGCTGGCAGGTCTGGCACTCGTGGCGGTGCTGCTGACCGGGTGCATGCCGTTCAGTCTGCCGCTGCCGTTCTGAGGAGGTCCGGCGGCCGGATCCTCGGCATCTCGAACTCGCCCCGGGGCAAGTTCAATCGACGTACGTCGATTGAGGGAGAAATGTGGCGATATGGGGAGACGTGCGGTCCGGCCAGGGACCCTGCAGGTGTGCCGCCCACCCCACGGGACGCCAAGTGAGGGGGTGGGCCGATGACGGGCAGAACTGCACTCGCGCTGCTCGGAGCGATCCCGGCCTGGGTGGCGGAAGGAGGCTGGGTCATCCAGGGGGAGTCCTGGAAGGGCCACACGGTCTCCCCAGACGGCAAGGCCGTCGCCTTCGCCGACGACCGCGGCCTGCTCGTGGGCACGGCGGTCGGCCCGAACCTGCAGGCCTACGTCGTCGACCCCAAGGGCTCCGAACCGGAGTGGAGTCCCTTCGTCATCCGGTGACTGCGCTGTCCCGGAGACGGTCGAAGCGTGTCGTCGGCGGAGATCCGATGAGAGGGATCGTCCTGCTCCTCCTGGTGGGGGTGATCGCGACCGGGTGCCGCGGAGGGTCGGCGCCGGCATCCGGGCCGGGCGCGCCCGCTGTGGTCGAAAGCCCGGCCCCAGGAGTCGCGCCAGCCACCCCGGCGGTCGCGGAGAGGCCCGCGCCGACAGAGCCCGGCGCGCTCCTGCCGCCTCCTCCCGTTCCGGCAAGCGCGCCCGGCACGGGCGGAGCGACGCCGGTCCCCTCCGGGCCGGCTGCGGGGGCCCTTCATGGCGCGCTCGAGCCGGAGCGTGTCTATCCCGTAGGCGCGTACCATCCGGGACGTGCGGGTGCGCTATGGCACAGTCACCCGGGTGGTGCTGACGAAGGACGGGGGCGAGATCGGGTTCCGGGTGATCGGTCCACCTGAATGAGGGCGTGGGCGGCTCCATCGGAACCTGCACGCGCCTCGACCCGGTCGACCGGCGTCCGTCGATCGCAGGAGAACCTGCCATGCCCAGGCGCGTGAGGCCGATGGCGTCCATCCTGCTTGCCGCCCTGCTCGTTGCGTGCGGCGGCAGAGGCGGCCCCCCGGCAGGCGAACGGCCCACCAGACCGGTGGCCGCGCTCCGGGGCACACCCACCGGCGAGTCGGTGACCCGTTCCATCGGGCCGCCCGGAGGGACCGTGACCTCGGCCGACGGCCGACTCAGTCTGATCGTCCCGGCCGGCGCGCTGGCCGCGGACACCCCGATCAGCATCCAACCGATCACCAACACCGCGGCCTCTGGCGTGGGCGGCGCCTGGCGGCTCGGCCCTGGCGGCCGGACCTTCGCGCGGCCTGTGCAGCTGGTGTTTCGCTACACCGGGGCGGACCTGGCCGGCCGCTCCGCCGCGAACCTCGGCGTGGCCTTCCAGGACCCGCAGGGCGTCTGGCAGGCAGTGCGCGGGGTGACGCTGGACACCTCGGCCGGGACGCTCACCGTCGCGACGGACCACTTCAGCGACTGGGCGCTCTTCGAGTCGCTCCGCCTCGACCCCGCCTCCGGGAGGGTGAAAGTCGGCCAGTCCATCGCGCTCAGGGTGCTGGTGTGCGTGCAGCAGCCGGACACGGGGAGTCTCCTGACCCCGCTGCTCCCTGAGTGCCGCCCCATCCGCGACGACGATGACATCGTCCTCGGGACGGTGGCGGTCAACGGTGTCGCCGGAGGGAACGGGGCGGTGGGCACGGTCCGGAGACAGCGTGCGGTCCTGACCTACACAGCGCCGGCGCGGAAGCCCCGGGCCAACCCGGTGGCCGTGAGCGTCGAGGCTGAACCCCTCCTTGCCCCGTTGATCGGGAAGCCGCCGAAGGTGCTCCTGGTCTCGCACATCCGGGTCGAGGACGACCTCGTGCAGGTTCACGTCACGGGTACCTTCAGGGCCGTTGGTGCGAGGATGCCAATTCAGGTCAATGTGCTGGCCGACGTACGGGACCGTTTCGAGGCCGACCTCTGGCTCTCCCTGAAACCCGGCGGCAGCGGCTCCTATGTGACCGGCATCCGGAACACCTCCTCCACAGAGACCAACGTCCGGATCGCGCCGTTCATGGCCGGAGGGATCTGCGGCTTCAACGTGCACGGCGACTACGAACACCGCACGCTCGATTCCGGCAGCTTCCTGGGGGCAACGGACGCGGGCCACTACACGTTCCAGCTCACAGGGACCGTCACGTCGCCGTCCGCCACCGTGTCCTACCGGACGGACACAGGGTGTGCGCCGCAGACCTATCCTGGACGGACGCGCCGGGCTGCAACACCCGTCATACCGGTAGACCTCAGCCGGCTGCAGCAGCCGGGTGACGCGTACACCTTCCGCGACACCTTCACCGACCTCACCGTGTGGGAGTACCACTTTGAACGCAGGTAACGGCGGCTCCGGGGCTGGCGAGGTCCGGCGGGCCCTGGCCAGCCAGCCGGGCTGGCGTGCGCGCTTAGCGTTCCGCTAAGGCCGACCCGGTACGCAGGAGTCGGGGCGCGGGGGCCGGCGGGTCCCGGGGGGAGGGGGTCCCGCAGCCGAGAGCCCGGTGACGTGGGGAGGCTGCAAGATGAACAGCCAGCTGCGTACCGCGCGGACGTCCGGGACCCCGGCCGCTGCGGTGAACGGGCGGTGCGCTGGCGTGTGGACGGCTCGGGGAGCGGTCGTCCTCCTCGTAGCTGTGGCCATCGGAGCCTGCCGGGGGCCAGCACCCGCCTCCCGGACCGTCCCTGCCTCCACGGGGACGGCCTTGGCCCACCCCCATGACCCCCTGCCGCCTCCCCTCCCCATGCCCGCAGGGTCCCCCGACGAGGCCGCGGCAGGACTGGCGGAGCGGATTCTCAGCGGGACGCCCGAGAGCCTCCCGGCGCTGCTCGCCGCGCTGCAGGCGGCCGGCGTCGCCGTACGCGGGCCTGATGGCCACCTGGCGGTGCAGCCTGCGGACGGAGGGCAGGGGCTGGCGGTCAGCGCCTGGGAGGCCAGGTTCATGGCGGCTTTGACGAGGAAGGACCGCGCCCTCCTGGTGCCGCTCACCAAGCTGCAGGAGGTGCTCGTGCGCGCAGCGCCCGAGCTGCGGGGCATTCCCATCGCCCAGCATATCCTGGACGGCATCCGCGCCCATGCGGAAGGGCAGCACCCGGCGATGCGGGCCTGGGCGCGGCTCATCGCGGAACTGGGGCGCCAGCGGCAGGTGGGCGGTCCGCAGGATCTCCTGGGAGGTGTGGGTCCCGAGGCGGTGCGTCTGGACGCGGTCCAGCTGTCCCTCGTCACCCTTCGCCTCATCGGAGATCTGGAAGCCATCCAGCGGCGGGCGAGCGTTCCCCGTGGGGACGTCGTGGCCGATGCCGGTCAGCGCCCCCGACGGGCCAGCACCCCGGCCGGGTGGCTGGCTCCGCCGGCGGCGTTCGCGGCCGCGGCCCCCTGCGCCGACGACGATCCGGTCATCAGCCGCGAGCAGGTGAGCGCTAGCGGCTTCGACGTGCTGAGGCAGAAGTTCCGGGACGTGCTCAGGGGAATGGCCCCCGAACGGTTGAGAAGAGCGGTAAGGTCGCAACGCGCTTACCAGACGTTGGCGCTCGTCCTGGCCGCCCTGCGCATCGAGGTGGCCATGGAGCCCCCGGGCCCACCGCTGGTGCGGACGAAGACGACCGATCCGGGCGAGGAGCGGACCATCAGGGCCAGGGTGTACCTCGACCCGAAGACCATGGCCTGGTCGGAGTGCGCCCGGGCGGTGCTGGAAGCCCTGGGCCTTCGGCTCAACGTGGGAAGCCCTGCTGCCGGCGGCGTCGCCGGAGTCCCCGTCACCTGGCGCCTGGCGGCGGGCGAGGACACCCTCTTGCTCCAGTGCTGCGGCGACGACAACACCGATCCGGATGGCGCGTCCGCCTATGCCGTTCTGGGGAAGCCCCAGGACAGGCCTCTGCCCGACACCGCCCAACGGGTGAGCAAGCAGGGAGCGGTGGCGGTGGGGTTCGACCTACGGCCGTACGCCCTCCTCGGTGGACAGGCCCCCAGCGACCCTTCCCTCCCGGAGGGGTGGCTCCAGGAGGCGTCCTTTCGCTATGAGACCATCTACCCTTTCGAGGTGGTGGATTGGGAGAGTGGGGGCCCGTGGACGGGGACCATCACGTACACGAGGACAGAGCGCCACCAGCGGTCGGAAGGTTTCATTGAAGAGCAGGGCCAGAGCACGTTGCGTATCGTGGTGGACCTGGGCGACACGAACAGCGAAGCCGGCGATCCGGCAACAGGCGTCTACGTGGCCCAGGTCCGAGCCACCGCGCGAGGTGAGTACTCCAAGCAGGCGAGGTCTCAGGGTTGGAAGTGGGACACTTGCGCAGGCAGACGGGTGCGACTGGATTGGACAACTGAGGATCGGGTGATCGGCTCAGGCTCGGGACGCGCACGTGTCATCATCCAACTCACCCCCGGGAACTACTCTGTCGCTGTCAGCTCCGAAGAGTCCTTTGAGGCGGAGGGACGGCTGGTCGGCCGACAGGCCATCTGCGAAGGTGGCGGTCGCGTGTCCTACATGTCGAGGGAACGCGGAGGGGTACGCCTCAGCACGACTCTCGGTATCCCTGTGACCATTGCTTCTCACCTCAAGTCCCGCGACGCGCTGCGGGGCACGTGGGACCGGACCGTTGAGAGCGGTCCGGTCAACAACCGCGCTACCGTCACCGAAACCCTCGAGTGGGATCTGAGGCGTCGGTAGGGCACATGGTCCGGTGGTGGCGACGCCGTCGATCCCCGTGGCGACTTTTGGAGACGAAGAGGAGGGGAGCTCGTGAGCAAGACGTTGGTGGGCGGATTCGCCGGCATCCGGATGACACGGCGGGGTGGTATCGTGACACGGTCCCTGCTCCTCGTCCTGTTCATGGTTCTGGCGGCAGTGCCGGTGACAGCATTCGCGGCCGCGAACGCTGCCGCCTCCCTCCTGGGCACCTGGGTGCAGGATGATGCGGGGCCCGTGCTCACCTACCGACGCGTGTACCGGTTCAACCGCGACGGGACGTACGAGTTCCTCTTCACGGTGCGGAACACAGGATCGACGGCGCAGAGAGTGCTGGTCCGGGAACGCGGCCGCTACGGGCTGCGGGGGGATCTCCTGGTGATCACTCCGCAGCCCGGTCAGGCCCGCTGGCAGCCCGGTGTGGCCAGGTCATTTCCCTGGCGGGTGGAGCGGGATCCCTACGTGGGGGACCTCAAGCTGGTACTGGTCCTCCCCGGCGGCATCCTGGACGTCTTCTACCGCCCGTAGTCATGCCACCGGTGAGCGACAGGAGAGCCCTGTCCCCTCGGGGACCGATCCTGCTCCTAACCCTCCTGGTAGTCCTGGTCGTCGCGGGATGCCGCGGACCGGAGCTTGGTCCGGGGGCGCAGTCGTCGCCGCGCGGGTCGGCAGCGGACCTGTCCCCCGGCAACCCCGCCGATCCCCTCCCGGCCCCTCTGCCCCTGCCCGCAGGGTCCCCCGACGAGGCCGCGGCAGGACTGGCGCAGCGGATGCTCAGCGGGACGCCCGAGAGCCTCCCAGCGCTGCTCGCCGCGCTGCAGGCGGCTGGTGTCGCCGTACGCGGGCCTGATGGCCACCTGGCGGTACAGCCTGCCAACCTGGGGCAGGGGCTGGCGGTCAGCGCCTGGGAGGCCCGCTTCATGGCAGCCCTGGTGGGGCAGGGTCGCACGCTGCTGGTCCCGCTGACTGCGCTCCAGGAAGTGCTCGTCCGGGCTGCACCCGAGCTGCGGGGCATTCCCATCGCCCAGCACATCCTGGACGGCATCCGCGCCCACGGCCAGGGCCCGGAAGGTCCCATGCGTGCGTGGGCCCGGCTCATCGTGGAACTGGGACGGCAGCGGCAGGTGGGCGGTCCGCAGGACCTGCTGGGGCAGGTGGACCCGGCGGAGGTGCGCCTCGACGCCGTGCAGCTCTCCCTGATTACCGTGCGTCTGGTGGGCGACCTGGCGGCCCTCGAGGGGCAGGCGGCGGCACCCCGCAGAGACGTTGTCGCGGAGGGCGGCGGGCGCGCCAGCGGCCTGGAGGTCGCCCGCCGCGTGGCGGGCCTGGGGGCATGGTTGGCGCCCGGGCCGGCCTACGCGGCCCAGCCGTGCACCGAGGAGTCGCCCGTGGTCAGCCGGGAGAGGGTGAGCGCCGGCGGGTTCGACGTCCTCAAGGGGATCCTGCGGGAGCGGGTGGAGAGGAGCGTCTTGGGCCGGGCGCGCAGGCAGGTCCGCCACTACAACACCCTGGCGCTCGTCCTGGCCGCCCTGCGCATCGACGTCGCCATGGATCCCCCGGGGCCCCCGCTGGTCCGGACCAGGACGACCGACCCCGGGGAGGAGCGGACCATCACGGCCAGGGTGTCCCTCGATCCCACGGTCCTCGGCACGGTGGAGTGCGCCCGCGCCCTCCTGGCCGCCCTGGGCCTGCGGTTCAACGTGGACGACCCGGCCGGTGGGGGCATCGCCGGCATCCCCCTCACCTGGCGCCTGACCGCCGGCCAGGATGTGCTCTTCGCGCAGGCCGGGGAGCGCGGCGAGACCGACCAGCACGGGTCGGACACCTTCGCCGTGCTGGGCCAACCCCAGACCAGGAACCTGGACGCCAACGCGAAGCGCGTCAGCAAGCAAGCCGCGGTGGCGGTCCGGTTCGACCTGCGGCCGTACACCCTGCTCGGCGGGGCCACGCCGGGCCCGGGTGGGCCCCTGACGCCTCCGGAGTTCTTGCTCGACCTCTCCTACGGGTACGAGGTGACCTACCCCTTCGAGGTCGTGGACTGGGAGGGCGAGGGCCCATGGACCGGAAGCATCACCTACACGCGGGAGGAGGTTCGGCAGATTTCCGGTCAGACCGAGAAGTCGGGGGTGAACGGCGATCAGACCTCGACCCTTCGCATCACGGTGACGCTGGGCGAGACGGAGTGGGAGAGCGGCGATCCCTCAATGGGGGCCACCACGATCATGGTGAAGGGCACGGTGCGCGGTGAGTACTCCCTGCGGGGGCGCAGCCGCGGATGGTACAAGACCGACTGTTGGGCACACAAAGGCGTCATTCTGCACTCGACGATGGAGGAGCAGATGAGTGGCGCCGGGTCGGGGAGTGCGAACATCGCGATCACGGTCGTGCCCACGAACTATTCCATCAACGTCGGCTCTGACGACGGTTTCGAGGCGGTGGGCAGGGCAGTGGGGCGCGGGGATCAATGCAAGGGGGGCGGGATCACGCAGGTATCAACGTCGCAAGCGTTGGGGCCGATGCCGTTGGGGCTCGGCATCCCGATGACGTTTGGCCGGTCCCTGGCCGCCGGGGATGCTCGCAACGTCCTTCGGGGACGCCTCACCGACACCCAACACCATGTGGATGCCAACAATCCCGGGATCCGCACCACCACGACCTGGACCATCACCTGGGACATAAGACGCCGGTAGCGGAGGGGACGGGCATGTCGAATCATCTGTACACGGGTCGGGGGCTGGTCCTCGTCGCGGCCGTTCTCGCAGTGCTTGCCGGGGGGATGGTGCACGCGGGTCCTGGTACTCCGCTGGCCGACCTCGCCGGCACCATCGTCTACATCCGCGACGGGAACATCTGGCTGTTCGTCCCGGCCACCGGCCGGCTGATGCCGGTCACCCGGGACGGGAACTACCGCAGCCCGTCGCTGGCCGACGACGGCACCATCGGGGCCATCCAGCGCCTGGGCGGCCGCTCCCACTTCGTCACCATCAGCCCCGCCGGTCGCAAGCGCGCCTTCCCGCCGGGAGAGCTGATCAACGTCATCCACGCCGAGCTCTCGCCCGACGGGCGGGTCTTCGCCTTCGACTACGTCATCGTCACCCCCCTGGGCCCCAACCCCTCCCGGGTGGGGGTGACCTTCGCCGACCACTGGGGTGCGGCGGGGATCGCCGGCGGGAGCTGGGGGCTGTTCAGCTCGAGTTACTCCCATCCCCGCTGGATGACCAGCGAGCGTCTGATCCTGTCGGGAAGGGGCGCGTATCCCTACCTGATCCGCGGGCCCGCCTCGGGGTGGGAGGGCAGCAGCAGCCCGTACAGGTTCAACATCCCGGGTCTGCGCTACCCGCACTACGACGTCGCCCGGAGCGGCAGCCGGTTCGTCGTGTACGGCGCGACCTGGCGCGAAGAGGGGTATTCGGAGAAGCTCACCGGATGGCACACCATCGGCTACCGGCCTGCGCGTCCCGAGGAGCAGCAGGTCGTGGAGTTCCAGCTGCACGAGATGCGGGCGTGCCGCGGCGATAGCATCGAGCGGTTCGGGGGCGGGAGGTGCGCCATCGGGTGGGTCCCCGATGGGGGGTTCCCGCTGCAGGGGGAGCCTCGGGGCGCGGCCGTCGCGCCCGACGGGCGCGCCGTCGCCTTCGCCGACGCCCGGGGGCTGCTCGTCACTGACCGGGTCGGCCCTACGATGCGCGCCTACGTCGTCGACCCCAGGGGCTCGGAGCCGGAGTGGAGCCCGTGGACGCCAAGGTAGCACTCCTCCCCGCGCTCATCCTGGGTGCGGCCCTCGCGAGGGGGGCGACCGCCGGGCCGGCCTTCGACCCCGAGCGGCTGCCCAACCGCGCCTCCTGGGGCCCCTACCAGGTGATCGCCGAGCCCGTGTCCGGCGTGGAGGGCGCGCGGCACCGGGTGCGCATCGTCGACGGGGCGGGGCGCCCGGTGCGGGAGGTGCGCGGTCACACCCTCTCCCTCGTGGCCTTCGAGGAGGTGACCGGCCGTCCGCCCGCGGAGGTGCGGATCGACGTCTACTCCGGCGGGGCCCACTGCTGCCTGACCACCTATGTCTTCACCCGAGCGCCCGAGGTGCGCAACCTCTTCATCTTCGACGCCGGCAATGGGGGCCTCATCGCCATCCGCGACCTGGACGGCGACGGCCGCCCCGAGGTCGAGGCGGCCAACGACGCCCTGGCCTACCTGGGCGAGATCCCGTTCGCGGTGTCGCCGACGGTGGCGCTGGTCATCGGCTGGGACGGCCGCCGCTACACCGACCGGACGCGCCACTTCCCGGCCGTGGCGCGGACGTTCGCGGCCAGCTACCGGGAGGAGCTGGCCAAGACCTTGCGGCTGTCGGGGCCCGAGGCGGAGCTGGAGCAGCGCGCCAACGCCCTGGGATACTACGCCAACCTGCTCGTGATCGGCCGGGAGGGGGAGGCCCGACGCTATCTGGACGCCCACGCCCCGCCGGCCCTGCGCGGCTGGGTGCTGGGCCTGGCCCCCCAGGTGCGCAGCCGGCTGGCCCGCACGCCCCAGCGCATCACGATGAGCCAGCGGCCGGTCCTCGGTCCCTGAGGGGCGTGAGCCGCGACCCTGGAGGGTATGAGGGCGCCGGCGCCGGCTGACGGGATCCGGGAGAGGGAGGGGAGGATGGCGGATCGCACTAGTGGGGTGGGCAGTCTCTCGCGTCGCAGCCTGTGGACCGCGCAAGCGGCCAGCCTCGTGGGGTTGCTGGTGTGGGTCGTGGTCGTGCGGACCCTGGCCACGCTGCCGGGGCTCTCGCCGCGTCTCGGGACGCTGGCGGGGGGGATCGTGCTGGCGGACGCGTGTGGGCGGCGCTCGCCGTCTTCCTCGCGCTCGGTCTCGCCCCGGTGCGCGCGACCACCGGGGCGGTCGCCGCGTTTGCGCACCCCGAGGGCCTGCGCCTGAGCCATCCCGCCGGCTGGCTCCCCGCGTCTCGCGACGGCGCGGCGCTGGCACTGCAGGCCCCGGTCTCGGGCGGAGCGCTGCCCACGGAGCTGCGCGTCACGGTGGCCCCGCGCCCTCCGGGCGGGTCGGCTGGGAGCATCGCCGCCGCCGACGCGGTGGCGCGCGCGCGGACCCTGCCGCTCTACCGGGCCCTGGCCATCGAGCCAGCGACGGTCCCCGGCGCCGACGCGGTGGCGGTCGAGTACGCCTTCGTGGCCGACCCCCATGCGGCCGTGCTCGTGGCTGAGCGGATCCCGGTGGTGGTACGCGGGGTCGAGCTGGTGGTGGTTACCGCTACACGCGTCTTCCGCGTCGACCTGCGCACCGGTGCGGAGACCTTCGAGCGGGTGCGGCCGACCTTCGAGCGCATCCGCCGGAGCGTGCGGGTGGAGGGACGATCATGAGCGCACATGGCGTGGTCGGTCGACCGGTCGCGGTCGTCCTGGTCCTGCTGACGCTGTTCACGGGAGTGAGCACCGCGGAGGTGAGCGGCGACATCATCGAGCAGGCCGAGCTGCGCACGGTCCTGCTGGCCCTGCCCACGAAGGGCCGGCTCGAGCCCTTCTGCTCCGGCTCCTTTGTCACCCCCGGGGGAATGATCCTGACGGCCTCCCACTGCGTCCGCGACACCCAGGGCCCCCGCAAGGGGCAGATCTTCCTTCCCCAGGGGCGGGTCGTCGTGGCCGTGAACGTGCCCGGCAGGGTCAACCCCGTGCCCAAGCTGTGGGCGCAGTTCGTGGCCGACGTGCCGCAGGACGACTTGGCGCTGCTGCGGGTGGTGGCCCTGCTGGGACAGGAGGGGCAGCCGCTGCCCCAGGGCTTCGCCGTGCCGCACATGCGGCTCGGAGACGTCGCCCGCATCCGCAAGGGCGACAGCATCGCCGTCCTGGGCTTCCCGGGCGTGGGCGGCATCTCCATCACCGTCGCCAAGGGGCACGTCACCGGCTTCGAGGCCGACGCCAGCGAGGTGAAGCGTCGGATGAAGCACGACGCCGCGGTGGGCGGCGGGGCGAGCGGCGGGCCGGTGGTGAACGAGCAGGGGGAGCAGGTGGCCGTGCACGTGGCCAGCGTGGCCGACCCGCAGCGCGCGGCCGCCGCGCGCTGCGCCACGCTGGTCAGCCGCATCCCCCAGGCGTGGGCCCAGCACCTGGGTGAGGCGGCAGCGTCGGGCCCCGGTCCGGGCCCCGCTCCCGGTCCGGTCGCCACGCCTGCTCCCGGCCCCGGTCCTGCGCCCGGTCCCGGGCCTGCTCCAGGGCCTGGGCCCGGCCCCGGTCCGGCCCCTGCCGCCCAGGGCGTCCTGGTGCAGGGCACGGTCGTGGACGCCGCTTCCGGCAAGGGAATCCCGAACGCCGGCTTCTTCATCCTGCGGCCGGGCGTGAGTCCCGAGCAGGCGGAGGAGAAGGATGTGATCACCTGGGCGCGCACGGACGCGAAGGGGTTCTTCCAGACCACCCAGCGGATCCGGGCTGGCGCCCGCTACCCGGCGGTCGTGCTGGCCGAGGGGTACCAGGGGGTCGTCGGCACGCTGACCGTTCCCAAGGACGCGCCGTCCCCGTTGCCGCTCGGCCGAATCCCGCTGCAACGACAGTAGCGCGGGCGCGGCGTCTCCCTCCCTCGCAGGCTGCCGACGAGCGGACCGCGCTCAGGCCGCCTGGCCCGCGTCCTCCGTGGCACCGGCCGCAGCGCGGCGCAGGCGGCCACGCGCCAGGGGGAGCAGGACCGCGCCGGCCATGAGGCCCATGCGCTCAGCTTCCTTGATGGAGACCACCGCCGCCGCGGGAGCCACCGTCTGGATGAAGGTCAGCAGGAGCAGCGCGGCGACGACGGCGACCAGGAGGTCGGGCAGCGCCGAGACAGTCAGCCCGGCCCGGGTGATCCGCTCGGGCCCCTCCAGCACGAGCTCGAAGAACTTCAGGCCCGCCATGAGCAGGGCGACGAAGGGCACGGCGCCCTCCGCCCCGATCTCCCGCGCCTCACCCATCGTATAGCCGACGAACCACCCCAGCAGCACCGCCCAGAGCAGGTCGCGCGCCACCCGCCGGGCCCGGTGCCCCGGGCCTTCTCGCGAGCGCAGGGTGCCCACCGCCAGCCACGGGACCGCCACGGCGAGCGCCAGGACCGCCACGCCCAGCCCCCACCCGTAGCGGGTCTCCGGGAGTTCGCCGGGCACGACCACCGCCACACCCACGAGTGCGGCGGCCGGCCCGAGGAGCGTCCACGGGCTGCCCGGCCACGGACGCCGCCATGGCTCCGGCGGCGGCAGGACGGCCTCGACGAGGTCGCCGAGGAACGAGGCCATCAGCATGCCCGCCGCGGCAAAGACTGCGAGCAGCGATGCGAGTACGACGAAGTACGTCAGGACGAAGCCGGGACCCAGCACGAGGAAGGCCAGGCTGGCCAGGGAGGGGCCCAGCCCCTCCCAGGGGCGGCCCCCGGCGCCCAGGACGCCGAGCAGGGCGTCCTGCACAGGGAAGTAGGCCAGGTAGAAGCCGGCCGTCGCCCACGCCAGCCAGGGCAGGAGGCGCGCGCGCCTCCGACTGCGGAGCATCCGGCGGACCAGCGGTTCGAATCCGTTCACCGCGCGCCATCCGGCGAGCACGAACAGGGCCCAGGCGAGCGCCGTGCCTGCGCGGCTCACCGGGTCGAGCTCCCGGCGCGGGACCTCGTAGAGCAGGAGGAGCAGGGCCAGGCCCGCGGCCAGCGCCTGGCGCGGGGGCCGGACCGACTGGGCGCCTCCGGCCGAGACCAGCCCTGACGCCGAGAGCTCGGCGCCCGCCCCGCGCCGCAGCACGGTCAGCGTCCCTCCGGCGAGGAGGGCGGCCAGGGTGACCGCTGCGACGCCCGGTGTCCGCGGGAAGCCGCCGAGGCGTTCGCCGAGCAGGACCAGACACACCACAACCGCGGTGGCGCTGACGAAGAAGCCGGAGAGCGCCTCGGGAGGCAGCCCCGCCCGTGCGAGGTTTGAGCCGGGCCCGGCGCTCCCGGACGACGTCACGACCGTGCCCGCCAGCATCACCAGGATCAGGAGCGGGACGCGGGGGACGCCCGAGGGCGACACGAGACCGGGAGCCACGGCGCCCGCCGCGTAGCCGAGGAGAGCGGCGCTCGTGGCACCGAGGAGCAGTGCGCGGATCGCCCGGGAGCCGGCCACCGCCCGGCCTCGTCGCGCCAGGGCCGCGGCGAGGACTCCGGCAGCGACGACCGTGCCGGCGAGCGCCCCCCAGGAGAGGGTCCGCAGGCCCAGCCCAAGGGAGGGAGGGAGACGGGGGGCCAGCGCCTCACCAGCCGCGGCGGCGAGGAACGTCAGGACGATCCCTGCCACCACCACCGCACCGGCAACTGCGGAGGCGGGCGGCGCGGTGGCCACCCGTCTGGCCGTGTGCACGGCCAGCGCATCCAACGCGCCACCGATCAGCCAGCCCGCGGGCACGAAGAGCAGTGCAAGGAGCACCGCGAGCGCCCACTCCGGTCTGCCCCAGCCCAGGAGGACGAGGAGGGCGGCCAGGGCGGTCCGGAGGAGGCCGCGCCGGGGAGGACGGAGGATCGCGGAGGCCGTGGCTGGCGCGGGACCCGACTCGCCCCCGACAGGCGGCGTGTCCGACTCCCCCTGACGGCGGAGGACCGCCGTCAGGGGCGTCCAGGCGAAGGCCGCCGCCATGGCCAGTCCCGCCGTGAGCGCTGCGGCGCTGAGAAAATCGCCCGGCGCCCGTCCCGGATGCTCGAAGACGATCACCAGGCCCAGGAGGAGCAGCGCCGGCACCAGCGGAGCGAGACGGCCCGCCATTGCCGTGCACTTCGGTCCCGCCGCCCCAGGTTTCCTCTTCATGGCCCGGGGTGGGAAGGTGTCCGATCCCCGGGCTGCGGCAGACCCTCACACCCGTCTTCCGCTAAGGGTGACGCTGAGCGACGCCCGCTAGATGTGAGGGCGAAGGGGCAGACACTTAAGGAGGGCTCATGCCACCGATCGCGTCTCCGACGCCCCCTTCGCCCTCCACGACCGGGAATCTCAGTGGCCGTCCATCGGCAATCTTGGCACTCGTGTTGTGTGCCGTCGTGGCGACACCAGCCCTCGCTGCCCCATCGAGGCCGCCGTAGAGGGTCGTGTCGCGCCGGAAGCATGGGCCGCCTTTCGCCGGGAGCACACCTCGTCGGATCCGGCCTTTCGAGGCCCGGAGGCCGGGGCAGGTCGACCCTTGCGACGATCCCGCTTCCCCCGGTGGCGATGCGCCGCCCATCCGGCGTGTAGGCGGCGGCCAACGCATGCACGTGTGCGATGAGCTGGTGCCACTCCCGGCCGGTGGCGGTGTTCCACAGACGGATGGTCCGCTCCTGACCGCCCGTCGCCACCAGGCGCCCGTCGGGGGCGTACGCCGCGTGGTTCACCTGGAAGAGCCGGAGCTGGAGTGCCCGGACCTGGCCGCCGGAGACGGTCTCGACGAGCCGGGCGGCCCCGCCCCATGGGTCGGCGAAGAGGCTCAGGCGGCCGTCGGATGAGAAGGTGGCGTCATCGGTGAGGCCGCGGCAGGGGCAGATCATCCAGACCTGTCGGCGACCGGCCACGTCCCAGAGGCGCACCGTGCGGTCGCGTCCAGTGGAGACGACCAGCCGACCGTCGGAGGAGAAGGCCACCGAGGTTACGCCATCTGCATGCCGCCCCAGCACCTGCTCGGCGGTCCCTTCCGTCACCGCCACGGAGCCGGCCCCCGCCGGCGGGGTCCCCAGGCCCGCCGATCCCAGGCTCCCCGCCAGGAGGAACGCCACGGCCACGAGCCCTCTGCGCGCCATCCTGTGCCTCCTCAGGCCCTCACTCGCGGAGCTTCCTCGTGGACCCACAGGGGACCGATCCCTCGCGACGGGACGGCTGGAGCTGCTGATCGCAGCGGCGCGCATCGACCCGGTGACGCTCCTGCTCACGCCCGACGTGGCGGTTGACGCGATCCCCCATCGGGCACGACGCCGATCGCCTACTCGCTCCGGCAGGTGGCGCGGGACTTCGGCACGCGGCCGGGGGAGCGGCGGGTCATCCTGGTCACCGACAGTCATGAGGAGTGCGGCGGGAGGCCGGCGGCGAGCGGGGCCTTCTTCGACGTCCGCGACGGGCGCGCGCTGCGGGCGGCCATCGACCGGTCGCTGGCCTTCCCCTTCGAGGTGCTGGAGGCGACAGGGCGGCGGGTGGCCGGCGGGATGACGGGGACGGCGGTGCGCGTGCCGGAGGGCGTCTACACCGTCGTGCTGCGCCCCGCGGGGCCGCCGGTGACGGTCCGGGACGTGCGGGTGCGCTGCGGCGTCGTCACCCGGGTGGTACTGACGAAGGATGGCGGCGAGATCGGGTTCCGGGTCGTGGGACCGTCGCCGTGAGGCGACGCTAAGGGATGCGCTAAGCCGGCCGGGCTATGGTGCTCCCCGGCCGGCCGGGTCGGCCGGGGAGGGAGGCTGGCGGATGGTGCACCGTGTGGAGGGAGGGCTCTCCCGCCGCAGCCTGTGGGTCGCTCAGGCGGCGAGCCTGCTCGGCCTGCTCGGCTGGGTGCTGGTCGTGCGGGCGCTGGCCGCCGTCCCGGGAGCCTCGTCGGGGCTGGGGACGCTCGGGGCGGGGATCGTGCTGGCGGTCGTGCCGACCCTGCTGTGGCTCCTGCTCTTCTACGTGCAGGACGCCCGCGAGCCGGAGCCGCTCGGCTACGTGCTGCGGGTGACGGCCGCAGGCGCGGTGCTGGGGGCCGCGTTCGCCCTGCCGCTCGGCCGCGCCCTCGCCCCTGCGGCGGCCTTCCCGTCCACCGGGGTGGTCGTCGGGAGCCTGCTGCTGGCGGCGGCCGTCCAGGAGTTCGCCAAGTTCCTGGCGGTCCGCTACACCGTCTTCGAGTCGCCCGAGTTCGACGAGGTGGCCGACGGCGTCACCTACGGGACGGCGGCGGGGTTGGGGCTGGCGGCGGTGCTCAACGTGCACCTCGTGGTCGCGGGGGCCGGGGTCGACCCGGTGCCGGCCACCCTGCGCATCGTCGTGACCGCCCTGGCCCACGCCACCTTCGGCGGGGTGCTGGGCTACTTCCTCGGGCGGGCGAGGATGCAGGGCCGGTGGCGCGAGGTGGCCTGGGGCTATGGCGCGGCGGTGGGGCTCAACGCGCTCTTCGCCTACCTCCTCGCCGAGGTCACGCGGTCCGGCCTGGTCTACCGCCCGTGGTACGGTCTCGCCCTGGCGGCGGCGGTGGCGGGGGCGGCCACGGTGCTGCTGCTCTGGCGCGTGCGGGCGCTGGGCCCTGCCACGACGGCCGGGACACCAGCTCCGGGCCGGGCCGCCTGGTCCCGGCTCGACCTGCGGCTGTGGACGGCGCTGCTGGTCCTGCTGGCCCTGGGACTGGCTCCCGTCCGGGCGGCCACCGGTGCCGTCACCGCCTTCACCCATCCCGACGGCCTGCGCCTCGCCTATCCCGCCGGGTGGCTGGCCGCCCGGCGGGACGGGGCGGTGCTGGCCGTGCAGGCGCCGGTCTCGCGCGGGCTCGTCCCCATCGAGCTGCGCGTCACCGCCGCGCCTCGACCCCGGGGCCAGTCGCCCGCGGCCATCGCCGCGGCGGACGTCGTCGCCCGCTCGGGGGCGCTCTCCCTCTACCGGGCCCTCGCCATCGAGCCGACGACCGTCCCCGGGGCGGAGGCGGTGGCGGTCGAGTACGCCTTCGTCACCGACCCGCACGCCGCCGTCCTGGCCGCCGAGCGGATCCCGGCGGTAGTGCGAGGGGTGGAACTGGTGGTCGTGACCTCCACGCGCGTCTTCCGCGTCGACCTGCGCACGAGCGCGGGGAGCTTCGAGCAGGTGCGGCCGACCTTCGACCGCATCCGCCGGAGCGTCCGGGTGGAGGAGCGGTCATGAGCCCGACGGGAGCCATCGTCCGACGCGCGCTGATCGGCCTGGCCGTGCTGGTCGCGGCGGCGGGCCTGGCCAGCGCGGAGGTGAGCGGCGACGTCATCGAGCAGGCGGAGCAGCGCACGGTCCTGCTGCTCCTCCCTACGAAGGACGGGCTGGCACCCTACTGCTCCGGATCCTTCGTCACGCCCCCGGGGACGATCCTGACGGCCTCCCACTGCGTGCGCGAGGTGAAGGGCCCGCGCAAGGGGCAGCTCTACCTGCCCCAGGGACGGGTCGTGATCGCCGTGAACCTCCCCGGCAGGGTCAACCCCGTGCCCAAGCTGTGGGCGCAGTTCGTCGCCGACGTCCCCCAGGACGACCTGGCGCTGCTGCGGGTGGTGGAGCTCCTGGGCGCGGAGGGGAAGCCGCTGCCGCAAGGCTTCAGCGTCCCGCACATGCGGCTCGGCGACGTCGCGCGGATCCGCAAGGGCGACAGCATCGCCGTGCTGGGCTTCCCGGGCGTGGGCGGCATCTCCATCACCGTCGCCAAGGGGCACGTCACCGGCTTCGAGGCCGACGCCAGCGAGGTGAAGCGCCGGATGAAGCACGACGCCGCGGTGGGCGGCGGGGCGAGCGGCGGGCCGGTGGTGAACGAGCAGGGGGAGCAGGTGGCCGTGCACGTGGCCAGCGTGGCCGACCCGCAGCGCGCGGCCGCCG